>Ga0184615_10000645_pt1 | contig 18893 bp, 13 predicted proteins | sample PLM4_65_coex_FD_133134 | JGI IMG/M metagenome (GOLD analysis project Ga0184615, IMG submission 133134) | Groundwater sediment microbial communities from an aquifer in East River, Colorado, USA - PLM4_65_coex | ecosystem: Environmental > Terrestrial > Soil > Riparian zone | place: USA: East... | reverse complement strand
TTGGGTGACGTCCTGCAGGGACGCGACCTTCACACGGAGACCCAGAACCTCCGCCTCGGTGGACCGAGCCAGAAAGGCCTGGTATCTCTCGTCCGTCGTGAACTGGATCCGCAGTTGACTTCCCGGCTTCGAATGCACTTGCAGCAGGTGAAGACTCGAAGCGATCACGACGAACTCCACATCCGGCGTGTAGACGGGTTCAACATAACAATCTACGGCCAAACCACCCATCAGGCAGTACGGCCCCGACGACTCGCAGGCTGCGATCGTGCGAGCCAAGTCCCGCGCACCGCTTTGGGTCATTAAGTCGAACGCTTCAAGGGCAGTCACGACATCAATATAGTCGTCCGTGCTGTGTTCTTTGTGCTCTTTGTGCCTTTGTGGTTTAATGCGCCTCATGAACCGATTCTTGGGTCTTATCACGCTGGTGCTGGTCGCCCTACCGCTGTCGGCCTACGAGCCGACCCCTGCCAACCTGGCGGCCCGCAAGTGGTTTGACGAAGCCCGCTTCGGGCTGTTCATCCATTGGGGGGTCTACTCGGTGCTGGCGAACGGCGAATGGGTGATGAACAACACCAAAATGACTGTTGCGGAATACGAGAAGCTTCCCGCGCAGTTCAATCCCACGGAGTTCAACGCCGCCGAGTGGGTGTCCCTGGCCAAGGCCGCCGGGATGAAGTACATCACCATCACCAGCAAGCATCACGATGGCTTCGCCATGTTCGGGACCAAGCTCAACAAGTGGAACATCGTGGACGCCACGCCGTACAAGAAAGATCCTCTGAAGATGCTGGCCGAGGAGTGTCGCAAGCAGGGCATCAAGCTGTTCTTCTACCACTCGCATGTGGACTGGCATCATCCCGACTACTTCCCGCGCGGCCGTACCGGCCTAACCGCGGGACGTCCGGAAAGCGGCGAGTGGTTTCGCTACCTGGATTTCATGGACGGTCAGCTCAAGGAGTTGCTCACCAACTACGGCGAGATCGGCGGAATCTGGTTCGACGGCTGGTGGGACAGGCCTGACGCCGACTGGCGTCTGGACAAGACCTACAAGCTGATCCACGACCTGCAGCCCGCCGCGCTGGTGGGCAACAACCATCATCGCGCGCCCAAGCCCGGCGAGGATTTTCAGATGTGGGAGCGCGACCTGCCCGGCGCGAAGACCGCTTCGTTCAACGCCGATGCCACCGTAGGCAACCTGCCGCTCGAGACTTGCGACACGATCAACGGGGCCTGGGGCTACAACAAGGACGACAAGCGCTTCAAGTCGACCGGCGACTTGATCCACTATCTTGCGCGTGCGGCCTCGAACAACGCCAACTTTCTGTTGAATGTGGGTCCGATGCCCAACGGCAAGATCCAGCCGGAGTTCGAGCAACGCCTGAAGGAAATGGGCGAGTGGATGGCCAAGTACGGCGAGAGCATCTACGGCACGCAGGCCGGACCCGTCTCGCGTCGGCCGTGGGGCGTCAGCACCCAGAAAGGCGACCGCGTTTACCTGCACGTCTTCGACTGGCCGGAGAATCACCTGGTGATCCCCAAGCTGCCGCGCAGGATCCGCGCCGCCAGCCTGCTCAATCGCCAGCTTCCCGTGGTTCATCGCGAGGAGCAAGGCGAGCAGATCCTGAGGTTGCCGGAAGGCGTCCGCGATCCGTTCGACACGGTGATCGCCATTGACCTGGAGCCCGCTGAAGGCACCGCCGATAAACGCCGATGAAGGCGGATGTTTGTTATGATGGGCCGCGCTATGAATACTCTCTGCATTGATATCGGCGGGACCGGACTCAAGGCCCTGGTGGTGGGCGACGACGGCAAAGCAGACACCGAACGGGCTCGTGTGGATACCCCGCAGCCGGCCACTCCCAAGGCGGTGATCGGCGAACTCTTGAAGCTGGCTCAGGCTCAAGGCCAATTCGATCGCGTCTCAGTGGGCTTTCCCGGCGTGGTGCGTAAGGGCGTCACGCTGACCGCGCACAATCTCGATCCGCACTGGGTGGGCTTCGACCTGGCCAGTACGCTGTCCAAGGCGCTGGGCAAGCCGGTGCGGGTCTGCAACGACGCCGACGTGCAGGGCTACGCGGTGGTCAAAGGCCGCGGTGTGGAACTGGTGATCACCCTGGGCACGGGCCTCGGCTCGGCGCTGTTTCTCCGCGGCGTCCTGGTCCCCAACCTGGAGCTTGGCCATCATCCATTCCGCAAACGCAAGACGTATGAAGAGTGTCTGGGCAAGAAGGCTATGGACAAGGCGGGCAAGAAGAAGTGGAACAAGACTCTCCGCAAGGCCATCGACGCCATGGAGAAGTGCTTCAACTACGACAATCTCTACATTGGCGGGGGAAACGCCAAAAAGATCCAGGGCAAGCTGCCTCCCAACGTTAAGATCGTGTCGAATGTCGCCGGCCTGATCGGCGGCGGGTTCCTATGGCGCTCTGAGAGCCGTGGGAAGGCCAAGGCCGACGCGGGCAAGCGTCCCGTCTGGGGACGGTGAGGAACTACAGAGAAGCAAAGGACGCGGAGGACAAACCTCCGCGTCCTTCACTAAGCTACTTCACGGCTATCGTTACGGTGTTGCTGACCATCCCGTTCACCGACACAACCACGGGCGTGGCGGTTGCTGACACGCCCGCAGGCACCTTCACGTTCACCTGGTAGAGCCCGACTGCGCCGGGGGCCAAGCCGCTGAAGCCGACTTCAGCCGGTATTCCGCCGATAGTTACCACCGGTAAGGTCCTCATCTCCGACAGCGGGCTCGCGCCAGCCGCCGTGCCGGTGGCCGGTAGTGCAGTCGTTTCTCCCAGTCCGGTCGCATAGATCGAGAGCACCTCGCCGGCTGTGGCGGGGACCACGGAGTCTGCCAGCGATCCGTCCTGATGGATGATCGCCCCTTGGGTCCCGTTGGCGGTGAAGATGCCTGGAGCTAGAGGCGCCAAGGGAACGCTCTCCAGCATTACTGTTTGTCCTCCCGACGTGAGCCGCAAGGTGACCGCGGTCTGCCCCGCTAGCTCCAGCGGGACCTGGAAGTTGATCTGTCCAGGCGATACGTAGAACAAGGGTGCCGCCAAGCCATTGATGGATAGCGAGGCTCCCGCCAGCGTCAGCGGCAGAGGCAGAAGAGAAGCGCCTGCCGTCTCTGACCCCAGGTTGCGGCCGAAGAGTGAGGCGATAGCGCCTGGCGCCAAGGCTTGGCCCGCGCTAAAGCTGGCGGCATTCACCGCGCCACCGCGGAACAACACCGGCAACGACGGACCCGACGCGAGCACCGATCCGCTGCGGAAGTCGCTGCCTGTAGCTGCGCCGGACGAGAATGTCAAAACCACGTCGCCGGTTATCAGGGGCGCCCAGGCTCCTTCGTAGATGCCCGCCCCAGCCTCCTTCAAAGTTACTGCCGGATCTCCGGTGCTGAAGGCAACGCGAACTTCCGCACCGGAGATCGGCTGACCGCTGGCATCGACCAGGGCCGCGCGAAGCACCTGGGGCACCGTGTAGGTTGCCATGAACTGTCCGACCGGACTGGTAGCCAGCAGGATCCCCGTGGCTACCGCTGTGCTGCTGGCCGCCGACTCGGACTCCTGCGCCGGCGTAACCAGCAATGTGACTGCCATCAACTGTGACGGAGGCATCGTATCGCTGGAAATCAAAGCCACTTCTCCGTGATATATCCCGGCAGCCAAGCCCGCAGGGCTGGCGGTAACCGTCAGGGTTCCCGCTCCGCTGCCGGTCGGCGGCGACACGTTGAGCCAGTTGCCGCCGGAGGAAGTGCTTCCCACGGCGCTCCACGCGAAGCTTGCCCCGTTGTGCGCCTGCAACTGCACAGGCTTGCTGACCGTCGCGCCGCCGGCTTTGGCAACCAACAACAAGCCGCCTTCACTCAGCAGCAACTGCGGGCGGTCGGCCGGCTTGACCAGATTGACCACCACAGTCAGGCTGTCGGCGACACCGTTGTTGAGCTTGATCGGAACGGCCGCCGTGCTGGTGCCCGACAGCCCCGTACTGTTTACCGAAGCGATGATCGAAGCCGGCAGGATGCCGGACGAAGGACTCAGCCCCAGCCATGAAGGTGTTGAGCTGTCGCCCACGGTGAAGGCGGGATTCGTAACCGGATCGGTGCGCGCTTCCACGGTTCGGGACGGCAGCGTGCCGCCGACGGGTCCGTGGTACGCCAACACGCGTGGTGAAAGCAGCAACCGCGGCTGGAACGCGCCCACTTGCAGGATCACGTTGACCTGCGCCGCAAACGTACGCCCGCCGCCAGTCGCTTGAAAGCGGATGCTTCCAAAGTAAGCGCCGGCCGCCAGTCCGCTTGGATTGGCACGGACCTGCACTTGCGCCGGAGCCGTGCCCGAGGCCGGCGTGATGGATAGCCACGCAGCGCTTCCTACTTCCGCCGTCCAGCTTACGGGCCCGGAGCCCGGGTTTACGACTTGCACAGTCCGCACGGCATCCGTATCCGAAAGCGCCACGTTGCTGGCGGCCACGAAGTTCAAATGCGCCGGCTGGACCAGGAAGCCCGGATCTCGCCGAGCCGCCAGGTTCAGTTGCACACTTACGGATTGCCGCATGTTGCCCGACACAACGGTCACTTGCGTCTGGTGGGCGCCGGGTGCGAGCGTGCTGGTGTCGAAGTTGAGGACCAGAGCAGCCGGAGTCGAACCAGACCCTGGTGTGACGCTCAACCACACCGGCAAGCCCGCTTCGACGGACCACGGGATGACCCCAGAACCGCCGTTGGAGACCACCATCGTTACGGGACCCGGATTGCTGCCTCCGCTCACGGCGTCCACCGTCACGGAATTGGGCAATATCGACAACCGAGGTTGCAGGGCGGATGCACTGATCTGCAGAGTGAACGTGACCGTCTGGGTCAGGCCAGGAGCCGAAGCGATAATGCTGGTTGTCCCAGGCTGACTGCCCAACGTGGCCGTGATCTGTGCCTGGCCGGCGATGTTCGTCATGGCGCTCGTCGCGCTCAGAGTTGCCAGCGGAGAGGCCGTAAAGAACGTGACCGTGATGCCAGCGAGGGGATTGCCGGTGGCGTCGGTTACCTTCACCACGACGGGGAGGTTGGCTCCAATCATTCCAGACAGCGAAGTGGAGGAGATGGCGCTGATCGCCGCCGGTCCATCGAGGAACAAGGAGAACGTGACGCTGGACCCGTCGGAAAGCGAGGCCTGGACGGTGACCGGTCCCGTGCGAGTCCCCAGCGTGACGTCTGCCAGCGCCGTGCCGGACGATGTGGTGACCGCCGTGGGGCTGACGGTGGCGTCGCCTTGAATTACGGAGAAGGTTACCGGCGCGCCCGCGACGCTGCCGTGGTCGTTATTAACCGAGACGCCTACTGTCAAATGGGCGCCCGGACGGCCGCGCTGGTTGTTGCCCGAAGCGATGCTGATTGACGGCGCTGAGGCGGCCGGCGCGGCGTTGTTGGTCAGCGAGAATGTCGCTGTTCCTGCAACTCCAGCGGTCCCCGCAGTCACCGTGTAAGTGCCAGCCTGGGTTCCCGCCGTCACCGCTACCGCGGCAACGCCGCCGGCATTGGTGGTTACGCTGTTGCCCGCGGAGAACATCGCCCGCGGTTCGCTGGCCGGGCCCGTGAAGGTTACCAAGACGCCCGACACTGGGTTCCCGAAACTGTCCTTGACTATCGCTTGCAGTGCTGTCGCGAAGGCTGTGCTCACCGTCGCCGACTGTCCACCGCCGACGGCTGCTGTGATGTTGGCTGCTGAGCCGGGGCGGTTGGTCAAACTAAAGCTCGCCGAAGCGCTGCCTGCCGTGGCTGTAGCGGTGTAACTTCCCGCGGTGGTGTTGGCGGTGAGAGCTGGCGCGGTGGCCACACCGCTCGAATTGGTCGTTGCAGTGCCTGGGCTGGCGAAACTCCCGCTGGGGCCACTGGCGGGCGCGGCGAAAGTGACGGTTGCACCGGAAACAGGATTGCCGAAGCTGTCCTTGACGGTGGCCTGCAGGGCCGTGACGAACACAGTGTTGACGGTTGCCGACTGGCCGCTGCCTGCCGTAGCCGTGATGGCGGAAGCCGCGCCGGCGTTGTTAGTCATGCTGAAGGTGGCCGAGAAGGCGCCAGCCGTGGCGGTGACGGTGTAGGCTCCCGATGTCGTGTTAGCGGTGAAAGCTGGCGCTGTAGCCATGCCGCTCGAATTGGTCGTGGCAGTTCCGGCGCTGGCGAAGACGCCGCTGGCGCCGCTCGCGGGCGCGGCGAAGGTTACGGTTGCGCCGGAGATCGGGTTATTGAAGCTGTCTTTGACTGTGGCTTGCAGGGCCGTGGTGAACGCGGTGTTCACGGTCGCAGATTGCCCGTCGCCAGCCGTAGCCGTAATGACGGAAGCCGAGCCGGCGTTGTTGGTCAGGCTGAAGCTAGCCGATGCCGCGCCTGCCGTCGCCGTGACGGTGTAGGCGCCCGCCGTGGTGTTAGCGGTGAAAGCCGGCGCCGTCGCTACGCCGCTCGCGTTGGTCGTTGCAGTTCCGGCGCTGGCGAAGGTCCCACTGGCGCCGCTAGCTGGCGCAGCAAAAGTTACGGTTGCGCCGGACACAAGATTGGCAAAGCTGTCTTTGACCGTGGCCTGGAGAGCCGTGGTGAACGCAGTGTTCACGGTCGCCGACTGGCTGTTTCCAGCCGTCGCGGTAATGCTGGCCGCGGGGCCCGCGTTGTTGGTCAGACTGAAGCTAACTGGAGTGGACACCCCCAGCACGCTGGCCGTCATCATGTAACTGCCGGCGATGGTGTTGGCGGTGAACGGAGGGGCGAGAGCCACGCCGCTGGGATTAGTGAAGACCGTCGCCTGGGCGGAGGGGCCGAAGAAGGTCCCGCTGGCGCCGCTGGTGGGCGTCGAAAAAGTGACCGATGCCCCGGGGACGGGGTTGCCGGAGCCGTCTCGCACGGTGGCTTGAATCGGTGTAAGGAACGACGCGTTCACCGCGGTTGATTGCCCGCTGCCCCCGGTCACTGTGATGCTGGCCGGTGGTCCGATGCAGGCGTTGACCGTGCCAGTCTGAAGAGGCGTCACCGGCACGCCCGAGTTTGTGGTGAAGCGGAGTTGGGTTGCCGTGGTTGAGAAACTTGTGGTGGCGCTGACCGGGCCGACGCTGGCCTGCACCGTCCCTGCAAGACCGACAGGGACGACGGTTCCAGCCGGAGCAGTGTAATAGATGGGAATGGATAGCGTATCCACCGTGACCGGGGATTCCGAGCCGGTCTCGATGACCAGGTAGGTGATCGTAGCCGAGCCCCCGATGGGCGTGATGGCCGAATAGGTGCCCACCGGACCACCGCTCACTACCCCCATCACTAGACCGATGAAGATCTGACCGGTCGTAGCCAGGCCGGTCGTGGTTGAGACACTCCCGCCGGTGGTGACGCCCTGCGGGGCCAGCAATACGATGCCAGCCGGCAGCCCGCTGAGATTCAAGACTATCTGCGTGCCCTTGGCTATTTGCTGGGCAGTACCCTGAAATCCCAGAGCGACTGCTGTGGCGCCGCTGGTGTTACTGGAGCCGATACCGCCCGGCGTGATACCTCTTTCGTCCCAGGGGAAGGGAGTGAGTCGGCTGGACGCAGCGTTGAAGGCGGTCGGGAAGGCAGCCGGCTCGGCAACGTTCACGTAGAACCCGCCCGCGAGCTGCGCTGCCGTCGCAGGTCCAGGCAACGTTGTAGGAGTCACCGGGATTGCGCACTGGCTGAGGGCCGCTGGAGCGACCACCGAGACGGCCCCGATGGTTGGTTGGGCGGTAGCCACGACAGCCCAGTTGCCGCCTGAGAAACTGATCGCTCCGCTGGTGACGGTGGCGTAGACATTGCCGATGAGGCCCGAGGCTCGCACGCGAACACCGGCGATGTTCAGCGATCCTCCGGGCACCAGACAGAACCCATTGAAGGTTGCCGGTGGGGTAAAGGCGGCGCAAGCGCCCGTGCCTAGATTCATGAATGAATTGGGAACGGTGACGGTCAAGGCGGCGCCGCTCCGTGCGACCACCAGGCCCTGGCAGGGGAAACTTGGCGGACTGAGAGTGCAGCCGCCACCGAATAGATATTGAGAGATCCCTCCTCCGCCATCCTGTTGCGACGAGCCCAGGCCTGTCGTGTAGATGTTTCGATCGGGAATCGCACCAACGGCGGTGGTAGCTATTCCTGGATCGTTAGTGATTGCTCCGTCATAGGTGATGGTGATGGAAGAGCCCGCTGGGATTACCTGGGCCGAGCCGGTGTTGTTGGTCAAAGTGATCGTGCCCACCGCCTCAGTAATTCCCTCGCGGCGGACCTTGGCCGCACTCGAGCCCAGCGCCAAGGAAGCCGGTGAACCAAAGAGGTTGGTCAAATTGAAGAAGGCCGAAATGGAATTCGGCGTCGTCGCGGTGACAGAGTATTGGCCAGGTAGCTCATTGGCGGTGAAAGTGGGCGCTGTGGCGACGCCGCTGGCATTGGTCGTTGCGGTCGCCTGGAGTGAACCTGCAAACGTCCCGCTCGCCCCAAACGATGGAGCCTCGAATATCACTGCCACCCCGGAACGAAGATTGTTGAAGCTGTCACGCACGGTGGCCTGGAGTGGTGTGCTGAAGGCTACACCCGGGAATGCAGATTGAACGCTGCCGGCGGTGGCCGTGATGATCGCCGGCGGGCCGGCGGTGTTGGTCAGACTATAGGTCGCGGCTATGACACCCGACACAAAGGCGGTCGCCGTGTAGCTGCCAGCCACAGTATTGGCGCTAATTGGCGCAGTGGCTAGACCGTTGGAGTCGGTGGTTACGAAGACCGATGTGGCGCCACCGAATCTTCCACTGGCGCCGCTCGCCGGAGCCGAGAATGTAACGGTGGCGCCGGGAAGCGGATTTCCGGAAGTGTCCTTCACCAACGCCTGCAGCGCTGTGGCGAAGGGCGTATTCACCGTCGTTGATTGTGGCGTGCCTGCGGTCGCGGTGATGCTTCCCGCTGGCGTGCAACTGCTGACGGTTCCGGTCTGGAGGGGAGTGACCGGGACCCCGCTGTTGCTGGCAAAACGGAGTTGCGCCGCCGTGGTGGAGAAGCCCGTCGTGCTGCTGACAGGGCCGACGCTGGCCTGGACTGTACCGGCTGACCCGGCAGGAATAAGGGTTCCTAGAGGCGTCGTGTAATACACGGGAATGGACAGAGTATCTACGGTGGTGGGAGCCCCAAAACCCATAGTAACGAATTCATAGGTGATCACCGCCTGGCCTCCACTGGATGGGAAGGCAGAATAGGTAGTAACGGATGTGCCGGGGACACCGCCCCCGACGACCAAACCGAGGGAGAGCCCTGGGCCGTTGAATGCCTGGGGCGCCAGAAGCACCATGCCGGCAGAGAGCCCGCTGAAGCTCAGGACAATCTGAACGCCGCGTGTCGGGACCGGCGCCGTACCCTGGAATCCGGTAGGCGTTATTCCTGCCTCGTCCCAGAAGAACGGTCCGCCAGAAGAACTGGCCGCGCTGAACGCTGCGGGGAATGAACTCGGCTCGGTGACGTTAACCGCGAACCCGCCTGCAAGCTGAGCCCCGGTCGCAGGACCGGGAATAACCGTAGGCGTGGGAGGGAAGGCGCATTGGCTCAGTGCCACCGGGGTCGGCACGCTCACCGATCCAATCGTCGCCTGGGCCCGGCCAACCACGGTGGAGTTGGCACCGCCGGGGAAGGCGATCGCGCTGCTGTTGATCGTAGCGTTAAAGTTGCCGGAAACACCCGTGACGTTGACGCGGACGCCTTGAATATTCAGTGAGCCGCCGGGAATCAAACAGAATGTGGTGGCGGTTGCCGGCGACGTGCCGGGCGCGCAGGCGCCCGAGCCGGTATTCGTGAAGTTGGCAGGGATGGTGAGCGTCAAGACGGCGCCGCTACGGAAGACGGTCATTCCGTTAGTTCCGCCGCCGTCCGCGCGCGAGGAGCCTGTACCCGTCGTATAGATATTGCGGTCCGGCAAAGTTCCGGCAGTGGTGTTCACCGTAGCCACACCCGGATCGTTGGTGATCGTCCCGTCATAAGTGACCGTGATCGTGGAGCCGCCGGGAATCACCTGGACCGCGTTGGTGTTGTTCGACAGTGTCAGCAGACCTACCACCTCGGTCATGCCTTCAGCGCGGGTGCGCGTCGGGTTCGAGCCCAGCGTCAGGATGGTCTGCGGATAGGCTAAGGTGGCGAACAGGCTTAGGGCCAGGAACACTCCGGCCAGCCATTGCCAGTTCACAAGTAGCAAAAGATCACGCTTTGTCGCCGCGAATGGCGGCCTGACCAAGACGGAATTGGTGTTTGACGGAATCATGATTCATCCCCTCTTCTTCCAAAAATGTGCTTTCCAGGGTCCCGTGGGTCAGCGTACGAGCCGTGCTTGGTGCTGTCGATACTCTGCGTAACACGCGCGAGAATTACGCGCACTACTCACCAAGTCGTTCATCCCGCATGGGCTTGCGTTCTGATGTGACCTGGCTGCGGAGGCTTGGTCAGGGACCGTTTGGGGGCTCGGGGGAGGAATGCTTCAGATCGGCAGCAATGCTGGCCCTATCGTAAGGCGCCGCCTCGCCGCCGTCCTTGCTTGAGAACCTCCCGGGCTGAAACTCCATCCGACCCGGAAGCCAAGACGATGCGGCGGGAGCCGGCAATGGGCATTTTTGGGATTTCCTTTGAGGGATGTTTGTAGCTCAGGGCATAGCCGCGGTATCGAAGAGCGGCACCCTCAAACAGAAAGTGGGCAGGTTTTCGAAGAGGAATTCCGTCTATTAGGACACCGGCGGATTGCCGCGCAGACCCAGATCATCGGCCACGGCGCGCATCGCCTGAATGCAGAAAGCGATGTGCTCCTCGAGGTCGACGCCGAGTTCGGCGGCGCCCTTCGTGATGTCTTCGCGGCTCACCGAACGGGCGAAGGCCTTGTCCTTGAGTTTTTTCTTCACCGACGGCGCTTCCACTTCAAAGATGCTCTTGCCGGGCTTGACCAGGGAACAGGCGGTCAGGAATCCGGCCACTTCGTCGCAGGCAAACAGCGTTTTTTCCAGCGGCGTCTCGCGGGTCACTCCGGTGTAGTCGGCGTGGGACATGATCGCGCGGCGGAAGAACTCCGGATAGCCGCGGTCCTCGAGGATCTTGTTGCCGATGTAAGGATGCTCCTGGGGTGTCGGATAAAGGTCATAGTCGAAATCGTGGAGCAGGGCGACCAGGCCCCAGGTTTCCTCGTCCTCGCCGAACTTGCGGGCGTAGGCCCGGACGCAGGCTTCCACGGCCAAGGCGTGCTTGATCAGGTTCTCATTCTTGGTGTACTCGCGAAGCAGGGCGAAAGCGCTCGGGCGATCCATAAACGGAGTACTTTAGCACGGCCCTTGGGACGCTGTATCAGAGTAGTAAAGCTCCGGGAACAAAATGGATGCAGAATGTTGCGAACTGTGAGATGATCTGCCACGGCGATTCACCTCGACGCGTCAACGTTGATCACAACAAACGTACGCGTTGCAACCATTCCAGTTCCAGCGGTCCTTCCCGCCATTGCGGGGGATACCCGGCCTGTAGTTCGCTGTGACCGCTGCCGCTTGGTGCAGTTTGAAACCTCCAGCCATCGGTGCCGTCGTTGCTATCACTCGTTTGAGGTGGAGCTACCTCCTCCTCCGCCGGCTCCCGAACCAGAGGGTCATCCCAACATTGCCGCCGGAGTGCGGAGTTGGCGGCGTCTCCGGGGCCTGACCCAGAAACAACTGGCTTCGGCGGCGCATCTGCCGCGCACCTACATCTCCCGTATCGAGAACGGTCGCATCTTGCCCGGTCTCGGCACGCTGGAGAGGGTTGCCGTTGCGTTGCATGTCAACTTGCCGGTCCTGCTGGAGCGCCAAACTGGCCGCCGTAACGACGGGTGTGCCCACCAGAGCTTTGCCGCGTTCGGATTTGGGAAATCGTCCAACGGGAACGGCAATGGTCACGGTTTTTCGAACGGCAACGGGCACTCCAACGGAAACGGCAACGGACACTCCAATGGCAATGGACACGGGAACGGCAATCACGCCGAGCCCGCAGGCGACCAGGACTTCCTTCGCCAGATGCTCCGTTATACGGGGTTGCTTTCGACGACCCAGAGAGCCGTGGTACTGGCCAGGGTGCGCCAACTTGCTGGGGCACGTTCCTAGGTAGTTACTAGGTCAGTTCTGGTACCTTTCAACACATCCTCAAGTACTGGTGTCGATCACCCTTGGGGACCTGCCACCTTTTTGATCTGCGCATAAGATATTGTAAATAGTGAAGTTACTATTGTATCTGGTGACCAGGATCGCAGTTGGCCGTCCGGATGCACATCCGTTTCCGGGTCCATAGGGCCTAGAACGGAGGTTACCAAGAGGGAAAGGCTATAGTACGGATATAGGATAAGTACGCGTTTCCTCTTGCGTAACTGGGGAGCCCGTGTATACTCGCTGAGTCCCATCTGGGGACAAAACAAAGGTGAGTATGCACAAACTTCTGTTGTCGGTCGTTCTGGCAATTTTCATGGTCCTGGCTGTGGTTGGTGTAAAGCGGGCTTTGGCCCCTGCAGCCGGAAGTGGCGCGACATTGGTCGCTGGCGGTTCGGCTCCGGCGCCTCCGATCCCGGTGGACAATTAGCCTGAACGAGAGCTAGTACTTCTAGGGCGTTGACACGGGGTCCGGCAGCCGGGTACAGTAGGCCCGAGTAGGCTGGAACTTTATGATCAGCGTCTTGGATGTTGTTCTGGCGATAAGCGGTCACCTGCTCGCTCTGGGTGTTGTCGGAGTGAGCTTGTATCGCCACAGCTTTCGACGCTACAGCTACCTCAATCTCTACGCCATCGCTCTGCTGGTCGTAGACCTGATGCGGTACCTCGTCTTGAATGCCTACGGCTTCAAGTCCCCTCACTATTTTTGGGCCTTTTACCTGAGTGATGCGCTCCTCAGCGTGCTGCTCTACCTGCTGATCCTCAGTTTCTTTGATGTCGTCTTCCGGGAATCGTCGCTGCGTGAAACCGTGCGGATCTCGCTGCTGGGGGCCTTCGCGCTGCTCTCGTTCATCTCTTATATCTCGATCTCCAGTTCGGTGAAGCACTTCTCTACGCGGCTGACCATCGAGTTTCAGCAGAACATGTATTTCGCCTCGGTGGTTCTGGCGGTGCTGCTCTGCGTGTCGCTGGCCCACCTGAGGGTTCAGAATCCCCAGCTCAGCATGCTCATCGGCGGGCTGGGAGTGTATGCCACTCTGCAGGCGGCGTCCTACGCGCTGCAGAACATCCTGATGGCCAAGAGCTTTGAAGGGACGGTAGCGCTGATGTCCCAGATCTCCACGGCGGTGATGCTGGGGATCTGGTGTTATTCGCTGGCCAAGCTTTCCACGGCCGGCACGGTGCCCGCCAAACCGGAAAAGGCGACTCTGCAACCGGCGTGGTCCACCGCCGAGGGGCATCGCTAATGTTCACCAGCATCTTCATCCTGCTCTTCTCGCTGGCCGCGCTGGCCTACTGGTTGCGCTTCACGGTGGTGACCATCCTGAACCGCGATCGCCTGGCTGAGGAAGCCGAGCGCATGGCGGTAGCCAACCGTCTGGAGTTTCTGCAGGTCCGCAAGAAGGTGGAGGAGTCGGTTGACCATGCCGGTGATCTGCGCCTGGCGCAGGCCCTGCGTCACGACTTCCTGGCGCTGACCTATCTGTTGCGCTACGCCGCGACCATCAACGTGGGCCGCTACTCGCGCGAAGAACGCCTGCTGGTGGTGGACTTCTACATGATGCGCGCCATCTACGGACTAGGCCGCATGTTCTCGCCGCGCCTGGCCCGCTACGCCATGCTGGAGATGACCGAAGTTCTCGAGCATTTCGCCGGGGTCATGAGCCAGCGCATGTCCTCCTTCGCCCTGGACATGATGACCGCGTAACCCCCTCGGAAAGACAAAAGGCAAAACGCAAAACGAAGAAGGCCAAAAGTCAAAAGTTCGGACTCTGCCTTGATCCTTTTGTCCTTTTGACTTTTGCGCTTTGCCTTTTGTCTTTCCGGAAACGCCTTCTGGATCACAGCGACGGTCTTTGGCGAGAGCCGGTACGCCCTCAGCCCACTCCGCGAGGCATGATGACCGCGTAAGTTCCGCGGAAAGTCAAAAGACAAAACGCAAAACGAAGAAGGCCAAAAGTCAAAAGTTCGGACTCTGCCTTGATCCTTTTGTCCTTTTGCCTTTTGCGCTTTGCCTTTTGTCTTTCCGGAACGCCTTCTGGATCACAGCGACGGTCTTTGGCGAGACCCGGTACGCCCCCAGCCCACGCTGCGGCGCCCAGACCACTTCACTAACGTCCGAACTTGCGCGAAGCGATCCGCCCGTCGGGACGCAGAGGTAGTCAATCAAAACGTAGTGGTATTGGACCCGGCCGTCGGGGGTGCGTTGGATGCGGTCGAGCACCTCAACCACATCCAGGATTTCCACTTCGAGGCCCGTTTCTTCGAGCAACTCGCGGCGTAGCGCGGTGTGCAGTTCTTCGCCCACCTCGACCGCGCCGCCGGGAATCGACCATTGTCCCTTCAGCGGCTCCTTGGCGCGGCGGACCAGCAGCACGCGGCCGCCATCGACAATGATGCCTCCGACGCCGACGATCGGCCGCTGCGGGAATTCTCTTCCGCGTTTAGACACGCTATTTCTTGGGGGGAGCGGCCGCGCCTTCGCCCGGCGGACGCCGCGCCGGAGGCTTGGGGAACACAACCAGGCTGGGGTGTCCCTTCTCGCTCACCGCGCGCACCCCGAAGAAGTAATTGTCCTTGGACAAGTCTGCGAACGTGTAGCGGTTCACCGCGCCCGCGACGCGCGAGTCTTCCCATCGTGGGGCGGCGGTGTCACGCCAGACGATCTCGTAGTTCACACCGGGCAGCGCGTCCCAGCTCACGACCGTGTTGTTCGCGCCGCGCTCGGTAACGAAGCGGACATTCTCCGGGGGCGGCGGCGCCAGCGCCAGGCTCGCCAGGGTCATGGCGTTTACGCGAGCGACGTTGGCGATGTACTCGGGCGAGACAAACTCGGGCAGATCGCCGAAGCGCTGCCCATTCTCCTCGCGCACTTCGGCGTGCTGGCGGGTGAAATCCTCATAGGCTTCCGCGAAGCGCACCGCGGGGAATCCTTTTTCGTTGAAGGGTGTGTGATCGCCGCCGCGGCCGTAGCGGTCGCGCCGCCAGACCATCCGGGCCGGAAACGACGGCAGGTAGCGGCTCGAAATCTCTTCGACGTAACGCGCCAACTGGCGCGACGGGTAGTCTACTTCTCCGCCGCCGGCCTGACGAGCGCGGCTTTCCTCCGGGGTTTCAATGGCGGGCACGCCTTCGGAAAAGACCCGCACGTAGGTGTTCGGTTGCGGACCGCCAATGTTGCCCCCGACGATGTCGTTATTCAGCATGGTGACGCGAAGACCTTTTTGCTTGGCCGCTTCCGCCCAATGGCGTGCGCCCACCAACCCTTGTTCCTCGCCGACGAAGGCGATGAAGACCAGCGTGGCCGGGAAGGTACGCTGGCTGAGCACACGCGCGCACTCCAGAACCACGGCCGTGCCGCTGGCGTCGTCATTGGCGCCGGGCGCCGCGGCGGTTGCGTCCATGATGCCGCGCGGGATGGAATCGTAATGGCCGCCGACCACGAACACGCGTCCGGCTTGCACATCAGTGCCCGGCAGCGTGGCGACCACGTTGACCTGCTCGGTGGGCTTGGGAATCCGCGAACCCCCGCCCGCACCCTGAGGCCGGCCCTGCGGACGGTCTCCTTGTGGCCGGGTGGTTTGCGCGGCGTCTGCTGCGGGCCGGTCCGCACCTGCTCCTGGCGCTGTCGAGACCGCGGACGAGGGCTCGGCGATGAAGGAATCGAATTCCACTTGCAGCCGTCCGCCGGAGGCCGGGATGTAGCTTTCCATCTCCTGTTTGATCCAGCGCCGCGCTGCGCCGATCCCGCGCTCGGGATCGTTGGGATCGGAGAGCGTGTGCCGGGTGTGGAAGCTCACCAGCTTTTTGATGTGCCCGGCAATCCGTTCCGCGGACACTTCCTTGTTGATCGCGGCGATCTCCGGATCGGGCGCCGCGGCCGGCGGCCCGCCGCTGCCGGGAACCGCCAGAGCCGCCAACAACACCCACGTCATCGCTTGCAAGACCTTCATCGAGCACCTCGGGAAAGGGCCAGCATAGCAGGAAAATTCGAATTGCCCGCCGGACACTTTTTTGTATAGTAGACCTTGAGGGAGGGAAGGCGGCAATGGCGAACTGCCCTGAGTGCGAAGCGCTGCTCGACGTCGATGATGATGAAGTGGAGGAAGGCGACGTCATTTCCTGCGGGGAATGCGGCATCGAACTGGAGGTAGTCACCGTCCATCCCATCGAAGTGGAGCGCGTCGAAGAAGAGGAAGAAGAGCAGGACGAAGAGGGGCGCATCGTCGAAGAGGACGATGACTACGGCGACGATGAGGACGACAAGGACGACAAGGACGACAAGGAGGAGAGCTAGTGCCGTGACCGCCAAGTTCGGTCCCTTGCGGTCCTCGCGGAATCCGGTCTGCATGACTCGATGCTTGCGCAAAGGCACGAATTCAGGCGGTCACGGTACTAGTCTGGCGTCCGTAGTAGCCGTCGCGGTCTTGGCCGTTCTGTCCCTTGGGACCGTCGCGCCAGTTCCCGTTCCCCAGAAGAGCACCAAGAACAAGCCTTACGCCTTGCTGTTCGGTACCGTCTTCAACGAGGACGGGCGTCTGGTCCGGGGCGCCCGGGTTGTTGTTAAGCCCAAGGAAACAAAGGGAAAGTGGGAAACCGGCAGTGACAATCAGGGTGAATTCGCCGTACACCTTCCGGTCGGCAAGGCCGTCTATATACTGGAGGTCCAAGCGCCCGGGTTGGCGCCGGCAAAGAAGGAAGTGACCTTCGAGGGGGAGGAGCGCCAGGATGTGGTCGTGCATCTGAAGCGCCAATAAACTTATGCGCCTTACATCGTTCTTAGCGGTCGCGGTTCTTCTGGCGGCGGTCAGTACGGCGCCGGCCCAGTTCAAGAAGAAGGAAAAAGACGACGGCACGCGTACGCTCACCGGCCAAGTCCTGGATCCGGGCGACTCTCCGCTTCAGAAGGCTGTCGTTTACCTGAAGAACAAGGGGAACCTGCAGGTCCGCACCTACAACACCCGCGAAGACGGCGCGTACCACTTCTCCGGACTCAGCCCCAACATCGACTACGAAGTGTGGGCGGTCCATGAAGGCGGGCAAAGCAACACGCGCACGCTCAGCTCCTTCGATGGGCGCAAGCAAGTCAGCCTTAATCTGAAGATCGAGCCCAAGAAGTAGTCAACACCATAGCCGTTTTCCGATAGACTCTGCCCTTGAAACTCGGCCTGGTCTACAACCCTGCCGCGGGAAGCGGACGCCGCCGGGCGTCGCTCGAAAGCGTGCGCGCGGCCTTGGAAGCGGCCGGTGCGCAGGTCCAGTTGTTTCCCACCCGTGCGGCAGGCGACGGCGTCGAGCAAGGACGGCGGGCCGCGCTTGCCCACCCTTACGTCGCGGTCTACGGCGGCGACGGCTCAGTGAACGAGGTGCTCAACGGCGTGGCGGCCTCCGAGAGTTCGCCACGGGTGCTGCTGCTGCCTGGCGGCACCATGAACGTCCTGTGCCGCGATCTGGGCATCCCTCTCAATCCGCTGCGCGCAGCACACCTCCTGAAGGAAGGCATTCCGCAGTCGATTTATTTGGGAAACGCCGAAGGCCGGTACTTCGCATTGATGGCCAGCGCCGGTGTGGACTCCGCGGTGGTCCATAACATGAACTTCCGCGCAGATTTGAAAAAGGGTCTGGGTCCCTGGGCGTTCGCTTGGGAAGCGCTGCGCCAGTTTTTCAACTATTCCTTTCCGCCGATTGAAGTAGTCACCGCCGAAGGGACCGAATACCTGGGCTACTCCGTCGTGGTGGGGAAATCCAAAGGCTATGGCGGCTGGCTTTCCATCACTCGCGATGCGCGGGTTACGACCCCCGATTTCCAGGTGGCTGTTTGCGTCAGCCGCAACCGCTTCGCCTATTCCTGGTACGTGCTGCTGGCGCTCATCGGCCAACTGCACCGTTCCGGCGATTACCGTTTCTTCCGCACCAGCCGCCTGCAGGTTCGCTCGTCCCAATCCGTGCGACTGCAGATTGACGGTGACTCCGCCGGGGACCTGCCCCGGGAGTTCTGTGTGGATGGGACATCGGTTCAAGTACTCTGCCCTGCGGTTAAGAATAAGAATTAATCCTAATTTGGCTCTTGTATTGTTTCATCGGCCGGGCGTAGAATCCGGCTCGTTGCCCATCGGTCGGAACTAGGGTGGGGCCGAACCGGCTGGATGGTGTCCCATGGGTCCCTCTCCGGACCACGATTTGACTGGTGTTACCGTAGGGCGTTTTGCCGTCCGCAGCCGCCTGGGCGCCGGAGGAATGGGAGAGGTGTACCGCGCTGACGACCTCACGCTGAAACGGCCCGTAGCTCTCAAGCGCATTGCGCCGCAACTGCGCTCCGACGAGCGATACCGGCGCCGCTTCCTCTCCGAAGCCGAACGGGCATCCGCGATTAACAGCCAGTACGTCGCCGCCATCTACGACGTGCTGGAAGAGGGCGGCGACGTATTTCTGGTGATGGAGTACGTGGAAGGCCAGACCTTGCGTCAGCGGCTCGCCCATCCCATCACCATCCGTGAATGTCTGGAGCTGGCGGTGCAATCGGCGGCGGCGTTGGTGGCGGCGCACGGCAAATCCATTGTGCATCGCGACATCAAGCCGGAAAACATCATGCTCACCCCGGCGGGGGAAGTGAAGATCCTCGACTTCGGCGTGGCCAAGCGCTTGTCCAATTATGACGAGACCAAGCCCACGGCTTGGCGGGACAGCGGAGCCGCCGGAGTCAGCGGTACGCCCGGCTACATCGCGCCGGA
>Ga0184615_10000644_pt1 | contig 18899 bp, 20 predicted proteins | sample PLM4_65_coex_FD_133134 | JGI IMG/M metagenome (GOLD analysis project Ga0184615, IMG submission 133134) | Groundwater sediment microbial communities from an aquifer in East River, Colorado, USA - PLM4_65_coex | ecosystem: Environmental > Terrestrial > Soil > Riparian zone | place: USA: East... | reverse complement strand
CTCGACGGGTGAATGAAATGCCGCCTTCGAGGCAAGCGAATCTGGGCCACACGCTGCTCGCGCTCGCCGACCCGACACGGCGCGCGATCCTGCAGCGGCTGTCGAGAGGGGAGGCGCGAGTCACGGACCTCGCGCAGCCGTTCGCCATCTCGCTCAACTCGGTCTCGAAGCACATCCGCGTGTTGGAGCGCGCCCGGCTGGTGCGGCGCCGGCGATCCGGGCGCGAGCACCTTCTGACCTTCGATCCCAAGCCGCTCGCCGACGCGGCGGCGTGGATGGAGTCGCAGCGCGCGCTCTGGACCGGCCGGCTCGAGGCGCTCGACGCGCTGCTCAGCGCCGAGGATCGCGCCGCGAAGAGAAGCCCCCGCAGAAGAGGACGCCCCCGATGACCGATGCCGCTCGCGCCGTGGTCCGCGTATCCCACCGCTTCAGCGCGTCCGCCGAGCGCGTCTTCGACGCCTGGCTCGATCCGAAGCGCGCGGGCAAGTGGCTGTTCGCGACGCCGACCGGTCGGATGGTCCGCGTCGAGATCGATCCGCGGGTCGGAGGCTCGTTCGCGTTCGTCGATCGCCGGAACGGCGAGGACGTCGAGCACGTCGGCACGTATCTCGAGCTCGAGCGGCCGCGCCTCATCGTGTTCACGTTCGGCGTGCCGAAGTTCTCCGCGGAGATGACGCGCGTGATCGTCGAGATCGCCCCGTCGGGCTCCGGCTGCGAGCTCACCTTGACGCAGGAGGGCGTGCTCCCGGACTACGCGAGCCGAACGCGGACCGGCTGGACGACCATTCTCGAGGGGCTCGCGGCGGCGCTCGCTGCGCCCTGAACCCGCGGCGTTCACTCCTTCCCGAGCTCGAGCGCGCGCCACAGATACCAGCTCGCGACCGTGCGGTACGGCTTCCAGCGCTCGCCGTGCTTCTCGAGATCGGCCGGCGCGGGCAGACCGCGCTTCTTGAACGCGATCCCGAAGCCCTTGCGGACCCCGTAGTCGCCCACGGGGAGCACGTCGGGCCGCCCGAGGCGGAACATCAGGAACATCTCCGCCGTCCAGCGGCCGATGCCGCGCACCGCCGTCAGGCGCTCGATGATCGCTTCGTCGTCCATGCGGCGGAGCGCGGCCAGCGAGGGGATCTCGCCGGCCCGGGTGCGCCGCGCGAGATCGCGCAGCGAGAGCAGCTTCGCGCGCGAGAGACCCGCGCCGCGCAGCTTCTCGTCGGACACGCGCAGGATGTTGTCCGGTGTCAGGCCACGCTTCGCGCGCGGAAGGAGCGCGCACACGCGGCCGAAGATCGTCGCCGCGGCCTTGCCGCTGAGCTGCTGGTAGACGATCGCCTCCGAGAGCGCGACGAACGGGCTCGAGGTCGTCTTGAGCTCCATGCGGAACGGACCGGCCGCGGCGATCAAGCGCTCGAGCGAGGCATCGGACGCGCGCAGGTGCGCGAGCGCGGCGAGCGGATCGAAGCCGTAGCCGGATTCGTGCTCGAACAGGCGGGGCGGATCGAGCGCCCGCGCGCCCTCGATCTCGAGCAGCTTCCGCTTGGTGGCGACGCCTCCGTTCGCCGAGAACCCGCCCGCCTTTCCGTTGGCCGCGAGCACGCGGTGGCACGGCACGACGATCGCGAACGGGTTGCGCCCGAGCGCTTGCCCCACCGCGCGCGCCGATCCGACCGCGCCGATCCGCGCCGCGATCTCGCCGTAGGAGAGCGTCTCGCCGGGCGCGATCGCGCGCGCCGCCTCGTACACACGCCGGTGGAACGGCGGCACGCCCTCCATGTCGAGTGCGATCGAGTCGAGCGGAGTCTTCTCGCCGCGCAGGAGCGCTGCGATGCGGTCCACCGCGCGTTGAACGTCGCGCGGCGGCTGTCCCTCTCGCGCGTCGGCAAAGCGCTCGCGGAGCCTGACCCGCGTCGCGGTCGCGCTGGCTTCCGGGAGCTGGATGCCCACGACGCCGCGCTCGCCCCACGCAATCCCGCAGCGGCCGATGGACGTATCGAACAGAGCGAAGCTCAACACCGCCATTCCTGCGATCGATCGTAGCACCGGCGCCGGGACCGGAACTTGGCGGATCTTGCTACCCGTGCTTCGCCCGGCCGTGGACTTCGAGCGAGCGCATCATGCGCGTGAACACCGGCCCGGAAGCTTTGTACTCGCGCTCGGGCGTGACGAGCAGGCCGTAGACAATGTGCCCATCCGGCAGGCCGCGCGTGACGATCACGACGCGCTCGTCCGCACCCGTGACCGGGGAACGACCGGAGAGCGTGACCGAGCGAGCGGGCGTGCCGTCGATCGTCTCGTGCCTGGCCGAGCCCTCTACCCCGCGGAGGTATGGATTCGAGCTCCGGATCTGCGCCACCAGATCATCGGTGGCGCTCTGCAGGCTCGGGGACTTGCGGCTCCGTCGCGCACCGCCCTCGAACGCGGCGTAGTGATTCACGACGACGCCGTAGACCAGCGCCTGCTTGCCGTTCGCCGTCTCGACGATTCCGCCCGCAGGCGCGATCGACGTCGCGTATCCGGACTTCGACCCATAGGCCTTCCAGTTCGCCGGGTAGTCGATCGTGAAGTAGCCCGTGCTGTGCTCGAAGGTCTGGAAGCGCGAGGAGGGGGCCGCGATCCGGACGGCGACCGGCGGAGCCGAAGCGACGTCCGCCGTGCGCGCCTGCTGCAGCCGGGCCGCGGGCTGCGGCGAGCTCGCGGGCAGGCGTTGCAGCTCGGCGACCACGCTCTCGAAGCCGCCGACCGGGCGCGAGGGATTGCGCGCGAGCGTCTTCGCCTGCCCTCGGATGCGAGCCTCGCGTTCGGCCGAGGGCGGATGGTCGCTGAAGAACGTCTCGAGCGCGCTGGGATTCCGCGCGCTCTCGGCGCGCAGGAGCGCGAAGAAGTCGGCCATCGCCGCGGGATCGTATCCGGCGGACGACATGATCTCCGCGCCGAGCCGATCGGCCTCGTACTCGTCCTCGCGGCTGAACTTCAGGAAGGCCGCGTTCAAGCCGAGCCCGCCGATGCTGGCCAGCATCTGCGAGGTCTGGCCGTTCGACTCTCCGAGCAAGCCCCCGAGAATGCCGAGGCCGGCGTTGGCGAGGTACGCCTTCGACGCCTGGTGGGTGCCGTGGCGCAACGCGACGTGCGCCATCTCGTGGGCGATGACGCCTGCGAGCTCCGCCTCGTTTCGCGCCGCCTCGACGAGCCCCCGATTCGCGTACATCGGACCGCCCGGAAGCGAGTACGCGTTGATGGCCGGGTCGTCGACGGCCTTGATCTGGTACGGGTAGCTCGCGCCGGGCGTCACCGCGACGAGCCTCTTCACGACGCCGTTCAGGTAGGCGTCGACGGAGGCGTCGTTCAGCAGCCGCAGCTTCTGCTCGGCCTCCGCTGCGGACTGACGGCCGATCTCGATGTCCTGCTCGACGCTGAAGAGATTGAACGCCGAGATGTTCAGATCGTCCGCCGCGAGCGAGGCGAACGGCGCGCTCGTGAAGCCCGCGCATGTCAGGAAGACGAAGGACCCGCGAAGCAAGGTTCTCACGTTCATTCCATTTCCCTTCAGCAAGCGCCGTGCCGGGTTCTCGAAGCTTGGTCCGCTTCTTGCTCCGTGTCATCTCGTGTTCCGCCGGACACTCAGCGGTTTGCTGTGCCTGCTCGCCATGGCTTGTGCCGGCTTGCCCGAGCTGGGTAAGCCGACGCCGCATCTGCGCCCGGAGAGCCCGCGCGTTCTTGGCGCCCGTGGGGAGCTCTCCGAGGCCCGCGGCGAGGCGCTGCTCGAGCGCCAGGACCGGAAGGACGAGCCGACCTTGCTCGACCGGCATCTCGCCACCATGCAGCGGATCAGCAACACACCGCTGGTGGCAGGCAACGACGCGCGTCTGCTCGTCGATGGTCCGGCGAGCTACGACGTGATCTTCCGCGCGATCGGCGCCGCGCGCGATCACGTGAACATCGAGACGTACATCCTCGAGGGCGACGAGGTCGGCGAGAAGCTCTCCGCGCTGCTCGTCGAGAAGCAGTCGCAGGGCGTGCAGGTGAATCTTCTGTACGACGCCGTCGGTTCGATCGGAACGTCCGCCGCGTTCTTCGACCGCCTGAAGGCCGCGGGCGTCCAGGTGTGCGAGTTCAACCCGCTCCTGCCGGCCCGCGGACGCGCGGGCGATCCGAACCAGCGCGACCACCGCAAGCAGGTCGTCGTCGACGGCCGCGTGGCCGTGAGCGGCGGAATCAACTTCAGCAGCGTCTACTCGAGCGGCTCGGCGGTGGGCCGAAGGAAGAAGCCGGCCAGCGTCGACCGAGGCTGGCGCGACACCAACGTCGAGCTTCACGGTCCGGCGGTGGCGCAGTTCCAGGAGCTCTTCATCGCGAGCTGGCAGAAGCAGAGCTGCGCGCCGCTGGTCGGGCGCGACTACTTCCCGACCCTCTCGAACGCGGGCGACAAGGTCGTGCGCGTGGTCGGCTCGAGCAGCGACGACGAGCGCGGCCTGATGTACCTGGCCCTGCTCTCGGCGATCCGGGAATCGCGCCAGAGCGTGTACATCACCATGGCGTACTTCGTGCCCGACCCCGAGATCCGCAGCGCGCTTGCAGACGCCGCGCGCAGAGGGGTCGACGTCGTGCTGATCCTCCCGGGCTTCAGCGATTCGTGGGTGGTCCTGCACGCGGGCCGCTCGCACTACGAAGAGCTGCTCTCGGCGGGCGTGCAGATCTACGAGCTCCGCGGAGCGCTCCTGCACGCGAAGACGGCCGTGATCGACGGCGTCTGGTCCACGGTCGGCTCGACGAACCTCGACTGGCGCAGCTTCCTGCACAACGACGAGCTCAACACGATCGTCCTCGGGGAGGACTTCGGGCGGGCGACCGGCGCGATGTTCGATACGGACCGTCGGGACGCCACGCGGGTCGATCTCGCGCGCTGGCAGGAGAGGGGCGTCGGCGATCGGCTGAAGGAGCGGGCCGCGAGGCTGTTCGCGTACTGGCTCTAGGGTTGGTTCGCAGCCGATTGTAGAAGTGGGTGCGGAGCTGCGGCGCGCGCGCGCGCTCCGCGCTCGCCAGCCGGGGCAAGCCAGGCATTGCACTTGCTCTCCATTCCGGAGAAAGGAGTTCTGGCATGTACTACGGATACGGAGTCGGGGGCATCGTCGTCATCGTTCTCCTGGTGCTCTTCCTGACGGGTCGCCTGTAGTCGCGGTCCGCACGCTGCTGGCCTCGGCGGCGCTCCTGCTGGCCCTGGGCTGCAGCGCGCCGAGGCTCTTCTACGATCGGCTCGACTGGCTCGCGTGGTGGCAGATCAGCAGGTACGTGACGCTGGGCCCGCAGCAGCAGCGGCGCTTCGACGCGGACTTCGCCGAGCTCTGGAATTGGCACCGCGACAGCGAGCTGCCGCGTTACGCGAGGGACTTGCGCGCGCTGGCTCGCGCCGCCGGGCAACCGCTGACTCCGACGGAGGTCGGCAACTGGTCGCGGCTGATCGACACGCATTGGAACGACGTGGTGTCGAAGCTCGCGCCGAGAGCGTGTGCCCAGCTGGCCGCGGTCGATGACGCGCAGGTGGCATCGACCTTGAAGCGCGTCGATCGGAACATCGCGAAGGACACCGACGAGCTCGTAACTCCGCCCGAAGCGATCGTGCGCGCGGACCGGGAGCGGCTGATCGTGCGCGCGCTCGAGCGCTGGCTGGGCGAGCTCGAGCCGGCGCAGCGCAGCAGCGTGGAGCGCTGGAACATGCGGCGCGAGCTCACGTACGGCGCGTGGCTGGATGAGCGCAGGCTCTGGCGGGCGCGATTTGCCAAGGCACTCGCCGCGCGCAGATCCGCTGCGTTCTGTGGCGAGCTCGAGAAGCTCTTCCGCCGTCCTGGGACGGGCTCGGCCGGGGAGCTCCGCACGCGCTTCGACATGGACCGCGGCCGCTGGGTCGTCTTGCTCGCGGAGCTCAGCACGACCTTGAGCGACCGCCAGCGCGAACATCTGCGCGCGGAGCTGCTGGAGCTCGGCGCCGAGCTCGACGCGCTGTCGGCCGACCGCTCGCGCACGAGAGCGACTTCCCAGCGAGGCCTCCCGCATGTTCGACTAGGAGGATGAGCTCAGTCCTTCCGGTCCTGATCGTCGGAGGCGGCCCGGTCGGCCTGACCGCGTCGCTCCTGCTCTCCGATCTCGGCGTCGACTCGCTCCTGGTCGAACGCAATCCGTCGACCACGGATCACCCGAAGGCCCACGTGGTGAACACGCGGACGATGGAGATCTTCCGCGCGCTCGGGATCGAGGCGGCGGTCCGATCCGCCGCGCTTCCGATCGCTGGGTTCGGTCATATCCGCTGGGTCCGGTCGCTGGCCGGCGCCGAGGTGGGGCGGCTCGACACCGCGATGAAGCGCGGGGATGTGAGTCCGACCGGGCTCGTGAGCTGCGCGCAGGATCGGGTCGAGTCGTTCCTTCTCGAAGCCGCAGGCAAGCGCCGGGGACGGATCCGCTTCGGCACCGAGCTCGTCTCGCTCGAGCAGGACCGGAGCGGCGTGACCGCGCGGCTCGGCGACGAGACGATCCGCGCCCGCTACGTGATCGCCGCCGACGGCGCGTCGAGCGGCGTCCGGCGCCAGCTCGGCATCGCGATGAGCGGCCTGCCGGAGGTCGCCACGCTGGTCGGCACCTACTTCCACGCCGATCTGCGTCACCTGTTCGAGGCGCGGCCCGCGGTTCTCTACTGGGTGATGAACACCGCCGCGCCCGGCACGTTCATCGCGCTCGATGGCGCGATGCGCTGGGTCTTTCACCTGGGTCAACCGGGCGCGGGCGTCGAGCTCGGAGCGGAAGAGGCCGAGCGGCTGATCAAGCTCGCGATCGGCGAGCCCGGCGTCGCGGTCGACGTTCGCAGCATCCGGCCGTGGCGCATGACCGCGCAGATCGCCGAGCGCTATCGCGAGGGGCGCGTCTTCCTCGTGGGCGACGCCGCGCACCGCTTCCCGCCGACGGGAGGTCTCGGCTTGAACACCGGCGTTCAGGACGTGCACAACCTGGCGTGGAAGCTCGCGCTCGTCCTGTCTCGCGCCGCGCCCGAGTCGTTGCTCGAGACTTACGAGACCGAACGCCGGCCCGTGGCCGAGGCGAACTCGAACTTCAGCCTCGGGAACTTCCTGCACGGCGGGACCGCGATCGGCCCGGGTGCGCTCGCGACGATGGTCGCGCTCGAAGGCGGCGGGCCGGACGTTCCCGCCGTGCTCGCGCAGCTTCACGCCGACATCGAGGCCGGACGCGAGCACTTCGGATCGCAGAGCATGGATCTGGGCTTCGTCTACGCGGCCGGGGCGATCGTTCCGGAAGACGACGCACCTCCCGTCGTCGTCGATCCCTCGGCGGACTACGTGCCCGACGCGCGGCCGGGCGCGCGCGTGCCGCACGTCTGGCTCGAGCACGACGGCGCACGCGTATCGACGCACGACCTGGTCGGGAAGGACTTCGTGTTGCTCTGCGCGGGCGCCGCGGAGCCGTGGCTCTCCGGTGTCACCGCTTCAGGAATCACACTGACGGGAATCACACTGACGGGAATCACGCTGACGCACGCCACGGTGGATCCTGGTCCGCCCTTCGGTCTCGAGCCGGGCGGCGCGCTGCTCGTCCGTCCGGACGGCCACGTCGCCTGGCGTTCCGTCTCGCCGCCCGGCGATCCCGCCAAGACGCTCGACGCGGTGATCCGCCAGGTGATCGACCCGGCGGTCTAGACGCTGCGCGGAGAGACTTCGAGCCTGCGTGGCCCGCGCACGAGGAAGGAGTCCACGAGCTCGGGCTCCGCATCTAGTCGCACGTGCGCGAGCCGAGGCACGAGCGCCTCGAGGGCGACGCGCGCCTCGAGCCGCGCGAGCGAGGCGCCCAGGCAGAAGTGCCTGCCGAAGCCGAAGGCGATGTGGCCCTGCGCGTCGCGGTCGAGGTCGAAGCGGTCGGGATCCGGGAAGCGGCGCTCGTCGCGGTTCGCGGACCCGATCAGCGCGGCCACGATCGCACCCTCGGGAATTCGCTGGCCGGCGACGTCGGTGGCCTGCTTGGCGAGCCGGAACACGAGCTGGATCGGCGCGTCCCAGCGCAAGGTCTCCTCGACCGCGCGCGGCACCAGCGCCGGATCGGCGGCGACCCGTGCCAGCTGATCGGGGTGACGCAGCAGCGCCTTCACCGCGTTCCCGATCAGGTTCGTGGTCGTCTCGTTCCCGGCGACGAGCAGGAGCACGACGAACTGGACGACCTCGCGGTCCGAGAGCCCCGCTTCGCCGTCCTGCCGGGCGACGATCGCGCTGATCACGTCGTCCGCGGGTGCGCGGCGCCGTTCGCTGGCGACGCGCTTCACGTAGCCGATCAGTCCGGTCAACGCGGCGCCGAACTCCGCGCTGTAGGGCGTGGCGCGGCCCGCTCCGGTGGCGTTCGAGATGATCGCGTCCGACCAGCGCTTGAAGTCCGCGCGCCGCTCGGGCTCGATCCCGAGCATCTCCGCGATCACCGTCACCGGCAGCGGAATCGCGAGCTCCTCGATCAGGTCGAAGCGCGCGCGCCGCTCGAACCCGGACAGGCATGCGTCCACGATCTCCTGCGCGCGCTTCTCCCACGAAGCGATGCGCCGCGGCGTGAAGCCGCGATTCACGATCTCGCGCATCCCCTTGTGTCGCTCCCCGTCCTCGGCGATCAGGTTGCGCGCGCTGGCGAACGTGAAGGGATTGAGGCGCGTGCGCACCATGAGCAGCATCATGAAGCGGAGGACCCGCCACGAGAGCCGCGGCATCCCTTCCTGTCCGTTGTTCATGAGCATCATGAACATCGCGCGCGACGAGAAGACGTCGTCGCTGCGCAGCACCGACTGCACGTCGTCGTAACGCGACACGCACCACACGTTGGCCTCGGGCGCGAAGAAGACCGGCGCCTGGTCGCGCAGCGCGCGATATTGAGGGTAGGGGTCGGCGCGGAACTCGGCGCTGAACGGGTCGTAGGCAACGGGCATCGGGGACTCCTCCGAGCGGGGGACAGTACCGGCGACATCTCGCGGTGTCAGCGTGCAGTTGCGGCGCTGCAGCGATCGGCTGCGCGCGATCCGTCGCGCTACGATGCGGCTGACGTCCAGAGGAGGAGTCCACCATGGCGTTCACGGTCCGCACGGTCGATTACTTCGCGACGAGCGTTCCCGACAAGGCCGGCGCGGGGCACGGCATCCTCGCCGCGCTCGCCGCCGAGGGCGTGAACCTGCTCGGGGTGAGCGGCTTCCCGACCGGCGCCGGAAAGGCGCAGCTCGACTTGATCCCCGACGATGCGGCAGCGTTCGCGAAGGCGGCCGCGCGTCTGAAGCTGCGCACCCGCAAGCCGAAGCGCGCATTCCTCCTGGAGCTGGACGACCGCGTCGGAGCGGTGGCGGAGGTGCTGGGCCGCCTGGCAGCGCAGAAGATCCACGTGATCGCCGCCCAGGCGCTCGCGGCGGGCGGCGGGCGCTGCGCGATGATCCTCTGGGTGCGCCCGGGAAGCTACGAGAAGGCCGCGAAGGCGCTCGGCGCGTAGTCGCGCCGCCAGCTCACTTCTGCGGCGGAAGCTTGAGATCCGCGCGCGCCACCTCGCCCGCCGCGAGCGAGATGTCGCGCGCCACCTCGCCCTGCCGCTCGGTCCAGAGCGAGAGGCGATAGCGTCCGGCCGGCACCCCGCCGATCTGGAAGACGCCGTGCGCGTTCGGCAGCGCGTGATGCGCATCCGGCACCACCAGGATCACGCCGCGCATGTCGGTGTGGAGCGGCGAGTAGGTGCGAACCACTCCGGGGTGCTCGAAGCGCACCGCGCGCGTCTCGCCCGGTGGGAAGGGAGGACGTTCGAACTGATTGGGGCGCGAGTACGAGAACACCCCGTGGAAGATCTCGTCCTGGTTCATGAACAGCACGGGCTGGCCCACGGCTGTGACGACGAAATCGGGCTCGAAGCGCCCGTCCCGCTGGTGGACCACGACCGCCGCAGGAGCCCGGGTCGCGGGCGTCTCATCGATCCGCTCGAGGAACACGACCGCGTGGCCCAGCGGCGCGGTCGCACCGGAGACGCGTCCCACGACGTGGCCCTGCGCGGGGGGCATCGGCGCGGCGAGCGGCCTTGCAGCGTCGGTCCACTCGCGCAGGCTCGTGCAGCCGAGCGCGGCGCAGAGGGATGCCAGGCACAGGCAACGCATGGGGATGCGGGTCGGCACGCCTTCTCATCGGCGTCAGCATTGCCCGGCCCAAGGCTGGCGTCCCCGATGCGATTCGAACGCATGGCCTGCTGCTTAGGAGGCAGCCGCTCTATCCATCTGAGCTACGGGGACGTGCGGCGCTTAGTCTCGCGCGGGCGCTAGAGGGCCGCCAGATGCGTGGCGAGGGGCTCGGGGGTGGAGTAGAAGGGCGAGTGGTCGGTGTCGAGCGTGAGGACGCTCTTGCAGGGCCGCGCTTCGTACATGCGCTGCTGCACGGCGGGCGAGATCGCGCGGTCGCGCAGGCACGCGATGTAGACGCGCGGCACGCGGCCGGCGCGCGCGGCGGTCCAGAGGACCGGCGTCGTGAACGGTGCGGAGGCTTGCGGGACGAGGCGCGCTCGTGCGCGTTCCGCGTCCGCCGGCGCGCAGTCCGCGTAGAAGGCGGGCACGACGACCTCGGGCTTCACGGTGACAGAAGCGCCGTCCGCAGACGGGACGAGATTCCCCACGAGCGCCGAGCCGGGATCGGCACCGGCCGCGAGCAGCGTCTCGCCCTCGCCGACCAGGAACGCGGCCAGGTACACGAGCGTGCGTATGCGCTCGGGGATGCGCTCGGCTGCCGCGCTGATGACGATGCCGCCCATGCTGTGGCCGACGAGCACAACCGGCTCGGGCTGCGCCGCGATGACTTCGCGGACGCGGGCCGCGTAGGCGTCGAGGCTCACGTCCGCGATGGGCGTGCGGTCGGAGCCGTGGCCCGGCAGGTCGGGTGCGAGCACGCGGTGCCCGCGCGACTCGAGCAGCGGCGCGATCTTCTCCCAGCACCAGCCGCCGTGCCAGGCGCCGTGAACCAGTACGAACGTCGACATCACGACTCCTCGGCGCTTCGGCCTGCGACCAGCAACAGCTCGCGGCTGCAGAGCATACGGGCATCCGCGGGCTCGTGCGTCACCAGCACGCACGGGCCCGCGAAGTCGGCGAGGTGCTGCCGCAAGGTATCTCGCACGTCGATGTGCGCGTCCTCGTCGAGGGAGGACAGCGGCTCGTCGAGGAGCAGCGCGTGCGGCGCGATCGCGAGCGCGCGCGCGAGTGCGACCTTGCGCGCTTCGCCGCCCGAGAGCGTCGAAGCGCGCGCGCCGGCGAGCGCGGCAAGCCCCATTCGCTCGAGCCACTCCAGCGCGAAGCCGCGCGCCTTGGCGCGGGCGATGCCGCGCGCGCGCAGGCCGAACGCGACGTTCTCGAGCGCGCTCAGGTGGGGGAAGAGGCGGCCGTCCTGGAAGACGAAGCCGATCCCGCGCGCTTCGGGCGGAACCCAGATCCGCGCGGCGGGGTCCTCGAGCACCTCGCCGTCGAGCGCGATCCGGCCGCGCGCGAGCGGCACCAGACCCGCGATCGCATGCAGCGCCGTGGTCTTGCCGGCGCCGTTCGCGCCGGACAGCGCGAGCACCTCGCCGTTCGCGACCTCGAATGCGACGTCGAGCGAGAAGCGGCCGAGGTGGACGGCGAGATCGGCCTCGAGGGTCATCGCGCGGGCCAGTGCTCGCGCAGGCTCACCAGCACCGCGATCGCGACCGCGAGCAGCACGAGGCTCAGCGCGAAGGCGATCTCCGGCTGCGTCTCGAGGGCGATGTACACGGCGAGCGGGAGGGTCTGCGTGCGTCCCGGCAGGTTGCCCGCGAACGTGATCGTGGCGCCGAACTCGCCGAGCGCGCGCGCCCAGCACAGTGCGGCGCCCGCGGCGAGCGCCGGCATGGCGAGCGGCAGGGTGACGCGCGCGAAGACGCGCATGCGCCCGGCGCCGAGCGTCGCGGCCGCGTCCTCGAGGCCGCGATCGACCTGGCGGAACCCCGCCTCGGCGGCCATCACCAGGAACGGCATCGCGACGAAGGTCTCCGCCAGCACCGCGCCCGCGAGCGAGAACGGGAGCTGGATGTCGAGGTAGCGATCGAGCCAGGCCCCGACGAGGCCGCGCCGCCCGAAGGCGAGCAGGAGCGCGACGCCGCCGACCACCGGCGGCAGGACCATCGGGAGCATCACCAGCGCGCGCAGGAGGCGGCGGCCGGCGAACTCGACGCGCGCGAGCAGCCACGCGAGCGGAAGGCCGAGCAGGACCGAGACCGTGGTCGCGAGGACCGAGCACACGAGCGAGAGGCGCAGGGCCGTCAGCACCTCGGGCGTCGTGAGGTCGTGCGCGAGCGTCGGCCACGGCGCGCGCGTGACGATCGCGACCAGCGGTACACCGAGGAGCGTCGCCGCCGCGAGGGTCGGGAGCCAGAGGGCGATCGGCAGCGCGCGCAGCGGCGATCGGCCTCCGGTCATCGCGCCGAGAAGCCGAAGCTCGCGAGGATCGCGCGGCCTTCGCCGGAGAGGACGAACGCCTGGAACTCGCGCGCCGCGGGACGAGGCGCGGCGCGCTTCACCAGCGCGATCGGGTAGGTGGCAAAGACGTTCTCCTCGTCGGGGATCGGCACGCCGGTGACTCGCGCGCCCGCGGACTGGACGTCCGTGGCGTAGACGATGCCGGCGTCGGCCTCGCCGAGCGCGATCTTGTTCACGACCGACTTCACGTTCTCCTCGAGCGACTTTGGCTCGACCGCGACGCCCGCGTTGCGCAGCGCCTCGCGCGCGTAGCGACCCGCTGGCACGGATTCGGCGGCGAGGATCACGACCAGATCGGAGCGCGCCAGGTCGGCGAGGCGGCGAACGCCCTCGGGATTTCCGCGCTCGACCGCGATCTCGAGCCGGTTGCCCGCGAAGGCCGTGGGCTTCCCCTCGAGCAGCCCGGCTCGTTCGAGCTTGTCCATGCTCACGCTGTCGGCGGTCGCGACGACATCCGCGGGGGCACCCGCTTCGATCTGCGCCACCAACGCGGGCGATCCGGCGAAGCTCTGCTCGACCCTCGCGCGGGGGTACGCGCTCTCGAACGCCTTGCCCAGCGCCGTGAACGACTCCGCGAGGGATGCCGCGGCGAACACCAGGATGTGTTCGACTGCGGGCTCGTCCGCGCGCGCGAGCGGGGCAAGCGCGAGGGCCAGCGTGACGGCGATGGCGGAAAGCCGGCGGATGTCGCCGCTCAACCAGCGCTCCGCAGGCGCGTGCGGCGCGCGGGCTCGGGGAGCTCGATCACGACGTTCGTCGCCTTCACCACCGCGCTCGCGAGCTGCCCGGGCGCGAGTCCGAGCTCGTCCGCGGCTTCGCGCGTCATCAGCGAGACCAGGCGATGCGGCCCCGCCTGGATCTCGACCTGGGCAGCGACGCGGTCCTTGGTGACGCGCGTGATGATCCCTGGAAAGCGGTTGCGCGCGGATTGCCGCACGACCGTGGACGGCTCGGCGGTCGAGCCGAGCTCCGCCGCGAAGCGCGCGAGCGCCGCGGCACCGACGCGTCGCTCGCCGCGCTTCGTGCGTCGGGCGGCGAGCCGTCCCGCGTCCGCCCAGCGACGCACGGTGTCGGAGCTCACGCCGAGAAGCGTCGCGACCTCGCCGAGCCGGAACGTGCGGTCCTTGGGCATGCGGCGATGATGAACATGCAGAGCGGGCGTTTGCAAGTCACCGAGCAGGATTCCCTGGCAGATGCCAGGAGTCGAGACCCGGGATCAACCCGTCAGGATCTGCTCGAAGAACTCGTGGAACTCGTCGTTCCCCGCGGGAATGTAGACGCCGAAGCCGGGCCTGGCGTTCTCCTCGGGCGCGAGCTGCGCGGTGGTCCACCGCACCGTGCCGCGCACTTCGATCTTGCTGCCGTGCCGATCGTGGAAGACGATGCGCACCGGCATGCCGGTCGGGGGCAGGGTGCCGGTGCGAACGAACAGGCCTTCCTTCGAGACGTTCTTGATGTGGCCCTTGCCGCGCATCTTGCCGGCCTCGAACGCAGCGGGAATGCGCTTCATGATGCGCCGCAGGCGTCTGCGCTCGATTCCCGAAGGGTTTGGCATGGACATACGCTCCCGTCGGAGCTATCGGCCCCCCTGCAAGGGCGCTTTACGACGGCGCGCACAGCGGCGAACGGGCGCGCCAGCAGCGCCGGGATCGCGGCGCGGCCGGCCTAGCGGAAGCGGCGATCATCCTCGATCGCGTAGAACCGGAACTCGCTGGCGTCCTTCGCGATGAAGCGGAACGTGAAGAGGCGGCGATCGAGTCCGGGCTTCGGCGGGTGCTTCTCCAGGAATTGGGTGATGACCTTCGCGCCGTCCGTGCCCGCGGGGACGCTCTCGACGACGAGCCGCGCGTCGCCGCCGTCGAATTCGAGAACGCGGGGCTCCTGGGTCGCGGCCTCGCTGCCGATCGCCTTCACGCGCAGGTCCCCGCGGTGCGCGTTGTAGTTGAGCGGGCCCGCCTTGGCCAGACGGCGGAAGTCGGCCATGCCGAAGTCCGGCCGGTTGCGGTTGCGGAAGTGGACGAAGAAGACCCCGCGCCGATCGACCACGCGCCGCTCGATGCTCGAGTAGCAGTAGTCGGCGTTCGGGACCTCGATCCCGAAGAACGTCACGCGCAGCGAGCTGCCGCCGCTCGCCTCGGGCGAGGGCTTGAGCTGGATGGAGTCCTCGACCTCCACGCTGCTGCCGTCTGCGAGCTTGCACGTGACGGGCATGATGTAGCGTCCCGCGATGAAGTTGAGCGCGATGTCGTCCGCCTTGACGTGCGGCGGCGGCTGGTGCTCGCTCTGCGCGGGGGCGCTCCCCGGCAAGAGCGCCAGCACGAGGATCGCGAGCGGGGCGATGCGCATCGCAGGCAGTGCTAGCCTCCCGCACGCCTCACTGCAACCGCGCTATCGTGGGGATCGTAGGGGAGTGGAGATGAGCTTCGAGACCGCGCTCGCTGGAGCTGGCCTTGCGCCCCTCGTGCGCGGAGCGGCGCGCACGCTGCAGCTCAACCTCACGCGACGCTGCAATCTGGCCTGCCATCACTGCCACGTCGACTCGTCTCCCAAACGCACGGAGACGATGGACGCGCGCACGGTCGCGCGTGCGCTCGAGCTGCTCGCAGCTCACGCCGGAATCGACACCGTCGACATCACCGGGGGCGCGCCCGAGATGCACGCGCAGTTTCGCGAGATCGTGCGGGAGTCGCGCAGGCTCGGCAGGCGCGTGATCGACCGCTGCAATCTGGTGATCCTCGATGAGCCCGGCCACACGGACACCGCTGCCTTCCTCGCGGCCAATGGCGTCGACGTGATCGCGTCGCTGCCGTGCTACGAGCGCTCGAACGTCGACGGTCAGCGCGGCCGCGGCGTCTTCGAGCGCAGCATCGCGGCGCTGCGCGCGCTGAACGCGCTCGGCTACGGCGCGCCGGGCAGCGGGCTCGCGCTCGACCTCGTCTACAACCCGGTCGGACCCTCGCTTCCGCCCGCGCAGTCCGCGCTCGAGCTCGACTACAAGCGCGAGCTGCTCGAGCGCCACGGGATCGTGTTCGGGCGGCTGCTCACGATCACCAACATGGCCATCCGCCGCTACGCGGACTGGCTTGCGCGCCGCGGCGAGCTCGAAGCCTACCAGGCACTCCTCGTGAATCACTTCAACCCCGCGGCGGTTCCCGGGCTGATGTGCCGCACGATGGTGTCGGTCGACTGGCGGGGCGAGCTCTTCGACTGCGACTTCAACCAGGCGCTCGATCTTCCCGCGGGCGGCTCGCGCCGGACGCTCTTCGAGATCGGATCGCTCGACGAGCTCGAGGGCGACGCGATCGCCACGGCGGATCACTGCTTCGGTTGCACGGCGGGCGCGGGCTCGAGCTGCGGCGGCGCGCTCGCCCCGTGACGCAGCTCGGGGTCGTGCAGCCGCAGGACGAGTGGAACCAGAGGCTCGTCGCGAGCGTCCACCCGCGCGACTGGGTGAACCCGCGGCCCGCGTCGCGCTACGACATGGTCGTGCTCGGCGCGGGCACGGCCGGACTCGTGACGGCGGTCGTTTCCGCCGGGCTCGGCGCGCGGGTCGCGTTGGTCGAGCGTCACCTGATGGGCGGCGATTGCCTGAACGTGGGCTGCGTTCCGTCGAAGACCCTGATCCGTTCGGCGCGCGCCGCCGCCGACGTGCGCGACGCGACGCGCTTCGGTGTCGAGGTGCCGGCGGGGGTCGGGGTGGACTTCGCGAAGGTCATGGAGCGGGTGCGGCGCGTGCGCGCGGAGATCTCGCCGCACGACTCGGCGGCGCGCTACGCGGAGCTCGGCGTCGACGTGTTCCTCGGCGAGGGGCGCTTCACGGGACCGCAGGCGCTCGAGGTCGCGGGCGCGGAGCTGCGCTTCAAGCGCGCGTGCATCGCGACGGGCGCGCGCGCCGTCGCGCTGCCGATCCCCGGCCTCGCCGAAGCGGGCTATCTGACCAACGAGACGATCTTCGAGCTCACCGCGCTTCCCCCGCGGCTGGCCGTGATCGGCGCGGGCCCGATCGGCTGCGAGCTCGCGCAGGCGTTCGCGCGGCTCGGCGCGCGCGTCAGCCTGATCGAAGTCGCGCCGCAAGTGCTGATCCGCGAGGACCCCGACGCGGCCGCAATCGTCTCCGAGGCGCTCGTGCGGGACGGCATCGAGCTCGTGCTCGGCGCGAACGTGAGCCGGATCGAACGGCGCGGCGCCGCGAAGGTGCTGCATCTCGGCGTCGCGGGCACGGAGCGCGAGCTCGAGGTCGACGAGATCCTGGTCGGCATCGGCCGCGCGCCGAACGTCGTCGGCATCGGGCTCGAGGCTGCGGGCGTCGCGTTCGACCCCAAGGTCGGCGTCACGGTGGACACGCAGCTGCGGACCGCGAACCGCCGCATCTTCGCGGCCGGCGACGTGTGCATGGCCACGAAGTTCACGCACGCCGCCGACGCCGCGGCGAAGCTGGTGGTGCGCAACGCGTTCTTCTTCGGCCGGGGGAGGGTCGCCGACTTGCGCGTGCCGTGGTGCACCTACACGGACCCCGAGATCGCACACGTCGGGATGTACGCGCGCGACGCCGAGGCCGCTCGTGTCGCGCTCGACACCTACACCACGCCGCTCGCCGGCAACGACCGTTCGCGCGCCGAAGGCGAGCAGGGCGGCTTCGTGAAGATCCACGTGAAGAAGGGCGGCGATCGGGTGGTGGGCGCGACGATCGTGGCGCGTCACGCCGGCGAGCTCATCGCTCCGCTGGCCGTGGCGATGTCGGCCGGCTACGGCCTCGGCCGCTTCGTCGACCTGATCCTGCCGTACCCGACCCAGACCGAGGCGATCAAGGCGGCGGCCGGCGCCTACACACGAACGCGTCTCACGCCGGCCGCGGCGCGAGTCCTGCGGACCTTGATCCGGCTCGCGCGCTAGCTAGAAGCGGTCTCAGAATCCCGCTCCCGTCGCCGGGCGCTCGTCCTCGTCCCGATCTCGTCGTTGCGAGAGCTCGCCGTATCGACGAGATACGCCTGCGCTCTCACGCCTCGATCTCGGGCCGAATCCGCGCGCCGGGCTCGGGTCGGGGATTCTGAGACCGCTTCTAGCCCGACTTCGCCGCGAGGATCGCCTGCACCAGCGCTTCGGGGAGCGGCTCCGCGGGCTCCTCCTTCACCAGCGCACCGAGCGCGACCGTCTTGCGGTAGCTCTCCAGGTACGTGAGGCAGGGCGGACAGAGCTCGATGTGACCCTCGAATATCCGCCGCTGCGTCTCGGGCAGTTCACCGCCCAGATAGTCGTGCAGGAAGTCGGTGCATTCGCGGCAGTTCACGTGGCTCCTCGGGAGTGCATGTGCGGGTCGAGCAGGCTGCGCAGCGCCAGACGGGCGCGGTGCAGCCGGATCTTCGCGGCGTTCGGGGTTACACCGAGCAGTTCCGCCGTCTCCTTGGTGTCGAGGCCTTCGATGTCGCGCAGCAGGAGGACGGTTCGGTAGTCGACCGGAAGCCGGTCGATCAGGCTGCGCACCTGCTCGCGGGTCTCGCGGCGCTCGAGCGCATCGAGCTGCTCCGGGCTCTTCCACTCGCGCGGCTCGTCGATGTGCTGGCCGTCCTCGAACTTCGGCAGGAGCTCCTCGATTGAGACCTCCGGCCGGCGGGTACGGTTTCGCAGCCGCATGAGCGACGCGTTCACCACGATGCGGTGCAGCCAGGTCGAGAGCTTCGCTCCGCCTTCGAAATTGCCGATCGCGCGGAAGGCCGAGATGAACGCCTCTTGAACCGCGTCGCTGGCGTCGTCGTCGTTGCGCAGCAGGCGGCGCGCGACCGCGAGCATGCGCGGTCCTTGCGTGCGCACGAGCTCGGCGTAGGCCGCGGCATCGCCTGCCTGGAGCCGCGCGATGACCTCGGCCTCGCCGTAGTCGGGAGCCTCGCCGTGGTCCGTCCGCTCTGCCATGGCGGCGAACGTAACACAGCCCTTCGCTGCCTTGAAACGCCGGCGCGGCGGGGCGAGACTCCGCCGCCGATGCGACGCTCGCTCCTCCTCGGGCTGTGCCTGTTCGCGTGCTCGAGACCCGGGCCGCCGCCCTACGGCCTCGCCGATGCGCCGGAGCAGCGCTGGCGCTTCGAAGCCGAGGAGACGTTCGACGTCGATGGCGTACCTGCGAAGAGCGTGCGCTTCGCCGACGTGATCCTGCGCGCCAAGCCTCCGGAGGACGGCGCGACGGAGGTCGAGCTCTTCATCGACCGCTACTACTCGCGCACCGAGGGCACACCGGACGGCGGCAGCGAGCTGTCGATCTCGGAGAAGGGCTTCTCGGTGCAGACGCCGAAGTCGGGCCGGCTGGGCTTCGGCCCCAACGACAAGACACTGGGCGGTGACACCCTCCTCGAGATGCGCGCGCGGCCCGCGGCCT
>Ga0184615_10000642_pt1 | contig 18908 bp, 18 predicted proteins | sample PLM4_65_coex_FD_133134 | JGI IMG/M metagenome (GOLD analysis project Ga0184615, IMG submission 133134) | Groundwater sediment microbial communities from an aquifer in East River, Colorado, USA - PLM4_65_coex | ecosystem: Environmental > Terrestrial > Soil > Riparian zone | place: USA: East... | reverse complement strand
GAGCAGGAGCAGCTCGAGCTCACGCGCGATTACGAGAATCTGATGGCGACGTACCGCAGCCTGCTCAACAAGAAGTATGAAGCGGCGCTCGCCCGCAACCTCGAGCAGGCCCAGAAGGGTGAACGTTTCAAGGTGCTGCGTCCGGTGAGCGTGCCGAAGCGACCCTCCTGGCCCGACCTTCGCATCCTGCTCCCGGCGGGTCTCGCCGCGGGCCTGCTGCTGGTCGGCCTGATGGCCGGCGTCGACGAGCTCCGCCATCCGGCGTTCCGCTCGGTCGAACGCCTGACACGGACGCTCGGGTTGCCGGTCTTCGCCTCGATCCCGCGCATCGACAACGATCGGATCTACGAGAGCCCGCCGTCGGGCGACGTGGATCCCAAGCTCGTGGTGCACACGGCGCCCGAATCGGCTCCCGCGGAGCAGTACCGCGGCTTCCTGCCGATCTTCCTGGACTCCGCGGGCTGTCGCGTGATCCTGGTGACGAGCGCTGCGCGCGGGGATGGAAAGTCGCTCACCTGCATGAACCTCGCGCTCTCGCTGGCGTCCGATCTGGGACGCAAGGTGCTGGTGATCGATGGCGACCTGCGCCGCCCGTCGGCCCACCGGCTGCTGCGGATCCGCAGCAAGCTCGGTCTCTCGGACATCCTGCGCGGAGAGGCGAAGATCGGCGAGTGCGCGGTGAACGCGAAGCTGGAGAACCTGACGCTGATCCCCGCCGGCCGGTCGGCTCGCAATCCCCTCCTGCTGCTCACGGGTCCGGCGTTCCTCGCGCTGCTGGCCGAGGCGAAAAAGAGCTATGACGTGATCTTCATCGACTCTCCCCCTCTGCTGCCCGTCGTCGACACCAAGATCCTGCGGCGGATGGCCGACATGGTGGTATTCGTGGTGCGCGCAGACGCGTCGCCGCGCGACGGTGTGATCCGATCGCTCGCCGACATGCGCGACGTCGCGGGCGTGATCTTCAACGAGGTGAGCCCGGGCTCGTTCCGCCGGTACTACTACTACGACGCGTACTCGCGTTACGCGTACGGCGATCCGCCGGCTCCGGAGGGCCGCGACTCGGAAACCCGCCGTGGCTGATCCCGAGCTGCTCACCACCTCGCAAGTGCTCGCGTTGTTGCAGATCGGGCGCACCAAGCTCTGGGAGCTGGTGCGCGAGGCGGCCTTCCCGGCCTATCGCATCGGAGAGGGCCGCAACAGCAGCCTGCGCTACCGCCGTGCGGACGTGCTCGGCTGGCTCGAGCGCAACCGCGTGAATGGCACGCGCCCGGCGGGTCCGGAACCGGAGAGCCTGCCACCGCGGGCGAGATGAGCTTCCCGGGGCTTTCCGTCTTCCTGTTGCCGCCCCGCCCGGCTCTGCGCGACTGGCCGCTCGCGGGGGCCTGTGCGGGCTTGCTGCTCGCGCTCGCCGAGCTCGCGCTCGCCGCGCCGACCCGCCCGCCGCCGCCCCTCGCGATGCTCGGCGTCACGAGCCTCGCGCTCAGCCTCGCCCTCGCCGCCTTCGCTCTGGGCCTGGCGCTGCGGATGCTCCGCCGGCGGCCCTCGTACTCGGCGCTGGTGGCGTGGGTCGCGGGCCTGATCGCTCCCGTCACGGTGGCGTCGCTCGCGCTGCCCTGGCCGGGTGTCACGGGGTGGTCGTCGTTCGGCGCGCTCCTGTTCGCAGCGCTGGCGGCGGCGGCGGCGGCCTTCGCTGCGGCCCAGCTCGCCGATCGCTCGGAGCGCTCCGGCACGCCAGCCAACGCGCTGTTGTGTTGGGGAGCGACGGCGGCGGTGGTCGCCGCAGGCGAACGCGTCCTGCTCGGCGAGCCCGGGTTCGGCCGGCTGGCGCTCGTGCTGCTGGGAGGAGCCGTCCTCGCGGGAGCTGCCGCCGCGTGCGCGGCCTTCACGCTGGCACGCCGCCGCGGATCGAGCCGGCCGCGGGCTTCTTTCGCGCGTGTCCTCACCGGGCTGGCGACCCTGAGCCTGGCCGCAGCCTACGCGCCCTCCGCGCTGCCCTGGCTGCTCGCCGATCGCGAGCTGCCGCCTCCCGGCGGCGCGCCCGCCAACATCCTGATCCTGGCCTTTGGCCCGGGTGCCGTGGTCGTCCGTGCATCGGACGCGCGCGCCCAGGGCGCGCTCGCCGGCTGGACCGGGATCCGATACGAGCCGCTGGTACCCGAGCCGGAGCGCGCCCTCGAGGCGCTCCTCACGCTTCCGGACGGGGCCCCGCTGGTGCCCGCGCTCGCGAGCGACGGCTACCGCACGGCGGCGATCCTCGCCGACCCGTCGCTCGGGCAGGAGTTCGGCGCGAGCGAGGTCGACGCGCGGCCCGGTGGGCGCGTCCGGCTCGAGCGCGATCTGCGCTGGCTCGCGGTGGCGCCGTGGCTCGCGGGACCGGGGCGCCGCGCGCTCGAGCGGCTTGGGTTGGGAGACGGCATCCGCCCGCCCGAGCAGCTGGCGTCCGATGCGCGGGGCTGGCTTTTGGGAAGGGGTGCGTCGCCGACCCCGTTCTTTTTGCTGGTCGACTTCCGCTACCTCGAGCCGGCCGGCGCGGCCGGAGGGGCCGGCGAGGAGGAGGCGGTCGCCTCGCTGCTCGAGCATCTCGACCAGATGGGGCTCGCCGATCGCACGGTCGTGGTGCTCGCCCAGACGGGAGGGCCGCGCGAGCGGCCGCTGCGCGTGGTGGTGCGCCGGCCGCTCGCCTGGCCGGGAGTCGTTGGCTCGGCGACGGCGTCGCGCCCCGTCCAGGCGAGCGAGCTCGGGGCCACGCTCCGACAGATCGCGCGCGGTGACAGCACGACGCCGATTCCGTTTCCGGGGGTCGTCGGGATCCCGCCCGCCGCCCCTGTAATCGTGGCGCTAGCGTTTTCGGAATAGCGCGTCGAGCTGGGCCTTGGAGCGATCGCCGGGGGACCCGGCGGCCTCGCGCTCGCCTGGCGAAAAGTAATCGCAGCGATTGGCACGGTCGCGGTCTCCCACGCGCTCGGCGTTGGGCTCGCGGCATTCGTTGTAGGCCGACGGATCGTGGTGGCGGCAATTGCGACACACGTGGAGATCGGCCCCGCAGGTCTCGCAGGCGTCCCGGAAGCCGACGCGCTCGCCGGCCGCGAGCGCGACGGCCCTGCTGCACGCGAAGCAGCGCATGGCTGGAGCCTGCGTCAAGCCCGCGTCCGGGTCAACGCAAGCGCGCTGCTTCCGCGGCCGCGGAAGACCGCAGCCTTGCCGTATGCTGCGCGGGTGCGCGAAGGACGGACGCTCGAGGTGGCGGGGGTGCGCTGGTGGCTGAGCGCGGGCGCCGACGCGACCGCGCTGGCGCCCCGGCTGGGGCGCGCCCTGCAGCAGCTCGATTCGGCCGAAGACCTCCGCTCGGGCCGCCGCAAGCGGCTGTTCCGACTCGCGCTCGAGCCCGGGGGCGAGCCGGACCACCTGCTCAAGCGTTGCGGTTACCCGCCGAGCCGGGGCTGGCTTCGTCACGCCCGCGGCTCGAAGGCGCGGCGCGAGCTCGCGATCGCCGAGGCGCTCGCGCAGCGCGGGGTGCCCGTGGTGGTGCCGCTGGCGGCGGGGGAGCGGCGTCGCGCCGGGCGGCTCGTCGAGTGTTTTCTGCTGGCACCGCTGCTGGAGGGCGCCGTGGACTTGCGGCGTCTCTGGAGCGATTCGGCACTCGCGGTGGGCGAGCGGCGCCGGCTCAGCACGTCGCTCGGTGAGATCGTGCGCCGCGCCCACGCCGCCGGCCTCTACCAGGACGATCTGGCGCCGAACAACGTGCTGGTCTCCGGCGGGGGGACGGGCGGGCTGCGGCTGGTGGATTTCGAGCGAGCGCGCCTGCGCCGGCGCGTGGCCATGCGCGCGAGGCGCCGCATGCTCGCGAAGCTCGCGCGCGCGGCCGCCGCCGTGCCCGCGGCTCAGCGCCTGCGCTTCCTGCGCGCGTACACGGGCGACGCCGGGGAGGCGCGCCGCTGGTGGGAGCGGCTGCGCGCCGAGGCGCCGCGCCTCGCTCGGCGAGACGACACTAGGATGCGTCGAACCGCCACGCGCGACGGGCGCCGCTTTGAGAAGATCGAGCGCGGCGTCTGGCGGGGCTTCGCGCGGCGCGGAGCGGATCCGGGGCCTGCGCTGGCGCGCCTCTCGGCGAGCCCCCCGCCCGTGGCCGGAGCCGCCCGCGTCGAGGTCGAGGACGGGGTCTGGCGCGTGGTCTACCGTCGTCTTCCTGCCCGTCGCGTGCGCAGGCTGTGGGCCCGGGCGAACACGCTCGCGGCACGGGGGCTCGCGCCCGCCCCGCTGGCGGTGCTCACGAGCCATCAGCACACGCTGCTGATCGTCGAGCCGAGCACCGGCGCGCGCCTGCTCGGCACGCTTGCCTGCGGCGCCGCCGAACGCCGGGCGGCCGTGCGGCTGCTCGTCGAGCTGGCGGGGCTCGGCGAGCTGCGCGAGGAGCTGGTCCCCGAGGCCTTCGCCCTGGTGCGCAGCGGCGCGGCCCGCCTGCGCGCCCAGCTCGTCGCCCCGCACGCGTTCTGCTTCGGCGGACGCTCCGGCGGCCACCGGAACCGCGGCATCGCCGCCCGTCTGCTCGCCTCCCTCACGCCGCCCGCCGACGTTTAGTTCGATCGCTCGATTTCCGATAGGCGTCGGCATGGGAGACACCACCGGAGCGCGTCCGATCTTCTCCTCGTTCGCCGACGATCCGGCGCTTGTCCCCATCATCGAGGCCTTCGTCCTGGGGCTCGCGGAACGGATCGACGCGGCCCAGGACGCCTACAGCCGCCGGGACTTCAAGGAGCTCGCCAGCCTCGCGAGCGCCCTGGTCGCCGACGCGGCGGCCGCCGGCTTCGAGCCGCTCGCGAGCTGCGCCTCGGTGATCGCGGCGACCTGCCTCGGCCAGCAGCTGGAGCCCACCTATCTCGGCCTCGTCGAGCTCACCGAGATCGCGCGCTGCGTCCGCCTGGGACACCGCGGCGCCACCTGACGCCGCGGCCCCGCTCTCACAGGAAGAACCAGAGGCTCAGGGGCGAGCCGTCCGCGTCCGTGAGCCGTCCGTTCGCGAGCAGCACGAACAGGAAGATCGAGAGATTCGACACCGCGTGCACGAGCACCAGCGGGAGCAGGTGCCGGCGCCGATAGAACCAGAGCTGTGTCGCTACGATCCACACGATCGCGACTGGCCACTCCCAGGGCTGGTGGCTCAGGGTGAAGAAGATCACGACCGTCGCGAAGCTCCGGAAGCTGTAGCGCCCGATCGGCACGTCGCGGAAGTCGTCGGAGCGATCGAAGACGTCCACGTAGCGCGCGAGCCATCCGCGCACGAAGAGCTCTTCGGCGAAGGGCGTCACGACGGCGAACCCGAAGGCCCGCAGCGAGAGCGCGAGCCACTCGCGCGACGCGCCGAGCTGCTGGGGGTCGAACGCGGCGTCGGGTTCGGGCCGCGCCGACGCGATCCACAGGTAAGGGGCGATCCACAACAGCGCGCCGGCCACGCCGACCAGGACGTCGAGCGCGAGGTCCTTCGCGCTCGTCTCGAGCCCGCGCAGCTCCGGATATCCGTTGCGCCGCGCGTGATAGAGCAGCACCGCGAAGGGGACCAGCACCTTCGCGACCGCGAAGACCGGTGCGAGCGCCGGAGACGCGCGCCTGCCGACCTCGACGAGCGCGAGGAAGCTGAAGATCGGCGCGAGATACGGCCACCATCCGTGACCGGGACGACGCGGCACTTGGCCCGGGAGCGTACCGATGACGTCGGCCGCCCGCATGGCGGCGCCCGTCGAGCCGGCGCCCCCGCGATCGCGCGCGGGGCGCCGAACGCGGGATCCCCTGGCGATGCGGCTTCGCCGGCAGCAGCGTCAGCGCGGCTGAGCCTCGAGCACGACGCCGGCGAAGACGAGGTCGCGCGTCCAGGCGGCGCGTCCCTCGAAGCGACGAGCCCCGGCGGCGGCCGGCGCATTCTCGCGCAGCAGCCGTGCGCTGAAGCGCGCAGGGTCCGCGCTGAACTCGATCTCCATGTCCTGGAATCCGAGCAGCGTGCGTGCCAGCGGGAAGTAGCACTTGTAGGCGCTCTCCTTCGCGCTGAACACGAGCTTGCCCCAGTCGATGCCCTCGGGAGGCGTCAGCGCACGCGCGCGCTCGAGCTCGCGAGGGGTGCAGATGCGCGCGCGCAGCTCGTCCTCGAGCGGTCCGGCGCGTTCCACGTCGAGGCCGAGCGAGAGGATGCGCCCGCGCTTGGCGACCGCCACCGCACAGCAGCCGGCGCAGTGGGAGATGCTGCCCACCACGCCCTCGGGCCAACTCGGGACGCGATCGGCGTCGGCGAGCAGCGCGAATCCCTCGATCCCGAGCTGCGCCAGCGCCCGCCGCGCCGTGCTGCGCCCCGCGGTGAACTCGCGGCGACGCTTCGCGCCCGCGCGGACGATGCAGGCCGCCTCCTCCGGGTGGAGCGCGGCGCCCTCGCCCTCCCCGCTCTCCGTCGCCGTGAGCGTGACGATCGGCGCGGGAAAGAGCGTTCGGATCGCCCGCGCCGCCTCGCTCATCGCGGGCCGGCGAGCGCACGGGCATAGACCCCGTCGACCTGCTCGAGCCAGCGCTCGACACCGAAGCGGCTCGCCAGGAGCCGCTTGGCCTCGCAAGCCCGCTTCTGCGCTTCGCGCGGGTCTTCGAGCAGGGATCGCAGCGCGCGCGCCAGGCCGTCGACGTCGCCCGCGGGAGCCAGCCAACCCGAGGCCGTGCCGAGTACGTCCGGGATCCCGCCGACCGCGAAGGCCACGACCGGCGTCCCGGCCGCGATCGCTTCCAGCAGCACCACTGGCAGGCCCTCGGTGCGCGAGCTGATCACGAGGGCGTCGAAAGCCGCCAGCAGCGACGGTGCGTCGCCTCGAAAGCCGGCGAAGCGCAATCGGTGTTCTCCCAGACCGAGCGCCCGCGCGCGCGCCTCGACCCGCCGCCGCTCGGCTCCCTCTCCGATCACGACCCCGAGCCCGCCGCCGGGCCCCAGACGGGCGAGCGCTTCCACGAACAGGTCGGGCCCCTTCTCGAAGCTCAGGCGGCCGATCCACCCGAATGCGACCTGCGTCGCGGCGAGCCCGAGTCGAGCGCGCGCCTCCGCGCGCGGCAGGAGCGACCCGGACGCGTGACCGTTCGGCACGACGGCGAGCCGCTCGGGCGCGCAGCCGCTGCGCCGCATCTGCTCGCGCTGCGCCTCCGAGACGCAGAGGACGGCGTCGAAGCGCGCGAGCAGCTTGCGATCCAGCCATTCGTAGAGCCGATTTCGGGGGTCGCCTCCGGCGTAGCCATGCAGGGTCGCGACGACCGGGAGGCGCGCACGGCGTGCCGCGAGATAACCGACGAGGTCCGCGTGATACACGTGCGTGTGAACCAGCTCCACCGCGAGCTCGCGCAGGGCGTCGCCGACCCGTCGCGCCTCGGAAAGGTAGCGGCGGCGGCCGCAGCGCACTTCGATTACCGGGGTCCCGTCGGCTCGCGCCTGCACGACGAACGGGTGGTCCCCTCCGCCGTCGAGCAGCGCGACGATCCAGACCTCCCGGCCGCTGCGCAGGGTCGCCTTCGAGAGCGCCCGCACGACCGCCTCGGCGCCCCCGATCGGCGCCGGAGCGATGATGTGTGCGACTCGGGGCGGCATGCTGGCGGCGCGAGGGCTCAGCCGTAGGCCTTCTTCAAGCCGAGATACGAACGCTTGGCGATGCGGTAGAGCGGAGAGCGCTCCGGGATCAGGTCGCGGAAGACCTCCCGGGAGCGCGCCTCGAAGCGATGCAGCAGATACTCGAGCGGCGCACGCCGGCGATACGCCTGGAAGTAGGCTGCCAACTCCTCGCTCGTGCGGGCGCGCCCGTTGTCCCCGTATTTGGTGACGAACGGCTCGAAGTGGGGATAGATCTGCGTCGCAGGCCAACTCCCGTGCAGCGTCGTCTTCATGAAGTTGCCGATCAGCAGGTCGTCGAAGACCTCGTATTCGACCGCGGCCAGCAGCGAGCCCCGCGGCACTTCGAAGCGGATCCCCCGCCGGAAGCCGCGGCGCGCGAGCTCCACCACGTGATCGCGTCCGCCGACGCGCAGCGTGACGAAGTCGAGATGCTCCTCGAGGTGCGCGAAGGAGCGGAAGTAGCCGGCGACCTTCTCGACCTCCGCCGCTTCGAGTCGCTCGTGCCAGTCGTCCCCGAATTCCTCGGGCGACACCACGAGGTCGGGATTCTCGGGCGGGTCGATGCGCTCGAACGTGTCGTTGCGGCAGTCGTAGCGGATGAAGGCGGGCAGCAGTTCCGCGCGGCTCGACTCGAAGCCGATCGGGTAGTCTTCGAGCCGCGTCACGTACTGATTCATGCGCACGCTGTCTTCACGCTGGTACTTGTGCATCGAGCTGAAGGGAACGAAGCAACGGGCCCCGAATCGGCGCGTGAGCTCGGCGATCTGCGGACCGACCGGGAGCCGTTGCGCGGCGACCGGTGGGATGAAGGCCCCCGACTCGTCGTGGTAGTTGATCATGTAGGCGTCGCCATAGCCGGTGAGGGCGAGCAGGATCGTTCGCGTGTAGCCGGCGGCGATCTTGCGCACGAGCCGATCCCAGCCGCGGTCGTGGGCGTCGTTGAGGTCGATCAGCAGGCAGCCGTCGATGTCGATCAGCAGCACGGCATCCTGGTTGTAGTCCGAGATGCACTGGATGCGGATCCGGTCCGAGAGCGGCGTCCAGGTGCGGTCGGGCACGACGTGGACGTCGAGCCCCTGCGCCTGGAGATCGCGGAAGATCCGGTGTCCGTAGTGGTCCGGCACCAGGATCTTGGCGCCACGGATGGCGTCGAAGCTGGCCGCGTTCAGATGGTCGGGATGGCCGTGCGAGTACCAGACGTACTCGCAACGACGGATGGCCTCGAGCTGCTCCGGGGGCACCTGGTGGGAGAGGATCCAGCTGCCGAAGTAGGCGGATCCGCCCAACCAGGGATCGGTGACGAGGATCGGCCGGCGGTCGTGGCATACGATCGACGCGTTGCCGATCGTCTCGAAGCCGAGTTCCATGCCGCCTCGCGCGAGACCCCGGTCGATCCATCGGCGGGCTCCCGGGCAGGCTTGATCGGACGCCCCCCGGCCCGCTCGGTGGATCCCCGAAAATCGCTTTGGGATCCAGATCTTACAGGCTAGAGAGCGGGTGCGCGCCTGTCAACCGAACGCGCGCGCTCGCGACCGGCTCAGGGCTGATAGATGGGCGTCCCCGGCTTGCCGAGTTCCCCGGTCGGCGGCGGCGGCGGCGGCGGCGGCGGCGGCGTGCCGCCGCTTCCGCTCTCGACCTCGTAGGCAGCCCCGGGCCAGAAGGCGGTGTTCATCGGCTGGACCAGCGTTTCGATGCCGAAGGCGACGGAGCGCGTGCCGAAGGGACACGGTGTGGCGCCAAGGCATTGCACGAAGAGGTCGCCGATCGCGACGTCCGCGGCGGTCGCGAAGGTGAGCGGGGGGGTGCGGGAATTCGACTGCGTCACCGGGCCGATCACCTCCGTCTTCGACGGAGTGCCCACCTTGCTGATTCGGACCCGGAAGGTGGTGTTGCTGCCGTTGTAGTCGAGGCAGTACTCGATCCGACACCAGGCCTCGCGGCAATCTTGGAACGAGACGACATTGCCGTGATAGCCGCCCTGGGGACCTGCCTGCGCCCGCAGGTAACCCGTCGCTTGGCGCGATTGATCATGCGCCCACTCGAGCTGCGTCAGGGTCGTCGTGTTGCCGAACCACTGCGCGACCTTGATTCGATGGTTGCCGGAGGTCATCCAGGGGAGCGTGCCGATGTTGTGATAGCTGCGCGTGCAGATCGTGCCGTTGCTGGTGCTAACGGGTGCGCCCCACCACCAATTGATCTGGTTGCCATCATTGTTGTTCGGATGGTTGACCTGCTGGACGTACTGCCAGGTGGTCGAGGCGCTGGCCGGTCGGTTCGGGACCGGCACCGACTGCCACGTGTTTACGTCCGTATCCCAATCCGCGGTCCTTCCGTTGCCCCCGCACTCCTTGGCACCCGTTCCTTCGCTGTCCGTCGGGTCCTTCCCCCCGCCGTAGGCGGCGCCACTCGACTGGAGCCAGTTCATGGGTTCACTACAGATGCAGGAGGCGCCGAGCTCCGTGCAACGTTGCTCTGCGGCGGGGGCCGCCGTCGCGACTGCCGGGAACCAGAGTCCGGCCAGCAGCGCCAGCGCGAACCATCCGAAGCCATGCTTGCGATCCACGTCGAAGTCCCTCCTGCCATCCGTGCCGCGGCCCTGGGTGGCGATGCGCCGCGCCCCTTAGCGGGTCCCCGGGTCCCGCAATAGGTAGCGGACAGGCCTGGGGGGCTCGCGGTGATACGCATCACAGGAGCTCAACTTGTTGCCAGTGCCGAGGTGGGGGCCTCGAGCTCGGCCCGCACCCAGCGATCCAGGGCCACCGCCAGGGCGCTGAAGTACCAGAGATAGGGGTAGTAGAGCACCGAGAGGAAGGCGCCGGCCACCAGGTAGGCGAAGGCGCCTCCGCCCAGGGCAGTCGTGTAGAGATCGACCTTGCCCCGCAGCTCTCGCGAGGCACGGGGGTCGCGACCCAGGTCGCGGCGCAGCCGCCGCAGACCCGCGAAGTGGCCGTAGACGATCGCCACGTAGAGCGCACAGCCGACCAGGCCGGTCTCCGCGAGCAGCTCGAAGTAGAGGGAGTGCACCACCGTGCCGGTCCAGTTGCGCTCCTGGTAGCTCCCGCTCTGGAAGAGCTTTCCCTGCGCGTCGCGCGGCTGGTAGCGGCCGATCAGCCACGGGCTGTTGCCGGCGCCCACGCCCAGGATCGGATGGTCGAGCCACATGTTGGTCGCGGCCGTCCACAAGAAGCGCCGACTCTCGGAGGTTCCCGAATCGGTGTCCTGGATCGTTTCGAGCTCCACCTTGTAAGCCGCCGGCAGCGCCAGGTAGAAGATCGACGCCGCGACGAGACCGATCGAGATGTTGCGGATCCGATGCTTCCCGACCATGACGCAGAAAAGGGTGCCGGCGACGAGCCCGAGGAAGCCTCCGCGCGAGAAGCTGACGACGATCGCCGCGGCGTAGAGTGCCGCCAGGAGCAGACAGAGGATGCGCCGCTTGCTGTACAGCACCCCCGCATACACGAACGGGAAGACGGTGGCGCAGGCGAGCGCAAGGTCGTTCTCGTCGCCGATGAAGCCCCCCGAGCCCTGCCCGCCGCTCTGGAGCGAGTAGAGCGCCTGGTAACACATGATCGCCACCCAGAACCACACCGCGCGCTCGAAGGCTCGCCGCTGCGACAGCACCCAGGTGATCGCGAGCGCGACGGCGAAGGTGCCGAACAGCGACCGGGTCCGGACGTAGGCGGTGAAGTAGTTGCTCGCGTACAGAATTGACACGGCTGCTTGCACCAGGATCGCGAACTGCAGCGTGAGATTGCGGGACCATGGCCGCTGCGAGAGACGCAGCCACAGCACCGGGACCACCAGGATGAAGACCATCTGCAGCCGGAGCTGGACGATCCCGGCCGGCCGCACGTACTCGAGCACGAAGAAGACGAGCAGGGCCCAGAACGTGAACGCAGAGGGGTTGGCGGGGGCGTGCGCGCCGAGCCCGGGAGCACCCGGGGCGCGCCCCGGCGCCCCCAGGAAAACCTGGCGCTCGACCGCGGTACTCAAGGCCGCGCCTCGTGCTCCAGCGCCAGCAGCCCCGCGCGATCGAGCCCCGCGAGCAGCAGCTCGGCGATCTGCTCTCTTCCACGCGTGTCCGGGTGCATGGTGTCGAAGAAATAGAGCGTGATGTCGTCCAGCGCTTCGAAGTGCTGCGCCAGGTCGACCAGCGCGACGTTCTGCTGCTTCGCGAGGGAGCGCACGGTCTGGTTGTAGGCGGCCAGCAGGTCGAGGAAATCGCCGACACCGTACGCGGAGCGGAAGTACGGGAACATCACGTGGGCGCGCCGCAGGTCGGAGAGGCTCATGTCGGCGCGCACCACCGTCGGCAGGGTCACGAGCAGAGGCCGCGCCCCCGCGCTGCGTACCGAGTCGATCATCTCGACCAGGTTGCGTTCGTAGACGGTCGGCCGGAATCCGGCGAAGCGACCGCTGCGGCTCTCGGGCCCCGTCGCCGGCTGCACGAGGTATCCGCGCAGATAGAAGAACAGGAGCTTGCGCAGACCCTTCACCAGCCAGAGATCGTCGAGTGCGCGCGCGACGCCGGACCAGGGAGCGTCCTGCCCCTGCGCGACCTGCGAGAGTGGATTGAACTTCATCAGGTCGTTCCACCCGATGTAGAGGGTCACGACGTCGGGAGCGAGCGGCAACACCCGCGTGCGCAGGCGCCGCAAGGCGAGCTCCGAATTGAGGCCGGAGATGCCGGCGTTCACGACCTCGTAGCGCTTGCCGGGCCCCGCTCGCAGACGCAGCCGCGCCGCCAGCAGAGCGGGATAGGAATCCGTGTCGCTTCCGCCGCCATAGGTGCAGGAGTCGCCGATCGCCACGATGCGCCAGAGGTCCGGCCCGTCGTTCTCGAGCTCGCGGCCGATGAAGCCCGCGGAGTTGACGCGGGCAACCCCGCCGTACTCCGAACGGTACTCCCCGGGCTCGAGCACGAAGGTCCCCGTCTTCGCATCCCAGTGTTCGACATCGTCGCGCGCGTAGTAGGCCCAGCCGCGCACGAGAAGCTCGGCGGCGCCGAGCAGCAGGACGATCAGCGTCACGCTGAACGCGAGCGACTTCGCGAGACCGAACTCCGGATCCCGAACCGGGCTCATTGCCCGCCTCGATGCCGGACGGTACGCGCCCACAGCTGCCTTCGAAAGCCGATCAGCGCGAGCAGATCGATCACGGCCTTCCAGGCCAGGAAGACCGGAGCGAAGGCGAGCGAGGCGAGGAAGGCCGGTCCGGCTCGCATCCGGCGCAGGGCCACGGCGATCTCGCCGGCCTGGTAGGCGAGCGAGAGCAGCACCGCCGGGAGCAGCCCCGGTGCACGCCCCCGCAGCAGTACCGCCACCAGGAGCGCAGCCAACGACTGGTTCATCAGCTTGGAGTACGTGGGCAACAGCAGCTCCAGGCCGGCGTCGATCAGCGTCAGGCTTCGTCTGCGAATGCCCAGCGCGATCGCCCGGCGCGCGCGGCGATACAGAACGTGGCGCCCGCTCGACCAGCGTTGGCGCTGCGCATAGCCCTGGCGCAGCGTCGCGGCCTCCTGGGCGCGGATGCGCGCGCCCAGCACGAAGCGGATGCTCTCGCCCCGCTCGAGCAGCTCGAAGCTCTGCTCGAGATCTTCGCCGATCGTCACCGCCCCCCAGCCGTTCGACGCGATCACCTCGCGCGCGAACACCATCCCCGTACCCAACAAGAGCACCGAGAGCCCGAGCCGCGCCTTGCCCGCGTAGAACAGCTCGTTCTTCATCACGTAGGTGACCGCCATCAGGCGCGTGAGGCGGGAATCGCCGGGATTCGAGATGCCGTAGTACCCCTGGAGGCAGCGTCCGCCGCGCGCGAGCTCCCGGTTCATCACGGTGAAGAAATCCGGGTCGACGAGGTTGTCGGCGTCGAAGAGCGCGACCGCGTCGAACCCCGCCAGGTCGAGGCGCTCGATCATCCAGCGCAGGGCGTAGCCCTTCCCACGCTGCGCCCGATCGCTGCGCTCGGCCACGCGGACGCCCAGCGCGCGGGCGCGAGCCGCGGTCTGGTCGCTGCAGTTGTCGGCGATCACCCAGATCTCGAGGTGATCGCGCGGATACTCGACGGATTGCAGGGACCCGATCAGCTCGCCGATCAGGAGCTCCTCGTCGTGCGCGGGGACCACCACCGCGAAGCGCCGCAGGCGATCCGGCGGGATCGCGGGCCCCGCGTCCCGCGCGGGCAGCCACTGCGCCACGCCGAATACGCAGCGATACAGCGCGGCCAGCAGCAGCAGCGCCGCAAAGGCCCACGCGCCGACCACGATCAGTGTCATCTGCCGCGCACCTCCACCGGCGCACCGGATCGCGCCGGTTGCGCGTGGCTCCCCAGGGGTCCGGGAGCCACGGACCGTAGCGCCGACAGCACCGCATCCCGCTGGCGCTGGCTCCAGCGCCCGTGCGTCGGAAGCGTGAGCAGACGGGCGCAGAAGCCGCGCGCCCCCACGCAGGGGGGGCCCGGCTCGACGAACGGCGCGAGTCCCTCGGCCAGCTCCAGGGGGGTCGGGTACATCCGGCTCGCTCCAGCCCCGAGGTCGTCGAGAGCCGCCAGCGCGGCCTCCTTGCTATCGGCATCCGGAGCCAGGACCGCGAGCCTCGGATAGACCCCCCGGTCGCCGGCGGGCGCGAGCAGCGGCACCAGCGAGGTGCCCTCCCGCAGCTCGTGCGCCAAGCGGGTGGCCTCGGCGATCCGGAGCTCCTCCCTGGCGCGCAGCTGCGCCGCTCGCACCACCGCGATGCTGAGCGCGCGCCCTCGCAGCCCACCCTGCGCAAAGCCGGGATCGAAGCGGGTGGTCCCGATGCCGAGCGCCGGCACCGCCGCGAGCCAGCGGAATACGAGGCCCGAGGAGGCGAGCCAATAGCCGAGCAGCGCGAACAGCGCGGCGAGGCGCGCCGGCAGCTCGACCGGCGGCTCGGGCGGAATTCGCGCCGCGCTTTCGGGCCAGATGAGCCCGCCGCCCCCCAGCGCCTCGAGCGGCTTGCCGCGCCCGAACGAGAGCACGCCGACGTCGCCGCGGGCCCCGGCGGGAGCGCCTTCGGCCTGCGCACCCAGCGCCTGGGCAGCGTCGTCGACCAGCGCGACGCCCGCCGGTCGCAGCTTCGCGAGCAGCGGCGCGACCGGCTCCGCCACGCCGAACAGATTGCCCACCACGAGCGCTGCGGCGCGCTCGAGCGGCAATCGTTCGAGCGACGCGGGATCGATCGCACCCGACTCGGTGAGATCGACCAGACGCACGCGCAAGCCCGCCGCCACCACCGCCGAGGGAACGGAGAAACAGGTGTAGGCCGGAACGATCACCTCGCGGCGCCGGCTCTGCGAGGCAATCGCGACGAGCGCCACCCGCAGGGCCTCGCGGCCCGATCCGAAGAGCTGCACCCGCACCGCGCCGAGGCGTGCGCGCAGCGCGGTGCGCAGCGCGTCGGGGCTGGCGCCGTCCCGCAGCACGGCCCGTAGCTCCGCGGTGGTCACCGTGCTCCCGCCGGGCGGCAGGCGGCGCAGCGGCGTCATCGCTCGCGGAGACTCCCGATCATGCAACCCGTCCTCGAGGCGCCTGGGCTCACGCTCCCAACCCGAGCGCAAGTGGCCGCGCCTGGGATTCTATTGTTTCATCGGCTGATTGCCCGGGGCCCCCGCGCCCGGGACGGGGATCCGCCCGCTCAGCCCCGCCTGGGAGCCGGCCGATGAGTGCACGGCCACCGCGCCGCGGCGCTGAAGGGGAGCCGCCGCATTGAGCGACAAGCCCGAGGCGCGCGCGTTCTTTCGCAGCGCGGTCGTCGAGTACGACCGCGCGCACTATTCGGCGCGCTCCTTCATGACGGTTCGCCTCGAGCGCGTGCTCGAGATCGTGGATGCGCTAGCGCTCCCGCCCGGCGCACGCGTGCTCGAGTGCGGCTGCGGCCCCGGCCACCTCGTCGCGGCGCTCCTGCGGCGCGGCTTCGACGTGGTCGCGATCGACACCTCGCCTGCCATGCTCGCGCTCACGCGAGAGCGCGCGCGCGCCACCCCCGGCGGGTCGCCGCCGCGCCTGCAGCTCGCGAGCCTCGAACAGCTCCCGCACCAGGACGCAAGCTTCGAGCTGGTCTGCTCGACCGGGGTGATCGAATACCTGCGCGACGACGCGACCGCACTGCGGGAGATGGCGCGCGTGCTACGCCCGGGCGGACACCTGGTGCTCTCGGTCACGAACGCCTGGTCCCCGGTCTTCGTCGCCGAGCGCGCGATCGAGTTCCTCAAGCGGCAGGCTTGGCTCCGCCGGGCGTTCAACGCCCTCTGGACCCGCCTGGGGAATTCACCGGTTCGCGCGCGGCACTTCGCCGTGCGACGGCACCGACCCAGCCGACTGCGCGAGGCGTTCGCGACGGCCGGATTCCGGCCGCCGGACGGTGTCTACTTCCACTTCCTACCCTGGCCGCACCCGCTCGACCGTCTCTTCCCCGACGTGAGCGCCCGGCTCGGCGCGCCCCTCGAGCGCTTCGGGCGCGGTCCGCTCGGGGTGCTGGGCGAGGGCTACCTCGCCGTCTGCGAGAAGCCGCGCGTCTAAGTCGCCGGGCGTGGCGCCGGACACAGGGCATCGGCGCACTCGCTCACCGTCGCCGGCTGCAGCGTCGCGATGCGCGCGAGGCCCTCCACCAGCTGCGCCACGCTCCGATAGAACCGCTCGCGGTCGCTGTCGCTGCGCACGAAGGGGCTCAGCCCGGGCACCAGGCTCGGACTGTGCCAGAAGACATGGACGAAGCGCGCGCCTTCCCCGATGAGGCAGCGCGCCAGCGCCAGCAGATCGTGCACGGGATTCGTCTCCGGGCTGCCGATCACGCGCCGCACCAGTCCCGTGCGCGTGGCCAGGCTCGCGAGCGGGAGCCGCCGCAGCGCATCGCTCGTCAGGCGGCGGTGCAGGCTCGCCAGGCGCGCGAACGGCCGCTTGGTAAAGCCGCACGAGAGGGGCACTTCGCGCAGCCGGCCCGCCGGCGCGGGAATGCGGGGATCGTCGCGGCCGTCGAGCCGGTAGCAGTCGATCGGAGCCCCGTCGAAGTCGCTGCCGCCTCCATGCGCGGCCCAGCTCACGAACGGCGTGACGCTGCTGTCGACGTCAAAGCCCGTCTCGAGCAGCGCCGCGACCGTCTCGCGTCCCAGGCCGAAACGACCGGCCCGAAAGCTGGTCGGCGGCCGGCCGGTGACGGCGCTGAGCGATCCGCGCAGGGTCTCGAGCTTCGCGCGCTGCAGGTCGGACGGTAGATTGCGCAACATCGTGTTCGCTTCCGTGAAGGCCTCCCGGAGCGGAGGCGTGTTCCACGGATGCAGGTGTGCGCCGATCTCCCCGCCTCCCTCGGCGGCGATCCCGCGCAGCACCTCGAGCGTCCAGGGCGTCGAGGCCACGGGATGGTCGACGAAATAGGTCGGGCGAAGATCCAGCTCGCGCAGAAAGCGGTGAAGACGGGGCAGCTCGCGGAGATTCTCGAGCGTGATGCCCTCGCGGACCGGGCGCCAATTGTCCTCTTCGGTGTCGATCGAGACGAGTAGTTGGAGCTGCGGCAGCATGCTCAGCGCACCGCCCGCGCGCAGCGACGGTAGGCGCGGAACAGGAAGTACTTGATCGAGTCGCGCGTGAGTGACTCACCGACGTGGTGCGGGTGCCTGCCGCGCCGCCGCAAGGCGGCGTTGGCCGTGTGCAGGGCGGCCCGGCGATCCGACATCCAGGTGCGGAACGCCACGCTTCACTCCATCTTAGCTGCGAAACAATCGAGAAGTGACGGGTCAAGTATTGGGATCTTCATGGATTTGTCGTGAATGGGAACCCGCGGATGGACCCGGGGCGGCCTTCCGGCGACCCGCAGCGGCCCGCCCGCGACCCTGATACAGACGCTCGTACGCCTGCGCCATCCCGCCGACCTCGAACTCCGCCTCCGCCCGCTGTCGAGCCGCACGGCCCCATCGCTCGCGGAGTCCTCCATCGGTGATCACCCGACGGAGTGCGTCGGCGAAGGCAGCGGAATCCCCTGCGGGTGTGAGGAGGCCGTGCTCGCCGTGCGTCACCGCCTCGGAGATCCCTCCGACGTCCGTCGACACGATCGCGTTGCCGCCGAACATTCCCTCCAGCACCGCGAGCGGAAGCCCTTCCCAGTAGGACGCGAGCGCGAAGACGTCGGCCGCCGCCTGCAGGTCGGGGATGTCCTCGCGTTGGCCGAGCAGGTGAACGCGGTGCGCAAGGCCCTGCTCGCGTACCACGGACGCGAGCGCCTCCCGTTCCTCTCCCTCGCCGGCTATCGCGACGCGCCAGGGCGTTGCCAGGCCGTTGCGTTCGAGGCGCGCGGCGGCATCCAGCAGCACCCGGTGCCCCTTGCCCGGGCGGAGGCTTCCGACGCACAGGACCAGCACCTCGTCCGGGGCGAGCCCGAGCTCGCGGCGGACGCGCTCGCGCTCCCCGGGTCGGTAGACGATGCCGTTGTGCACCAGCTGGACGCTCGCGGGCGGGAGCCCGAGTCGATCCAGGAGCAAGCGGCGCGTGTGCTCCGAGACCGCCGCCACTCCGAGGCTGTTCCGGAAGGCCCAGCGCAGCGCGGCGCGCCGCCGCCATGCCTCGGTGACGTAGGCGGGCCCGTGGATGCTGATCACGTTCGGAATCCCGAGCCAACGCGCAGCCGCCGCGCCATAGACGGCCATCGTGAACTCATGGCCGTGCACGAGATCGACGCGCAGCTCACGGAGCGTCGCGACCAGTCCGCGCAGGCAGCCCCAGTCCAGCGCGCGGCGGATCCGATACTCGCGCCAGACCAGACCGAGCTCGGCCACCTTCCCGCGCAGCCATTCCGAGCGACGATCGGGTCCGACCACGTGCACCGTGTGGCCCCGGCGGCGCAGCTCGTCCGAGAGCTGGAGCAGCACCATCTCGGCGCCGCCCGGGCCGGAGGTTTCGAGCATCATCGCGATCGAGAGCGAGCGTTCCAATGGGTCCGTACGCTCCCGGTCAGACATGGCGAGCAGCCTCGCAGGGGTGCCGATGCGCCGCCGATCGCCGGAGGTGCCGACGCGATTCAAGCATCCCGCATGCCAAGGTCCGCCGAAACCATGCCGGGGAGTATCGCGGGGTTAGGGGCACGAAGCGGAGCACGCTCGCGGGCCGGCTGTGGAAATCTGCCGGAATCTGGAAGAGAACGAACCCGGGCGCAAGCCGGTCCGCAGAGCTGCTTGCCGCTGGATTGGAAGCTTCGCGCGCCAACGGGGTCCCCAAGGGTCGAAGCGGCACGCTGCACCCCTGCGGGGGAGAGCCGGGCTGTCGCGCCGGCAG
>Ga0184615_10000640_pt1 | contig 18931 bp, 17 predicted proteins | sample PLM4_65_coex_FD_133134 | JGI IMG/M metagenome (GOLD analysis project Ga0184615, IMG submission 133134) | Groundwater sediment microbial communities from an aquifer in East River, Colorado, USA - PLM4_65_coex | ecosystem: Environmental > Terrestrial > Soil > Riparian zone | place: USA: East... | reverse complement strand
CGTGGAGGTCGGAGACGAAGAAGGCGCACCGGCTCACAGGGGGATCCATGGGTTTTCAGCGCGACTCCGCAGCGCCAAGCCAGGCCGCCCAGCTCGCCCTGGGTTGAGTATCCCACAGGTTGGGCGCCTGCCCGTCCGGCCCGTCGATTCGCCCCAAACCCCCGGCTTCCGGGCTACTCCGGCCGGGGAAACAGCTCCAGGTGATGGACCCCGACTTCCTGGACACAGCGCTTCAATGGAGCCCCGACCAAACGGCCGGGGAAACTTACGAGGGGAAGTTAGCGGTTGCTGAGGTGTTCTAATGAAACGCACTGGCCACCTCCGCTTCCTCGGCGCCTAGCTGTGCAAGCACAACGCCAAGACGTCATCTGCCATCGATGGCCGCAAGTGCTGGAGAATCAAGGGGACGCCCCGAGCTGGGCGTCTTACTCCTGAGAGAGACTCGGATCGCTCATTCAGGGCTGAGAGCCTTGCGGCGAGACGGCGTGAGACGGTGGGGACCTCCGTCGGCGACGCGCCATGTCACCATGCCTAGCAGCGGAAGGACCGAAGGCAACGACATGAACGGACGGCGGATCGGCGAGCTGCTGAAGGAGAGATCCCTCTCTCCTGCCTCGACATGCTGAGCGAATCGTGGATCTCGAGTTCGAATCGGGTCTTTCGGCGGTGGATACCCGGACAATCCGCCGAGAGTAAGGGCGCTCCCTGTGAGGGTCAAGGCCTCGACGATCAACTCGCGTGTCGGCCGGTCGCAGCCGAGCCAGGTGGCAGCAGCTCGATCCAGCCCGCGAAGGCGGTCAGCCCTTGGTCAGGTGCATGCTGTTGCGGAGCTTGCGGCCCAGCCACTCCTGCTTCTACACGTCCACGGGCACGGCAGCGTAGCCCCGTTCCGTGCGGCCTAAGCAGCAGCCCGTGAAGCAATACGAGAGATGCGCTCGGCGCTGCATGACGTTGATGGCCCGTCCGTCCGACCGCACGACGCGCTGGCGGTACCGCTCGGCCATACGTGCCTACCCGCGCTGGCGAACGAGCCACACGAGGTAGGGCCCGCCCACCAGCGCCATAATGGCGCCCGCCGGAACCTCGGCGGGAGCGAGGATGCACCGGCCGAGCGCGTCACAGCCCGCGAGCAGCACGCCGCCCATCAGGAACGAGCACGGGATCAGCACTCGATGGTCGGCGCCCACGTGGCTGCGCGCGAGATGGGGCACGATGAGCCCCACGAAGCCGATGGGGCCGGTGAGGGCGACCGTCGACGCGGCGAGCATCGACCCGGCCACGTAGCCACCGAGCATGAGCCGAGATACCCGGGCTCCGCGGGCCGCTGCCCAATCCTCGCCGACCGCGAGCAGGTTCCAGTGCCGCGCCTGCCGAAGGACCCAGGCTGTGATCAGCGCGACGAGGACGCCGAACGGCACCAGCGCTCCGTAGCCGATCGCGTCGACGCTGCCCAGCAGCCAGCGCGCGATCGAAAACGACTGGGCCATCCCCGCGAACCCGTGGATGAGCAGAATCGCCGCCGAGCAGACGCTGTTCGTGGCGATCCCGGTGAGCAGAAGGCCGAAGGCCGACATTCGTCCATGGCGGGCGGCGCTGCCAACCACGAGGAACAGGACAGCCGCGGCCCCCGCCAGGGCTCCCGCCCAGATGGCGGGCACGCCCAGGAAGGTGTGGCCACCCACGGCGATCACGATCACGGCGCCGAGCGAGGCTCCCGTAGAGACCCCGAGCGTGTAGGGCGTGGCCAGGGCCTCGCGCAGCATGGCCTGGAACAGGCTTCCGGCCAGCGCCAGGGCGCCTCCGGCGAACAGTCCCAGCAGCGTACGGGAGACGCGGAGTTGCAGGAGGATCGACCACTCGGGCTCTCGGCGAGCCAGGACGGCGCCGTAGTCGAGCGGCGCCGGGCCCGCAAGGGGGAAGAAAAGCGCTCCGGCGGCGAACGCGACGGCCGACCCGACCAGCCACGCGTGGGAATGCGGCGGGGCGCTCACGCGAACGACACCCAGCGCCGGCCCGCGCCGTCGTCGTTCAGGTGCAGGCGCGACGAGAACAAGCTGAGCCACTCCGGAGAAGCGAGGGCCTCGGCCGACGTGCAGTCCAGCGCCACCGTGTGCTCCGCCAGGACGATCAGGCGGGTGCAGAAGGTGAGGGCGAGGTTGAGGTCGTGGGTGACGGCGATGCACGTGGCGCCGCGCTGTGCCTCTTCGCGCAGCAGGCTGAAGCAATGGAGCTGCTGGTCGACGTCGAGGAACGTGGAGGGCTCGTCGAGGAGCAGCAGCCTCGGCTCCTGGGCCAGGCACGCGGCGAGCAGCACGCGCTGGCGCTCGCCCCCGCTCAGGGTGGACACACGCCGGTCGCGGAACGTGTCGCAGCCGGTCCGCCGCATCGCCGTCTCGACCGCGGCGCGGTCGGTCTCCGACTCGAACCAGCGATCGGCGTGAGGATACCGTCCCATCAACACGAGCTGCCACGCGGAGAAGGGCAGGTCGGCGCGTACAGCTTGCGGCAGGTGACAGACCTTGCGTGCCTTCTCTGCCGGACTCCAGTGGTCCACGGCGCGCCCTTCCAGTAGAACGGCCCCGCCGCTCGCCGACTGGAGCCCGGCGATGATGTTCATAAGCGTGCTCTTGCCGGCACCGTTCCGGCCCATGAGTGCGATGAGCTCGCCGGGGTTTGCGCCGAACGAGACGTCTTGGAGGATGGGGGTCGTCCCGGCCCGCCACGAGACCTTGGCGACGGACAGGAGGGCCGTCACGGGACCCGGTCCTCCTGGATGAGGCTCCGCAGCCACTCCGCGGCCTCGGTCACACGTGGGCCGGGGACCACCAAGGCGTCCGTGGTCGCGGCATGGATCCGCTTGATGCCTGCGGCGGCCACCAGCGAGTTGCCGCGCCACAGCGCGTCATTCGCGCGGCCGTTGCGCTCCCGCTCCTCGGGTGTGTCGCCCATGTCGCCCGTGTCGATCATGACGTCTGGCCGCAGACGGATGACGGTCTCCAGGGAGATGCGCGGGTATTCGGGGAGGCGTGGGTCGTCGAGGACGTTTGTTCCACCAGCGATCTCCAGGAGTTGTCCGAGGTAGGCCTTGCGGCCGACGGCCACGATGTCGCTGAGAGTTCCCGGCCGCCGCCCCACGATCAAGAGCACGCGTGGGTGCGGGGCGCCTTTGGCGGCATCGCGCATCCGGGTCAGCCTCCCCCGGATCTCCGCCACGAGGGCGCGACCGCGCTCCGGAACGCCTGCTGCCTCTGCGATCGCGCCGATCGACGAGTGCACGCCGGCCAGCCCGGTGCCACGGTCGGCCGCGACGAAGCGCAGGCCCATCGCCGACAAGCGTCCCTCCAGCCCGTCTGCTTTTGCGTGGATCAGGACCAGGTCTGGCGAAAGGCGCGCGATGGACTCCACGTCAGGCTTGAGGAAAGTGCCCACCCTCGGCAGGGCGAGAACCGCGGGCGGGTATCGGCAGTACTGGGAGACACCCACGACGCGATCCCCCAGCCCGAGACCAAACAGGCTCTCGGTGATGCTAGGAGAGGTCGAGACGATGCGCTTGGCAGGTTCGGCCGCGGCTGCCCCACCTTCCGAAGTGTGAGCGAGGGGCAGTGTGGTCAGGGCCACCAGGAACCGAAGGAAGGCGCGCCGCCGCCGTGGCTTCACGAGGCCTGTTCCTTCCGGGCGGAACGAAATACGAGGGTGGACTGCCCGCTCGCCGTCGTGGCGACCTCGGTTTCGACGGCGAAGACGTCGCGGCAGGTGTCTGGAGTCAGCGCCTCTTCCGGTCGCCCACGGTATCGCACGTGCCCCTCCCGCAACACCACGACCTGCGCGGCGTAGCGCGCCGCCAGATCGAGATCGTGGGTGGCGAAGGCAACAGCATGACCGGACGCCGCCAGCGACCGGCAGAGGTCGAGCAGAGCCAGCGAGTGCGCGAGGTCCAGGTGCGCCGTCGGCTCGTCGAGCAGGAGCACTTCCGGCTCCGTGGCGAGGCAGCGTGCGATCGCCACCCGCTGCCGCTCGCCTCCGGAGAGGGTGTCGAGAGTTCGCCCTCGCAGTTCGACCAGGTCGCAGCGCTGGATGGCTTTCTCCACGGCGACGTTGTCCGAAGCCTGCTCCGGGTCGAAGCGGCCGCGATGAGGATGGCGGCCCATCGATACCACCTCCTCCACCGTGAACGCGAAGTCGCAGCGCGCGTCCTGCGGGAGGAACGAGAGCCGGCGAGCCACCTCCCGGCGCTCGAGGTCGGCGATGGATCGGCCGTCCAGGAGCACGACGCCTTCCGCGCACGCCCACAGGCCACTGAGGGCACGCAGCAGCGTGCTCTTGCCGCTCCCATTAGGCCCGACGATGGCCGTGAGCTCCGAGGCCTCGAGTGTGAGGCTGGCCGCCTCCAGCAGCGTGCGGCCCGCGCGGCGTACCGTTGCGTCGCGGGCCTCGAGAGCCGGCATCATCCCTGAGCCTCCCGCAGGCGGCGCACGAGCAGCAGGAGGAAAAACGGAGTGCCGCACAGGGACGTCACGATGCCGAGACGGATCTCGACCGGAGCGATCACCGTGCGGGCGGCGAGATCACAGGCGATCAGGAACGTTGCGCCCAACAGGGCGCTGGCCGGCAACAGTGTCCGGTGAGGTGGGCCGAGCAGCAGCCGCACGCCGTGCGGCACGACGAGCCCGACGAAGCCCACCATGCCGGCCACCGCGATGGAGGCGCCGGTGAGGAGCGCGGCCGTCAAGACGAGCAGGCGCTTGGCGGCCTCCACGTCGACGCCAAGAGCAGCCGCGCTCTCCTCGCCCAAAAGCAGCAGGTCGAGGTCCCGGGTCTGGAACAGCGACCCGACGACGCCGACCGCCACGAAGGGGGCGCTCAGCCAGACGTGAGTCCAGGTGCGGGAATCGAGGCCGCCCATCATCCAGAAGACGATGTCCTGCGTGACCTGCCAGGTGACGATGTTGAGGGAGAGAAGCAGGCTCGAGAGGGACGTCAGCAGCCCGCCGACAGCGATCCCAGCGAGCAGGAGCGTGGTGACGGGCGTGACACCCCCGCGGGTCGCGATTGCGTAGACGACAAGAAGGGAGAGGAGGGCGGTCGCGATGGCGAGAAGGGGCAGGACCACGACCGACCGGGAGCTCCATCCCATGACGAAGACGGTCACGGCGCCCAGCACGGCGCCCGGACCCACGCCCACCAGGCTCGGTTCGGCCAGCGGATTCCGGAAGAGCCCTTGCATCAAGGCACCCGCAGTGGCCAAGCCGGCGCCCACGATGCCGGCCACGAGCACGCGCGGTACTCGGATCAGCCAGACGATCGCCTCCTCGGCGCGGGTAGCGGGTGTCACCGCCGACCAACCCGCGGGCAACGCCTTCGACGCGATCACATGGAGGACCGTGCCGGGCGATATGGAGGTGCTCCCCACGAGCACGGCACCCATGACCGCGGCGGCGAGCAGCGGCAGGAGCATCGTGTAGAAGAGTGCGGGCCGCATCCGACGTGGCCCGACCACGCGCGACCCGGCCGTGGACGTCACGCTGCCGCCTTCCCATAGAGCGCATCGGCCAGGGCTTCCACCAGGAGCGCCGTGTAGGGTGAGAGCGGAAGGAACACGCGGTACTCCAACACCACGATGTGACCGTGTTCCGCGGCCGACGTGGCGCCGATCGCGGGGTCTGCGCGGAGCCTCGCGAGCGTCTCATCTGTCTTCCCCACTTCCGCTCCGGTGATGATCCACTCGGGGTCCCAGCGAACGATCTGCTCCGCGCCGACACGCTCGTACTCGCGCAGCCCGTGGGTAGCGGCGACGTTCTCCGCGCCCAGCACGCGGCAGATGTCGTGGAAGAGCGTCTGCGAGCCGTAGCTGTAGATCCCGCCGAGCCCCAATACCCGTGGTCTGGCGCCCGGCCGCCGTTTGGCCGCGGCGCGGGCGATCGCGTCTCGGAAGCGCTGCGCTTCCACCAGGGCCCGCGCATCTTCGCCGGTCAGGTATCCGACCAACCGGATGTGGTCTTCGATCTGCTCCAGCCGGGTGAAGTCCGTGAACATCCGGTAGGTGGGGACGCCGGCCGTCCGCAGCAGCTCGACCGTGTCCGCGCGTGCAACGTAGGAGGTGACGAAGAGATCTGGATTCGCACGCAGCACGCGCTCCACATCGGTGCCGCCCGCAGTGGCGACGACCGCAGGCTGGAACCTCTCCGCTGGCAGGTAGACGTTGCTGAGACGACGGAGATAGGCACTCTCGCTCACGCCTACCACGCGTTCGGGTGGTGCCACCAAGTAGAGGAATTCGTCGATCGACCCGACGGCAGACACGAGCCGCCGGGGCGGGGCCGCGAGGCGGACTTCGACGCCGTCCGCGCCAATGGCGGTACGTGGATAGGCGTCCGGGCCCGTCCGCACGCTGGGATCCCCGTGGCTCGCCCAGGGCCGCTCGGCGGGACGGAGCAACCCGGGCTTCGCGACCCGACTCGCGAAGGCGGCCGCGCAAGACACCGCAGCCAGCAGGGCCAGCGGGGCAATCCAGGCGTGGGCGTGGCGGGGGGCGATCACTCCCCACCCGGCGCGTCCCACGGGGCGTAGGGGGCCGGCGAGAAGAGAGAGTAGCGGGTGACCGCGCGGTCGGTATGTCGCTCGAGCTCTTGAGGCGGCGATGACGTCCAAGGGACGCTCATCGTGTCACCAGGCCCGCGACCGCGGTTGCCTTCCTTTCCTGTCATCGCGCGTAGCGAGCCGCTCACGCCGGCGTCTCGCTCGATCTTGCCGCCGACCAGCCAGAGCAGGTCCGAGAGCCGGTTGGGGTAGGGCAGCACCGCCGGGGCCGTCTGCTCGCCCGCTTCGAGTAGTCGCACCACACCGCGCTCGGCCCGGCGGCAAACCGTGCGGGCAACATCGAAGGCCGCCGCTGGCGTGGACTCGCCAGGAAGAGACCAATCCGAGAGGATGCCGTCGAGCGCCTCGATCCGATGCACCTCCTTCGTCAGGCGGTCCACCATCTCCTGCGCCAGCGGCACCTGCGGCTTCGCGCTCTCGCGCGGAGTGGCGAGCGCCGAGCCGACCTGGAACAACTCACGCTGGACCCTGAGAGTCAGCTCCCGGAGCTCCGGCTCCTCGCAGATCGAGCGCGCGAAGCCGAGCGCCGAGTTCAGCTCGTCCACGTTGCCGTAGGCCTCGACCCGCAAGCAGGACTTCGAGACGCGGCTCCCTCCGGCGAGCCCCGTCTGGCCGCCGTCTCCCCGCGTTGTGGCGATGCTGCCCATGCTTTCATCCTCCCTTCCTGCCCGACGTCTGGACGTCACGGTCGGCCCGAGCCGTCTCCTCCGAGGGTCCCGGTCACGCCCACGCGGATCGTGCGCGGCAGAGCGGGGAAGCCGAAGACCGGCGTGTAGTGCTGGTCGAAGAGGTTCTCGGCGCTGAAATAGAGCTTCACGCGCGACTGCGCCAAGCGGTAGGACCCGCTCATGTCGAGCTTCTGATAGCGACCGTTGAGGTCGTGGTTGGGCAGCAGCATCGAGTTGCCGAAGAAGCCGTCGCTCAGGAACGTGCTGTCGTCCGACTTCCCGGCGAAGTAGCCGGCCAGGGAGACCTGCGCCGGTCCCTTCGTGTACGTGAGCAGAAGATTGCCCGAATGGGTGGGCCGGCGGAACGGCCGTGCTCCCACGAGCGGGCTGTACGCCCCGATCGGGATTCCCGGATAGGAGGGGTTCTCCACGGGGCCCAGGGCGCTGCTGGAGAACGACTCGGAGACCTTGGTGTCGAGGTAGGTGTACGACCCCATGATGCGGAAGCCTCCTCCGAGCACGGCCTCCGCGGATGTCTCAAGCCCCTGCGCGCGGTAGGACGACGAGTTCACGTAAGCGCCGAACGACGTGGCCGCGACGACTTCGGCCGGGACCCCGAGTCTCGCCAGCGCCGTCTTGCTCAGGAACTCGATGAGGTCGGAGTACCGGCTGTCGAAGTAGGCCGCGCGCAGACGCACCTGTCCGCGCCGGAGTCCCTGCTCGACACCCACGTCGAGGCTGCGGCTGCGCTCCGGCCCGATCGGCGAAGCCGGTGTCGTCGCGTTCGGCGCGGCGGCCAGCAGCTTGAAGAGGGACGAGTTCTCCTGCGAGATGCTGGGCGCCTTGATCCCGCGGCCGACGTTGAAGACGAGCTTGGTGTCACCCACCGATCCCGTCGAGGACGGCTCGCGCAGGTAGACAGCGGCAGAGAGACGCGGCGTCCACGCCGAGCGGAACACCTCGTTGTGTTCGTAGCCGATGCCCGCGTTGGCGTAGAACCGACGCACCTTGGCGCGCGCCTCGAGGAAAGAACCGTAGTTGTCGCGATCGGTGGAGGATCGCGTTCCCGAATCCGAGAAGCCCTCCTCGTGCTCGAAGCGGGCCCCGCCAGACAGAGACAGAGCGGGAACGACCTGGTACGTGGTCTGGGCGGCGGCGGCGCGCCGCTTGGCCTGCGACTCGAAGGGCTGGGGGTAGGTCCCGCTATAGTCGAGGATCGCCTGCCCGGTCGCGGTCGTGCCGTTGGCCCCGCGGATCGTCACGGTCCTGCCCAGGTAGTTCGCGCCGAAGCCGAAGGGATCGAAAGGCTCCCCGGTGGGGGACGGATTCACGTTGTCGTAGGTATCGTCGAAGGATGCCAGGCGCAGCGCGCCGTGCCAGGCCGGCGTGAACTGTGACTGCGCGATCACGCTCACGTAGGTCGACTTGCCCGACTGCGAAGAGTCGTCGGCGATGCCGTAGAAGTCGATGGCGTTGGGCACTCCGTAGTCGCTGTTCACGCGGCGGAAAGTCGCGCTGATGTCGCTCGCGCTCCCGAGTGCCCATCCGATCCGGCCCACGAACGTGTCGTTCTTGAAGGCGTTGTTCGGAACCCTGTTGTCGGTGGCGAAGTGCGAATACGCGCCGAAGTAGTCGAAGCGCTGCGCGGTGCCACCGAGCGAGACTTCCTCGCGGTGGGTGCCGAGGGTGCCACCGTCCACCGAGCCGGACAGCTCCGGCGTGCGGGTCTGGCCCCGGCGAGTGGTGATGCTGATGACGCCCGCCAGCGCATCGCTTCCGTAGAGCACGCTGTTGGCGTCTCGCAATGCCTCCACCCGCTCCACGCCCGTCGTCGCGAAGCCTGAGTAGTCGAAGCCTCCGCCGATGGCGTTGACGGGGATGCCGTCGACCAGCACCTTGTTGAAGTTCGACGCACCGCCGCGCACGAAGAGCGATGTCACCCCGCCCCGCCCTCCGGCCTGGACGACCTGTGATCCAGGCACCAGCCGGAGTGCTTCGAGAAGGGAGGGTTTCGCGAGGTCGTCGAGAGTCTGGCGATTGATGACGGTGACGGGCGCGCCCACCTGCGAGGCCTGCTCCGCCGTCGCAGCCGCCGTCACCACCACCTCCTGCTTGAGCCCGATCTGCAGCGGTACGTCGAGCGCGACTCGCGCGCCTGATCCCACGAAGAAGGGCCGCTCTCTCTGGGGCTCGAAGCCCGAGGCCTTGGCTTCGAGCTGGTAGCGGCCTGCCTCGACGCCGGGGAACGAGAACTGTCCTTGGCCGTCGCTCGACGTTTCCCCAACCGCCTTGCCGTCGCGCAGGAGCGTCACGGTCGCCCCAGGGACGCGCGCACCCAATGGGTCCAGCACGGCTCCGGTCACGGCGCCCGGACCCGTCTGCCCTGCCAGCACCGGACCAGCCAGCAACGCGGCGAGTGTTACGGCCGCCGCGGTTGTTCCTCGAAACCTATTGCCGACGAGACTCCATCTTCCCTGCATGCCCTGTGTCTCCCTTCTCGGAGAGTGGGCAGACAGACGGCGGGGGAAAGGTGCTCTAGGGGAGGCGGGGACGGGAGGCCCGGGTTCCAGAGCATGCCTTCTGTTCTCCGCAGAAAGTCTGCCGCGTCATCCCTGGGTAGGTCTCCTGGCTCGGAGGGAGCAGGCTCTTGAAACCTGCGGGTCGCTTCACCTTCCCCGGCCGGACGGGCCGAGTGGCAACCGAAGCGACGCGCCCTCACTCACAGTGGCGGAACCGCGCCGGACTTGCACCGGACTTCCCTGTTATGCCCCACACGGGCACCCAAGGCAGGAGGGGATGCTACCACACCGGTCAAGCTACGGTGTCCCAAGACCGCCTCGGAACGTTCTCGTGAGTGTCAGCGCCAGATCGCGAGGAGGGTGATAGTCACCGCTGCGGCGATCACGCCGCAGCCCACGACGAGCGCCCGCGCGCGGCGGTAGTCCGCCTCAATGGCCGTCGGCGGACAAGCCGGGTCTCCAAGCCACACGTCCGTCACAAGCTCCCCGTGCATCCAGATCGGCCCCACCAGTCGGCGCTGGATGGCGCCCGCGGTGGCCGCCTCGGCCCAACCGGAGTTGGGGCTCGGCAGGACGCCGTGCTGCGCCCAACCGATGCCAAGCGCCTTCGTAGCGGAACACCCCGGCACGAAGAGCGCCGTCAGCGCGAGCAGCAGCCACGTCCCCCGGGCGGGCAGCCAGTTCATCGCGTCGTCGAGGCGCGCGCCGCACCACCCGAAGCGCAGGTAGCGGCGAGTCTTGTAGCCCACCATGGAGTCCATCGTGCTCACGACCTTGAACAACACGACGCCGGGCAACCCCGCGAGCGCGTACCAGAAGATCGGGCTGATGAAGCCGTCCGTCAGGTTCTCGCTGAGGCTCTCGACGACGGCCCGGCGGCACGCCGCGTCGTCCATGCGGTCCGTGTCACGTCCCACCAGTTGCGATACTGCGTGACGGGCCGCTTCCAAATCGCCGCGCCGAAGCGCGGCCTCGACCTGCCAGCCGTGGCGGAGGAGGTCCCCGAGGGCGAGCAGGCTGTAGAGCAGGAAGAGGTGGACCGACTTCGCGAACCAGGGGGACACTGCGGCTGCAGCCAGGGCCAGCGCCGATGTCGCGCCCAGCCACACCACGCTCAGGATGCCGAAGAGCGCGATGCCGCCACCGTATCCATCGCCCCCGGCACGGCGCAGGACGGCCTCGACCCGTGACAGAGTCCCCCCCATGAGCCGCACCGGATGTGCCGGATAGCTCGGGTCCCCGATCGCGAGATCGGCAGCGACAGCGATCCCCAACAGCCAAGGATCGGGGCCGAGGGGCCCCGTCAGGCCGAACGCCACTTCTCCCGCCACCCGAGCGCCAGCGCCGCGAGCACCAATGGTTTCGGCTCGTCCGTCGCGCTGCCCTGCAGGGCGTCGCGGAACTCGGACCAACGATCGGGCCGCGCCGCGAGACTGGACGCCAGCGTCGCCGCCTGATGGACGAGCGCGTCTCGCGCAACCGACTGCGGGAGCGTCCCGTGTCGGACCCGGTCGAGCACGGCCGCCAGGGCGTGCGCCGCTGCACCGACGAGCGGCTCGTAGAGGACCGACTTGGCGTTCTTGCGCAGCAGCTCCAGGTCCGCTGGCGCCAAGCCGCCTGCGATCTCGTCGAAGAACGTGGCTTCGCGAAGGCCGTAGCGGCCGAGCGCGTGGAAGATTCCACGGGTGTAGCTGGCTTCGAGTCCGTTCTGCCAGCGGATCGCTTCCTGGGTCGCCTTGCGGACCGCCAAGCCGATCAGCTCGCCGAGCTTGACGTGTGGGCTGGCGGACGTGAGCGTGAGCGGCCCGGCGAGCGGCGTCGCGAGGCAGTACTGGTCCGTGCCGGTCCCGGTGGCGAGATCGGCCGAGTAGCAGCTCGGCACGGCCAGGCGCTGGAGCGCCGCGCTCTTGCCCTCGGTCATCATGACGACCGATCGGGCCAGAGCGCCGGCCGTGAGCGGTGAATTCACGTGAAGGATCGTGTTGATCGTCCCAGGAGTCGCCGGGACCTTCTCCATCCCGGCCGCGTCCTCGCGCCACGTCGCCGGATCCCCCGCGCACGCGGCATTTGTCTGGACGCCCCCCGTGACCACGGCGGTCACCTCGACGGATCCATCCTGTTCGGCTGCGATCGCGGCGTAGTTCATGTTGGCGGCCGTGCCCATGACGGCCGTGTCGTGGGCCGGAAGCGACAGCTCGGCACACACGTTGTCGTGGTGGGCCTGCTGCCCGCCCTCCGTGATCGCCCGGTACCGCTCGACATGTCCGGTTCCTTCGCAGCTCTGGTGGTTGACCAGGTGCCGGAGGTGATCGACCTGGCCTCCGTTCCGCTCCGACGTGCTGAGCACGCGGTGCGCCTCTCGCAGGTCCATGACGAGAAAACGGCCACGCCGCCGGACGCGAGCCAGTGGGCGATCGAGGAGGGTCTCCCAGCCGTTCATCGCAGCCAGCGCTCGATCTGGCGCATGTCGAGGGCGCGACGGACATGAGCGGCCAGGCGATCCAAGCGCGCCTCGCGGTCCGCTGCAAAAGACGCGCAAGCGGCCGACGGCGCGAGGCGCGCCGCGGCCCGGAGCGCCCTCAACAGCATGTGGCGGAACCTGTCGTCGTCGAAGAAGCCGTGGATGTATGTCCCGACCACGTACCCGTTCTCGTTGATCGCGCCATCATCCGTCTCTCCCGAAAAGCCCGCACGCCGGACGCGGAGGAGCCGGCGAACGCCAGCATCGTAGCTGGTGGAACCCAAGTGAATCTCGTAGCCGTCCAAGGAGCAACCGCGCAATGGCTGCCCGAAGAGCCGTCCGGGCGGTAACGACGCGCGCGCTCTCACCGTGACCTTGTCCCGACCCAGGGCGGTATGAATGGCGAGGAGCCCCAGGCCGGGGCGCCGCCCGCCGCCTTCCATCGTATGGGGGTCGCAGATGCTCCGGCCGAGCATCTGCATGCCGCCGCAGACCCCGATGATGGGAACGCCGTCGCGTGACCGGTCGCGGATCTCGGCCGCGAAGCCAGTCGCGCGCAGCCACGCGAGATCGTCCAGGGTCTGCTTGGTTCCGGGCAGGATGACAGCGTCGGCCTTCGCGATGTCGGCCGGCCGGCTGACGAAGGCCAGCGCCACCGAGGGTTCAGCGGCTAGGGCGTCGAAGTCGGTGAAATTGGAGATGCGCGGGAAGGCCACCACAGCGATTCTCAGGCGGCGCTTCGGCCCTGTCTCCACTGGCCAAGGAGGACCGCTTCGACGAGCGCCATCGAGAGCCACGCTGTCTTCTTCGTCGATGCCCAGATCGGTCAAATAGGGGACGACCCCCAGGCAGGGGCGACGGAGCCGCCGCTGGAGGAATTCCACGCCGGGCTCGAAGAGCTTCGGGTCGCCACGAAAGCGGTTGACGACGAAGCCCTTCACGCGCCGGCGGTCGCCGGTCGCGAGCAGCGCGAAGGTCCCGACCAGTGACGCGAAGACGCCGCCTCGGTCGATATCGGCGACAAGGAGACAGGCCGCGTTCGCGGCGCGCGCCATGCGCATGTTCACGATGTCGCTGGCGGCGAGGTTCACCTCGGTTGGCGAACCGGCCCCTTCGAGGACGATCACGTCGTGCCGCGCCGCCAAGCGCTCGTAGCTCGCGCTCACGACGTCGAACAGCTCGCGGACGCGGCGGCTGTGGTATTCGCGGGCGCTCACCTCTCCCACGACGCGGCCGAGAACGATCAGTTGTGAGCGGGCGTCTCCCTGCGGCTTGAGCAGGATCGGGTTCATGTCGACCGACGGCGAGATGCCCGCAGCCTCGGCCTGCACGGCCTGAGCCCGGCCAATCTCGAGCCCCTCCGGCGTGGCAGCGGAATTGAGGGCCATGTTCTGGGCCTTGAAGGGTGCGACGTTGTAGCCGTCCTGCCTGAGGATCCGGCAAAGCGCCGCCGTCAGGATCGACTTGCCGACGTGCGACGACGTGCCCAGGACCATGAGCGCACGAGCCCGTCCTGGCGAGCGGGCAGCAGAGGTGGGACGCCGGACTCCTCCCATCGAAGAGATCTCCGACTCAGAGGCTCAGGCAGGTTTCCTGACTGACGGATCGAGCGCCGCCGCCCGCCTTCCCTCCGGCTCTCGAAGCCGGAAGTGGCTGTCCGCGTCGCGGACGTGGGTGGCAGCTCTCCGATCACAGTGGCGTGGGCCGTTGGGGCTTCTCACCCCATTCCCTTTTTACCCCGGACCGGGCACCTGAGCCTGCGGTACGCGGACGGAGTATAGGCACTCCGCGTGAGGCAGCGCAACAACACGCCTGTGCGGCGTTGCGCTTCCGGTCGCGGCTAGGAAGCGTGCTCTTCCTTCATTCCCCCGCGCCCACCCACCGCGCGGCCCCCAAGGGGGCCTTCCCCCACGGCCACGTCGCGCGACTTCATCTGAACGAAGGTGCCCTCGCGGCTCCTTGAGGTCGGCCTGCGGCCGTCGTCATTGGGACCTTCTCCTCCCCCCGGTCATCTCTGCGAGCCGGGGGGAGGTCGAAGGAAGTCGTTAAAGGCCAAACCCCGAGACGACGAGCCGAGGCGCCCGGTGCTCTTGAGAGGCGCAAGCGGGCCCGCCGGGAGCAGCCGTGCGATCTTCCGGGTTAAGCGGGGCTGCGAAGGCCTCCAAACCCGGCAAACTGCGTGAATGCCGCCGGCGCCGACGCCCAGGTCCTGGGCGTCTCAACCGACGATCTCGACACCCAGAAGAAGTTCGCGGAGAGCCTCACCCTGCCTTTCCCGCTCCTGGCCGACCCCGACAAGCAGGCGGCCAAGGCCTACGGCGTGCTGGCCGTTCTCGGCCACGCGAACCGGGTGACCTTCGTCATCGGCAAGGACGGCAAGGTGACCAAGGTGCTGGAAGGCAAGGACGCCATCGACCCGTCCGGGGCGCTGGCGGCCTGCGGGGGAAAAGCCGCGCCGTCACCGTGAGCTCGACCAAGCCCCCTCTCCTCGCCGAGCTCACCTGGGAGGGGGGACTCCTCTTCACCGCCCGTTCCAACGGTCAGGAGTTGCAGCTCGACGGAGAAACCAGGTCCGCGGCTTCACCCGTGCAGGCGTTAGCCGCGGCCCTGGCCGGCTGCATGGCCGCCGACGTCGTCCAGATCCTGACCCGGGGCCGGCTTCCCCTGACCGCCATGCAAGCCCGCCTCGAGGCGGCCCGGGCCGACGAGGACCCTCGTCGCTTCACCTCGGTGCGGCTCCACTTCGCGCTCCAGGGCGACATCCCGGCCGAGAAGATCGAGCGCGCGATCGCGCTGTCCCGCGAGAAGTACTGCTCCGTCTGGCATAGCCTGCGCCAGGACCTGGAATTCGTGACCTCTTTCGAGGTCCATCCCGCGCCGGCGTCCTGAGATCGGTGAGGCGTCGGCGCCGACACTCTTCGGTCGGCGCAAGAACGTGTCGGGGCATGCATGTTCAGGCCAGCCCGATCCTCTGCATGAGCCGCCCAAACCGGGGATCGGTGTGCAGCCGATCGAAGGCCGGCATCGACATCAGCCAGGGCATCAGGGCATCGCGCTCCTCGAGGCCGCGCGTCAGCCGCTCGAGCACGGCATCGTCTTCGCCGAGTCCGAGGTGGATGCAGGCGATGGCCGACCAGGGGATGTACGCCGTCGTCATCCGCGCCAGGGAATCGCGGAGGACCTGGCTTGCCTCGTCCCGCCGCCCCGCGAGGCCGTGGACCCAGCCGATCGACTCCGCCGCCCAGGGCATGCCCGGAGTGGCTTCGCAGGCGCCACGAAAGCTCTGGATCGCGTCCGCATACCTGCCCACGGCCGCGTAGGCGAACCCGAGATAGAGAAGCGCCATGGCGTTGCGAGGCGTGAGGCCGAGCACCTGCAGGAGCTCCGCGATGGCGTGGTCCTGCTGTCGCGCCAGGTAGTAGGTCCATCCGACATTGGCGCTGACGACCGGCGACAGCGGGTCCAGCTCCTGGGCGTACTTGACCTCGCGGATCGCCGGCTCGAAGCGACCCAGGATGCTGAGCAGGTGTCCAAACCAAAGGTGGATGAGGGCCGAGCCCGGGTTGAGCTCCAGCGCTCGCGCCATCTCTCGCTCCGCCGCCGGCCAAGCCCAGTCGTAGAACATGTGGACGAAGGCCTGGGAAGCGTGGGCCTCCGCCGACTCGGGGTCCAGCTCCAACCCCTTGCGGGCGAGGGCGGCGGCCTGGGGGAAGACCTCGTGGGCCGGCTGAAAGGCCCAGGCTCCCAGCGAAGCGTACGAGTCGGCCAGGCCCGAGTAGGCCAGGGCGAAACCCGCGTCTTTTTCGAGGGCCTGCCCGAAGCAGGCCATCGCCTTCTGCAGGAAGCCCGCGAAGCGCTGGTGCCAGAAAGACCGGCCCTGCAGATACAGGAGATAGGCGTCCATGCTCCGGGTCGAGGGCTTGACGAGGGGCAGCCTCGAGGCGTGCAGCAGCTCGACCTTGAGGGCGTCGAGGATGGCCCTGGCGATCTCGTCCTGGACGGCGAACACGTCCTCGAGGCGCCGGTCGTACTGTTCGCTCCACAAGTGGTAGCCCGCGGCGGTGTCGATGAGCTGGACGGAAATGCGGAGGCGGTCGCCCGACTTGCGCACGCTCCCCTCGAGGATCGACTTCACGCCCAGGCGCCGGCCGATCTCTCGCACGTCGAGGTTCCTCCCCTTGAACGAGAAGGACGAGCTGTGCGCGACCACGCGGAGCTCCCGAAGCCTGGTGAGGCCGTTGATCAGCTCCTCCGATAGGCCGTCGCAGAAGAACTCGTTCCCCGGGTCGGCGCTCAAGTTGGCGAAGGGCAGGACGGCAATCGTCGAGACCGGAGCCGTCTCGGCCTGAAGGACCGGCGCCGCGGCCCTCAGAGGGTCCGCGGTTTCGACCGCAGCGATGAACTTGTAGCCCACCCGGGGCAGGGTCCTCACGAAACGAGGACTGGACATGTTGTCCCCGAGTGCCTGGCGAACCTCGGCGATGCAATGCGTCAGGACCGCCTCGCTGACATGGGTCTCGGCCCAGACCGCGTCGAGCAGTTCGTCCTTGCGGACGGCGTGGCCGTGCCGCTGGACGAGGAAGAGCAGCGTCTCGAAGGTCTTGGGCCGCAGGGCGACCTCGTCCTGGCCGCGAAGCAGTCTGTGGTCGGCGGGTTCCAGGGTGTAGGGACCGAAGCGGTAGCACGGGTCCTGAGTGAGCATGGCGGCGCCTCAACCCCACTTCGCGGGAATCTTGCGTCTTTTTGTCATGTTTGTCACTCCCCGGCGACTAGATTCGCGGCCAAGGAGGTTCTCATGTACCACCGACTCGCCGCTGTCCTCCTGTGCATCGCCGCCCTCGGCGCCTGCCAGGAGTCGGTCACCGATTCTCGCGGTCCGCTTGGCCCCGGCTCGCAGGGGCTCTCGCAGGCCGCTCCCGCCGCAGGCGTCAGCGGCGCGACGTCCTCGCCGGCCGTCGCCGGGGCCGATCGGCCCTGGAAGGCATCCCTCATCTGGACGGTCGCGGGTATCCAGTGGGCTGGCGTCCCCGGGCAGGCGACCAGCCTGTTCGACGGTCGCTGCTCGGTCCTCTCGGACTACGTCATCAGCGCGACCTTCGTGGGAGAGGCCACCCACGCGGGCCATGTGAGCGGCTCCACCGAGCACTGCAGCCAGATCCTCTGGTCACCGCAGGGACCGGTGGGATCCACCTATAGCGACGGCCGAGGGCTGCTCAGGTCGGCCAACAGCAGCACCTTGGTCCTGCGCTATGGCCCGGGCGAAACTGGAGTCGACGCGGAGAGCGGCGAGATCTGGTTCCGCGACCCCTTCACGTTTGAAGGAGGAACCGGGCTGTTCTTGGACGCAACCGGTGGCGGCCAGGAGGGGGGCCGCTTCACCGACTTCAACGCACTGCTGAGCGGCACCCCGGTGCCCATGTGGATGCAAGGTACGATCGCCTATCGCCCCGGCCAAGTCCACTGACCCGGCTCAATGGGTGGCACCTCTCACTGCCTGGGCAGCGTTTGCCGCAGGCCGTGGCGGGTTGCCGCCCCGGTCTTTCCCGATCTTCCTGAATCGCCCAGCCCCGCCCCGCCGGGGCACCTGGCACCTGCGGGACGGGGTGCCGAAGTGGGCGCGCGCCGCGGAACGGGGCATAATCGTGCTCGGAGGCGAGCCGACGATGGTGCACACGTCCTCCCAGCCCCCACCGTCTTTCTCGTTCTGCCGGCAAGCCGGTTCGCCGGGTTCGGTATGCGGCGGGGACTTGGCTTCGCCGAGGACGGTGGAGCCCTCTCAGATGGCCGCCGCGGTGCCGTCGACGATACCTATTACGTGCTCGGGCTGGCGGCCTGCGCACGGGGCTCATACGAGGAAGCCGTGGCCGCCCTGGAGACGTCAGCCCAGAGGTTCGGCGACCCGGTTTCCCTCGCCTGGCTGGGGATGGTGTACGGCCGGGCGGGCAAGCACGATATGGCGCGCGCGGTGATGCAGCAGCTCGAAGCACGAGGCGTGTCGCAGCACCTGCCCTCGTGCCTGGCCTGGGTGCACCTTGGCCTGGGCGAGCAAGGGCCCGCACTGGACTGGCTCGAGAAGGCGCGCGCCGAGCACGATGCGCAGGTCCTGTGGACCAGGGTCTCGCCCCTTTACGATCCTCTTCGCGACGCGCCGCGCTTCCGCCGGCTCGTGGACAGCCTCGGCCTCCCGCCGCCCGGCCCGTAGGCGTCAGTGGTGGGGCCGCGAGATAGGCACCGACGCCCGGCTCTGCGCTCTAGCCAGCCCGAGCGTCCTTCACATCCGTCCCCCCTGTGACACTCCGTGCACTTGGGTCCGTCAGCCCCATCCGCCCGGCGGGCCATCGAGGCCTTGGCGGTGAAAGACGGCGTGCGCCCCTTGGCGCGAGATCCGGAGGCCTACGAGCGACGGTTCGGGTTCGTGCCCGACCCCCTCCCGGGCGTGGCCTACTTGGTGCGGGCCCTCGGTGGGCGGGGGAGTGGCGCACACTTCGAGGATCCGCTTGGCAATTGTTTGGAGGAGCACAATGAGGAGCCCCGACCAAACGGCCGGGGAAACGGGGCGCCCGGTGCGGGCGGCGGCTCACGGTCCATGCTTCAATGGAGCCCCGACCAAACGGCCGGGGAAACGCTCGTGCCTGATCCCGGCTCCTCAGCGGGGGCCTCGCTTCAATGGAGCCCCGACCAAACGG
>Ga0184615_10000637_pt1 | contig 19020 bp, 31 predicted proteins | sample PLM4_65_coex_FD_133134 | JGI IMG/M metagenome (GOLD analysis project Ga0184615, IMG submission 133134) | Groundwater sediment microbial communities from an aquifer in East River, Colorado, USA - PLM4_65_coex | ecosystem: Environmental > Terrestrial > Soil > Riparian zone | place: USA: East... | reverse complement strand
TGAACTTCAACTCCTCCCCCTCACCACGTGCCGCAGGTAGAGCCAAACGAAGTACATCCTCGGTATCCATGAACTTGGGGTCGTCAGGGATCTTCTGCACCACCACGTGATAGAAGTGCTCAACATCCTTCTCAGTGATCGTCACACCCCGGTCACTGAGAATCTTTTCCCACAAGGCCCGACCCTGCCCAGGTAGACACTTGAACCAGAACCGATGACCTATCTCGTGAATCAACGTGTGCCCATCATGCTCACCCACCATCCCAAGTGGGTACACGATCAGCTTGTCCGTCGATGGCGTATACATCCCCGCCGTCTCAAAGTGACCCGGCACGAAGTTGAACGTCACCGAGAAACCACCCTCAAGCGCCACCCCAAACCCAGCTCGCTTTACCCCATTCAAGTACTTGCCCAGTAAGTTCAACGGCTCGGTAACATAGTCCCGCTCACCATCCTCACGCTCATCCCGGCCAAGATTCTCAATAGTGACCGGGACGCCCGCGACCTCAAGATGGTCAACCGCATCGTACCGTACCATCGTACCCCCCTTCGAAGCGATGTACTCAGTGAGCTGCTTGTATACCTTGGTGAACGATACTTGATATCTTTTGATGTTCCCCTCCCGCTTCGCCTTCAACTCGGATAGAGACGGATTGTACGTCACGTTGTGACTGTCACGCCCATCCCAGACCGTCGGGAACAAGTTCCCAAGCGCACTCAAGAACGTCCAGGTCGAACTACGAAGCTCTTTGACAAGATACGCTTCCTCCTTGTCCAGCTTAGGTAGAATCACCTTGTAGACCCACTCCTCAAACCCATTCCGAAACACCCGGAATAGCTTCTCAGCCTCCCTGAATTGCTCGTACGCCCGCTCCAGCCCCACCGAGTCATCCCACTCAATCGACACAGGGATCGCCCGGTAGATGCGAGTCATCACCTTGAGATCCCGTACCCACTTGTCCAGTGCCCCCTGGTCAATCACCGCCGCATACCTACGAGCGACGTTCCGAGCTATCAGATCGAAGAACATACCCTGGCGCCCACATAGGTACTTCACCGAACGCCCACCTCAGATGATCGGCCCACGCTTGTACCGAGATACCCGGACACCAGTGAACACTTCATCCCTATCCGGACAAATAGGCCTCGAACTACAGTAGAGCTGGATGCAGCTATCCATGCTCCCAGGTGTCCCCACTATCAAGATACCCACACCGTGATCCCGAAGACAAGCCCCCTCCCACCCGAAGTCAGCCGAGAAGCATACCGCCCCTCGAAGCCCCTTCCCAGGATACGTCGAAGGACACCAGCGACAACCATCACAAGGGGTAGCGTCGTCCGGCATGGTGTCAAATACCACTACACCACAAGATGATCACGTTCTTCAGATTCCAACCCCCAGGACTCCCTCTCCAAGCCCACACGTCAAGCGGTAGCCCTGTCCCCGTCCCACCTGGCTTCGTCTTCGCCTGGAGACACCTCACCGACGCCTACCCGGATTGGTTCTGGCTCAACCGCGACCCGCCCGCCACCGAAGTCATCGAGTTCGAAGCCGACCACACCATCGTCATCCCCTCCCACTCCGACCACGATGGCATCCTCGCCCTCCCCACAAGAGAGGTCAGACGTTGGTCCCTCAGGTAGCCACCGGGCCAATCCGAGGAAGGTGTGCGAACGCACCTGGAAAGAGGAGCTTCTCGAACGTTCCTTGTTGACATGCCCATGAAATACGTGTACTACACGTAGGACACTTGGAAACCCAAGGAAAGTATGGAGCCTAAAGCCAAGTTGGTTTCAATCCGGCTCCCACAGGAGCTAATTGAACGAATAAGTGTACTGGGCCTGGAATGGTCCAAGCACAGTGATGGGATTAAGCTTAGCTTCTCCTCAATAGTGAAACACCTGATCGAACAAGGGTTGAGTGTTTCGGAAAGACCAGATCAATGTCAGCAAAGTTCGAGGGCACCCAAAAATCGGTTAAAGAGCTAGGTTCCGCTGGAAACGTAGTCATCCAGCAGCCGGAGATCCACTCAATCTGCCTTGAGGTGAGTGGTACCGCTGACCTCATCCAGAACAACTTCTCCCAGAAGGCCATCGAGGAGATGCTCCGAAAGCACATGGGCATCTCGGTACAACGGGAGAAGAAAGTACCTAGATCGTGCGTGGAGAATGCCACTATCTACAACACGAGTGGAATGGTCTGCATCCCACCAGTCGCATTCAAGAAGGCTATGCTCACGGCCGCTGCCCAGGTCAAAGGGCTCAAGAAGACTCAACTCAGGACCCAGCTCTACATCGAAGGGAAGTCCATCCCAATCACCTATGAGAAGATGGAATCACGCATGGACATGGTGCGTACCAGCGGCATTGGTCGGACACCGGACGTTAGGTTCCGGCCATCATTCATCAACTGGAAAGCTCGAATCATCATCCAATTCTCACACGAGCTTCAGGTCCAGAGCGTAGTGGACCTGCTGTCCCGTTCAGGTAATGTGGGGGTCGGCGAGTGGCGTCCAGAGAAAGACGGTACGTTTGGTACCTTCATTGTAACTAGGAACATCACCGACGCTGAAGAGGTCTCTGAGGTCCGTGACCTGTGCGCAGTCCCTCTCAAGCCCATAACGATTCCAGCTTGGGCGATGGATGCCGAAGTTGACCCCGAGGTTCTCCAGAAGATCGCTGGTGGTCAAGACGAGGATGATGAATCCGAGGGTGAAGAAGAAGCCGAATCAAAGCCTCGCCGGAAATCCAAAGTAGCCTAAACACTCGGCAGTCGAGGCGTAGCGAAGCAAGGTCTGGTGCGGAGCGTCCTGGCAAGGTGAGGTTTGGCGTGGACCGTCTTGGTGCGTCACGACAGTCAAGGTCCGGTAAGTACTGGTAAGTACTGGTGTGTCGGGTCAACGCAGTCGAGGCACATATCGGCATGTTGAAGCGAGGTCAAGTGTGGCCGGTCAAGGCAGTCACGGTGTAGCTAGGCCGGTTTTGGAGTGTCCAGGTGTGTCGGAGCAGTCAAAGCATCGTGAGGCGTGTTCTGGAGGAGCCGGGCAAGGTTGGGCAGTCAAGGCTGTCTAGTTATGGCTAGTTATGGAGTATCCCGGTGAGTTCGGGCTAGGCAGTCGTGTTACGTCGAGGCAAGTCCAGGTATGGCTAGGTGTGTTACCCCAAGGCAGTCACGATACGGCTAGGTATGGCTAGGCGTGTTCGGGCACGGAACGTCGAGGTGAGGCTGGTTACGGCAGTCAAGGCGTATCGAGGCGCTGAGTGGCCGGGAGAGGCGCTGAGTGGTGTGTCCTGGCTAGGCCTGGTCGGGCTAGGCAATTCAAGGCAGTCCAGGTATGGCAAAGTATGGTAGGTCTCGGTAGGTCTGGGCAAGGTAAGTCAACGCAGTCCTGGTGCGGTGAGTCGAGTATCGGTGAGGCCAGGTGCGGCACGGTTCGGTGAGTTCTGGAAAGGCAGTCAAGGCAAAGAGCTTCGAGGCAGAGCGTGGAATGGACCGATTGGGCAGGGTATGGCAGTCAAGGCAAAGAAAACCCTAAGTGATACCGACAAGCTCGAAGCCCTACTCGAAGCCACCCTACTCGGCTTGATGGCACTTACAACTACATTGCAAGAAGCACTGTACCAGTACAAGGAAGCTAAACAATGGCGACAGCGAAGAAAAAGGCAGGGAGAAGTCAAGTCATTAGCCCAAGAGAATACCTCTCGGAGGGTCAAGTCCCAGAAACACGTAAGAAGAGGATCATCGAACGAGAGATCTCCCGTATCTATGAGAGAGACGGAACGGTAAGCGCCCAAGCCCTCGTTGACGAAGGTCGTGATGAGAGTTCACCCCTACACGGGTTCTTCGAGTGGAGGGATGAAGTAGCCGCAGAGAAGTATCGCCTTACACAGGCGTACCAGATGATCCAAGCGACTAAGTTCGTGACGTTCCTCACTCAAAGTCGCAACACCCGCCGACAACCAAGGGTGACTCAACGAGATACCGTCCGAGTCCGAGCCCTCCTACCCGGGTTGAACCGAGGGGAGTTCAAGATGCGCAATGAGGTCCTGAGTGAGACGGACATGCGCCAGAAACTCGTCCAACGAAAACTCGGAGTTCTCCAGACTTGGTGCAACTCAGTAGTCGACATCAAAGAGTTGAACCGCATTCGAACCCTCATCGAACGTGAACTCAACCAGGCAGTCTAGTCCTGGTGCGGAGTGGTGAGGTTGGGCTGGTAACGGCCCGGTACAGCAGTCGTGGGAAGGTTCGGTGATCCACTGTATGGTTAGTCAGGGTTTGGTACGGCAGTCAAGGTCAAGTGAAGCCTGTCCGGGTAAGGCTAGGTTAGGCACGTCGAGTCAGTCATGGCATGGACCGGCAAGGTAGGAATGGTCAGTCGTGGTGCGGAAGGCAGTCGTGGAACGGTGAAGCGGGTCAATGTGTGGCTCGTCCTGGAGAGGTGCGGATCGTCAAGGCAGTCATGGTTTCCTATGGCGAGTCCAGGTCAGGTATGTCGAGTCGAGGTATGGATTGGCAGTCACGGTTGGGTTAGGCCGGGTTAGGCACGTCGAGTCTTGGTACGGCAGTCAAGGCATGGTCTCCAATGGCGAGTCCTGGTCCGTCGAGTCTCGGTCTGGAGTGGCACGTCAACGCAGGCAATAGCCAAAATGCCCTCAGAGAGCCTACACCTCCGGCGAGTAGATGAAGATCGCCGGGTTGTCATACCGAAGCTCATCAACGAAGTCCGTGAACCCCATCGAGTTCGGATCCCGTGCTGTCCCTACCCCTCAACCTTCGTAGGCCTAATGAGAATCTTGGCCTCCTCAGGCCCCTTCCAATATGGCTCAATGTGTACGAGCTTCCGAAGTGCTCGACCTACCCCATGGACCTGATGCTTCCAATGACCACGGACTAAAGTCTGGACATTGATAGAACCCATCTCCTTAGTCCCGGCTATGAAGTCCCGAATAGCTGGCCTGCAATCAACCGTGATGGAACGACCCATCACGAAATTCCTAGGGTCCGGAATACTGTTGGCCGTTCGGAACCTGTTACCCCTCCCCTTGGATCTCTTTCTCTCCCGAAGCGTCGTTGTGGTCGGATCACTGAGTGCCAAGCAAAGACTGAGTATGAGCCGACCCACCAAATACCCAGCTCGGGTATGTTGCTCGTTTACAGCATTCTCCATATCATCCCACCCCTCTAGTATCATTTTCTCAGTGGTGGTCGTAGAGACAATACCAGGAGACCCATCCCTAGTAGCATCATCCAACTCTTTGGCCCAATACACCCACTTGGACCCAGAAGAGCCCTGAACGTGATGCACCATGATCAACTGGAAACTTCTGCGCTCACCACCAAACTCATAGTCCAGTAGGCCTGGTGGGATCTCGATGACAAAGGCCTTCCACGGTGGTCTGATGTGCTCTACCGACTCAACCCCAACATTGGTTGCCATCAAAGAAGCAGCGAGTTGATCGTCCAGGATGATTGTCGGAGACCCTTGTTGAACCCAGCGAGCCGCGAACAACCACATAACTGCTCTTAGAGTCAAACTTTAGCTGGTCGCTCATAATCTCCTACCTCACATTGAAGTCCGTCACCTGACCCGCGAACGCCTAACTGCATAGGTGCCACGAGCCGGATTCGTGAACATCCTAGAGTCCTTCTGGAATACATTGCTCACCGAACTCCGACGCTCAGGCATCCACCCCCGTGCCTCAAGCCCATCACAGATCTCACCAAATGTCATCGTCCGATGCCCCAACACCCGAATCACCCGGTCAAGTAACGTGCCAGGCAACGGTAACCCCTTGCGCCCTAGCCCACGGTCCACCTTCGCTTGAATCGACCGCCAGTAACTACCTACCCTGTCGGTCAGTAGCTCAATCGCAAACTCATTAGCACCTACCTCATTCAGATCAGCCAAGGCTTTGATCTTGTTGAATAGAGGCGGGGGGATACGGATGGTCTTGAGCATACTCGGTATTACGCGCTAACCCTGAAGAACTCAACACGAAAGTGCCAACTTGTCAACCGTCCACGTTGAAGTCCATCCCCGCCAACCACGACATGTCCTCGTCAGTGGAAGGTGAAGGCGTGCCCACAGACTCAGGTACCAGTGGGTTGGTAATTGACTCCTCGACCAGCCTGCTCAAAGCTTCCGTCACAAGAGCGTCCCAGGTCAGTTTGGTACCTTCCAGTGCTGATAGAATTACTGACCTGTTGCACCTCAACCATAGATCACTTGGAATGGATGCGCACACCTTCCTTGGGGGCTCAGTTGGAAGGACTCGCTCCCGTACTGTGACCCGAATGACTTCAGGACTAAGCTGACCAACTCCACTTGGAACACCAAGCCCGTTGACCGATAATTCGTCAGGGACTACACACCCAGCAACTATCCAATCCCGTACAGGTTCAGCATTGAACCACTCACCCTTGAATCGATGCTCGTGGAAGAGCATGTGCAACGTCCTCTCAAGGTTGAGCCCACCAGGTATGAAGGTCAACAGCTTGAGTTGATACGGGAAGCAACTCTGTAGGTCAGACACCCTCTGGGACACATCAACTGTCACCCCTATCTTGATGATCCCAGCCCCAACCGCTTCTACGAAGTACACATACATTGGCCTGTCAGTCATGTCTTGAAGACCTCGCTCAAGAATGCCCCCATGTCGTCATCAGTGACGGTAGGCTTTGAGTCCCCATCACCCTCAAGTAGCTCAGGCGTAGAGTCCACCTGAACACCCTCGTGCTCAATAGCTGGCTCAGGTGCCCTCTCAGGCTCAGGTGGAACGGACTCAGGTGACAACCCGTCAGGCTTGTACCCAGCCCTCTCATTGAGTGCCTCCCGTATCCAAGTCGATAGCCGCTTCCCACCCTCACTGGCGCGGAGCGCCCATGACCGTGCCTCCTCCTCCCTTGCCCGGATGAGAACAGTCTTCGTGTAGTTCTTGACGGCCATGCTCGAATAGACCGCTATACACCGCAGTTTTGAACTTGTATATCACTTTCCTTACAGGCCCATTGGTCAGTGATATACAAGCCCATGAGTCAGTTCCAGGTCACCTGGTCAGTGATATACAAATTGTGTCGGCTCTTCAGTCAGTGATATACAAGCCCATGGGCTGGCTTCGCAGGCCGTTGGGCTTGTATATCACTTTGGTCAGTGGTTCGTTTTGTATATCACTCGGCCTAAGGGCTCGTATAGCACCGACCGACCGTTTTGTATATCACCGGACCCGCGAATACCAAACCCTGTCGGGCCGAAATTCCTAAATAACTGCACGCAACTAAATACCACACAATTCACGGCGCTTCGCGCGAGTGAATTGTGCAGCTCACACCTCAATATTCACACTCGACACACACTTTCCCTGCAGAACTGTGTGTGATGGCATGGCACGGTTCGTGTTGTGAGGTTTCTCACACACGGAACGACAAGGCGCCTTCGGCGCGCTGTTATTCACGGTGATTGTAGTAGGTGTAGGACAACCGTACCTGGACAGGGCGCGGAGCGCCGGGTTAAGGTTGGGTAGTCATACGAGACATGAGGTAGCGCTCCTCAGACGTCTCGGGTCATGTAGGCGAGGGTGCGGTTCGTTCCTATAGCTTTATACGGATCCTTTGCACACATGTAGTTTTAGAGCACGTTGATAGCTATAGGCACCAAGGCATTGATAGACTACATGTAGTAGCTCATTTACCCTTGCGCATGTGGGCTACTAGCTGTTCGAACTCCTCTAGTGTGCCATTCCGCTTCAGGTAGTTGGCCCTCCAACTAATAAACTCGATGTTTCCCGGCTCATAGCCCTTGGTGGTGTCGATACGATCGAGTGAGGGGGCGTTTGGGGAGTGAGAACCGATGTCCATCTCTAGCGGGGATCCGAATACTGGGCAGTGGGTCGGAATGTCTGGGATATCGTCCAGGGTGATCGTGAAGGGGATACCTCGGCTCTTAGCACTCCCCTTGGCCACCCTGTAGAAGTAAGGTTTCGGGTTGACCTTGATGCGCTCCTTCCCTTTGACCTCGTGGTAGGCTTTCATGCGCGGTCGGTTCTTGGCTGACTCTTCCCTCTTGGTGCACTCGATGCAAAGCGGCTTCAGGTTGTCTTCGTACCTGGGGCTCCGGATGAAGTACTTGATGTTGGCCGGATTCTCAGTTTCACAGCTAGGGCATAGTTTCTTGGATACCACGGGGGTAGCCTACACCAGTTCTACTCAATAATTGTTGAGAACCGGTGGGGGTGGCGCGTAATAGTAGGCATGGAGAAGACCAACCTGTATACTGATACGGTTCTCAGGCGTGACCAAGCTGGGATGCTCTGGCTGATGAACCACCAAGAGGGGGGATGGCGCTCTACGGCGCTACCTATCAAGAGCGAGGAAGCGGTCCTTGCTGAGTACAACGTAAGGCTCGGGGAGTGGGCCAAGGACAAGTGGAGCGAATATTGCCCTGTCACCCGGGTGCCACGGTCGGAGCAGCCGACTCTCCACGACTGGGTTGAGGGAGGCTTGACTCCGGAGCAGGCTCTTGGGGTGGCGATGGTAGATGCTCTGGAAGCTCTTTACGAGGAGGGGGCGGTCGAAGACAGGTGCTTCCAGCCTAGCAAGGTGCAGGCTGGGCTGCAGCAGTTCATCGACGCCCACCCAGGGGTTCGGGTAGGGATGGGGCCAGGTCCCTTCCTTGTGGCCATCATGCCCGATGGATCGGCTGTAGCGGTCGACCAGGACGGCACGGTAGTGGCCGAGGATGAACTGGGATCTTGAGTCGTGACCGTCAAGGTCTACAAGAGCCTCCTCACGGGGGAGGAGTTCTCTGTATCCCTGAAGGACAGAGATCCCCTAGCTCGACAGGAGGGGTCCGGGGTCGAAGAGAAGCTCTCGGCCATAGCCCGGGACTTCTCTGAGGGGCCGAAGATCACCCAGGCCCAAGAGAGGGGGCCGGACTTGTTCGACCTCTTCTCACCCGAAAGCAAGGTGATCCTGGACGACATCCAGTGGATGATCGATGAAGGGATCGTGGGGGTAGCTCCCGTGAACTCGGATATAGGGAAGAAGCGTAGATAGGGGACAATATGGACCAGAGGGGTACACAGATTCTCGCATCAATAGGCCTATGGAGGAAGGGTTCAGCCACCGTCACCGTGGTGCTAGAAGGTGATGTGGTTCGAGTCACCCCCACCATCGGGAACGAGTTCAAAGTCAATGTGGCTGACTGGCTCATTCGTGTGGCTCGCCTTCAGGATGAGGGGTGGACCAAGGAGGGCTCGGAACATCCGGAGGAAGCCTCTGGGGTACACAACAGCTCGCCCCCACCCAGCCCTTCGGAGCCGCCCAAGATCAAGCTCCCCAATGACACGGTTCTCCGGCGCAAGGAGGGGAAGGTCTACCTCATGACTCGTCAGGAGGGTGGGTGGAACAGCTTCGCCTACCAAGTCGCGAGCGAAGCGTGGGTGGCCGAAAGGTTCAACGTCCGGCTCGGTAAGTGGAGCTGCGACCAGTACGGAGCCTTCTGTCCAGTTACCAGAGTCGCCCATCGGATGATCTCGAAGCCTCCTCGCCCCGGTGACCGAAAGACGGGTTGACGGGCGTGTGGGCCTCGGGTAGGATCACCACCGGTTGGCGGTCGAGTTTCAATCATCTTCTCGACCGCTGCCGTTGGACGAGTCAGTACCCCCTTCTTCGTCGTTCGGTGGGTCTGGCTCGTTCTCTTTTCCTCTTATGTGGACTGGTTGAGTACCATGAGCAACACCTACCGTGAGCCTACCGAAGCCGAGACTGAAGCCTACAAGGCGGCCCTCAACGAAGTGGTCCCAACCGCGAAGGGACGGGCTCAAACCATAGCCCTCGCCAAGACCGCAATCGAGAGCGTCCTTGGCCCCTGTGTCTACGAGCGCCTTGGGGCGGGTCGTAGTCAGATCACTCAGAGCACCCCCGATGGGAATGGCGCCCAGGTCCGGTTCGTGCTCAACGCTGATCTCTAGCCCTTGTGGACCGTCACTCTGACGGACATGAGGAGAGACACGATGGTACTGACCCCCAGTATCTGAATGGCATCGCCTCGTGTGACCCCAAATAGAGCGCAGATTAGAAGGCAGATTACCCAGCCGAAGAGTACCCTCGTGATCAGGTTCATGTGAGGTGGTTCACCCGGGCACCGTAGTCGCCCGACATGGTGACGATCTCGACCGTCATCGCTTGGCCTTCCTCTTCTCGACCCAAGCCCAGAATCTACGCTCGCTTTTGAGGTGCTCAAAGAGAGCGATGTTGCCACACCGGTACAGAATCACGTTCTCCTTGGACCCGAACAGGTGGGCTCGGCGGCGCTCCTCTTCGGTCATCTCGAAGGTCTTCATACGGTCTTCATGCCTCGCCAGACCTTACACCCGCGGGCTTCGAGGGCTTCCGCCAAGCGTACGTTCTGCTTTGCATGATGCCCTACGGGGAGCAGAGTGGGGATGTACCCCTTCTTGCACGCGGTGACCATGGCCTCGAAGGACGGGTACGCCGTGATGGCCAACGTGAGATGGTCGAGAGTCTCCTCAGGCGTAGGGCGCACCTTGCTCTTGGGCTTCGTCACTGGGGCTCCTATGGCTTCGGGCTTTGGATAGAGCTTTAATGATGGCACTCTTTGTGGCGTAACCAGGGATAGCGTGGAGGAGCCCCATAGCCTTTTCCGTGTCTACGAGATAGTCCTTATCGCTGATGCTAATTACTGAGATTCCAGGGACTGCACAATCTTCAGCAAGGAACTCCAAGTCAAGGTTCGCGTGTTGAATTACAGTACTGAGGTCCTCAGCTAGGTCACTAGCTGTTGAATCATCTGCACTGTCGTCTTCTTCGAAAGGGGTCACCCCAGGGACTAGGACAGTGGATGGGAATAGGCCCTCACAGGTTGTGAACCTATCATTGGGGACTATCTCTACCTTGCCATGTTTGAAGTCCGGCCCCCACCTACTGGTGAACGTACCCCCCATCTCAAGAACTCGATAGATTCTGTGGTCCTCACCCTGAATGTGGTCTCCTGGAGTTGGAAAACCCATTCCTAACTCATAGATGACGGCCTCAGTAATCTCTAAACCTACCTTCGGGGTTTCTTCAGTTGCCATTGGGCTCCTTCTTGACGACTCCAACGCGCTTCATACTCACCTTGACCTGGCCACTATCCCCGCCGTCGAAGCGGACGCAGTAGTGAGGTCCCATGAGGCTGGACGAGCCCTCGGGGAAGACTTGAGCGATGGTGGCTAATTGCTCGCCATCGACATAGACTCTGGCACCTACGGGGAAGGTGTGGCTCATGCCTACTACTACGCGGCAGCCTTGCTTTTCTCAACCGCTTTCTCTGGCACCTTGGGGGCGTTCGCGAGCCAAGCCTCCAGTTGGGACAGGTAGACGAACCACTGGGGGGCGTTCTCGTCGCTCCAGTCATCGGTGGCGTAGTCGATGGCTCGAACCTGCTTGAGTAGGACCACCAGGGACTGCAACGCCCTCGCTCGGTTCGCCTTGTGGCTCGGCGTGGTATCGAACACCTGCCCTCGGAGACGTTGGGTCAGGTCAGCTAGCTCATTCTTCAGTCGTTTCAAGTACTTCATAATTCACAACCATAGGCCCAGCTCGGCATCCCAGTACTTCTTCTGCACCGGGCTTACCTTGGATACTAACTGCCGCACCTTGCCTGGGTCAACCTTATTCAGGGAATCCAGGCCCAAACAGAGGCAAGCCTTCGTAACTCTTCGATGACTCACCTTGCCCGAGATGGCCCGCCACACCTTGTCTACGCCCTCCAAGAGCCCCTGCGTCGAGGAACACTCCAGGACCAGCTCCGTCTTGACCACCCGCTTGTGAGGCTTGCTACCGCGTAGGGGGACTCGTAGGGGTGCCCACTTCTCGATGAGCTTCAGGATGATACTCGGCGCCCTCTTTGAGAGCACTGCTATCCCCAAGAGTATCGCTGTCTTAGCTAGCCTGTGTTTCGTGATGGTGCACTTGATACGCCCGTCGCCTTTCCCCTTCGAGGCTTCCAAAAGTGCGTTCAGGATCACTACACTGTCGGTAGAATTGGTCAAGTCGAGTACTGCGTTGCGATGTCCACCCATTGTAACTAGTCCCAAGAGCACTATTTACTAACCCTTCCTGGAGGTTAGGCCCTCTCTCAAGTCATTCAAAATGAAGGAGGACTGAACGTACGTGATGCTACACGCAACCCCCTCGCGTTGCAAGTGCGAAACGCGCGTGCAACGCCCGTATGAAGCCGACATGATTGGATTAGGCCCACGATATCACACCTAGGAGCACCTAAATAGGGAAAGCTCTTTGGACGCATTTAGGGCCGTGGGAGTAGTTACAATACTCGTGCCAGCTCGTAGGTGCTTCGTTGATACGACGCTGATACTGTATAACCGTGTAGGCCCGGACGCCCTTCGAGCTTATAGAAACAAGGGACTCGTAAACACACATGTAGTTTTTACTCACGGATCTAGCTATAGCTTTGAACGTGTCGCTCGCCCACATGTAGTTTTTACCCATTGTATCTAGCTATAGGCGTGAACGAGCCCTAGAACTACATGTATGCATACTCTTAGGCCCGCATTTGCTTGTTGAGTTCTGCTACTCTGGTGCGTAATACTCGACATGACCAAGGCCTTCCGCGATATGTCCCCTGGCACCACGGTAGCTTACACGGGCAAGTTCCTGCGTAGCACTGGGCAAGTGGTGGGCTCGGCGGGTTTGGACAAGTTCGTCGTCCAGGAGTGCCAGTGCAGTCATTGCGTGGCCAAGACCCGCGTGGCTGTCAACCAGCTCGCCACTTGGACCGATCCCCATGAGCCAGGGTACGACGCGGACTACGCCCGTGACCTCAAGGCCGAGGTGGGGAACACCTGGCTACACATCAGTGCAGACGCTCTCTACGTGGTCGGACAAGTCGACCACAGAAACTCACCATGAAGGGGAACCAGATGAAACTAGACCCAGAACAGCAACGAATCCTCGCCCTGAGAGCCCAGTACGCCCAACGGGGGATCAACTATGACAAGGCCACCCGGCGCTTCCTTGAGCAACATGCTCAAGAGGATCTGACGCCCACGATCAAGCTCCTCCCGGTAGCCCTCAACCAGCTTCGAGACCAATCAAGATCATAGAGGAGAAGCAAATGGACAAGGTAGGACTAGTACGAGTCATTCGAATCTCCCGAGCAGCTTCACGAGAGGCCCTCAAGAAGGCGACCTGTGAGTACGTAGAAATGGCGAGAAACTCATGCGATGCCTCCTATGCTAAAGCAGAGTCAGTAACTCTTGACGGAGGGACTGCTTGGAAAGAAGAAGTCAGAAAGCTTCTCGGACACGTTCAGAGACTAGAAAAGCTGATACTTTCTGACAACACTCACGCTACCAAGGCGCTTAGTGCTCTGGATGAGTTTATTCGGACCTCGCCCCAAAGCCCTTCAAGAAGGTTCACGAGCTGAACCGACGACTCCGGCAAGAGGATCACAGTCACTTCCGATGGGGAGGGCTACGAGGAAGACACCCTATGAACACCCACCCTACGCCCAAGCAAGTTGCCCGAAGCATTAACAACCAGAAGGCCAAAATTGCCCGGATAGACGCCCGCATAGGTGCCCTGATGTCCCAACGAGTGACCGAGGAAGAGAAGCTTGCTGATCTCTGGAACAAGCAGGTCTTGACCAGGAACCCGGTAGTGACCGGAGGCGGTCAGCCTTTCCAAGGCTCCCAGCTAGTGGTCATCGAGAAGCGGACCCCCGACGGCAAGCTTGACTTTTCCCTGCCCCAACCCTCGGCAGACCCCATGACCTTCGACGGGCTCTACGCCCTCTTCTTCCGAGAGGACAAGGACGCCCCTGGCTCATGGGACGCCCTCAGGGCGTGGCTCGACTCGAAGGGGTGGATCGTGAGGGCAAAGACATGGTAAAGCCCCCTGCTAAGCCCCGGTACAGGAAGCTCTCCCACAGGGACATCCTACGCTGGGGGGATCAGTACAAGGCCCCCTCAGGGAAGTGGCTCTCGGTCTATGGCCCTGCTACAGGCTCAATCCATACAGTGGGATCGAAGCCCTGGACTACCCCGGGGTACCCACTGGGCACCGAGTATCGAAGGCCCATCAAAGACGTCCGCTAGGACGAAGCCCTAACCCCCACCCATGGCGGGCACCTACTAGCGAACAACCAAGGGCGACATGGCTGTGGTGAGCTGTGTCGCCCTTGGCCTATTCCATGCCACATGTACAAGCCCACCTACAAGGGTGCCCCTGTATGCCTACACCCTAGCCAGGCGCGTTGCGCCCTGCTGTAGGTATGATACTCAGGCTTTTCCGGCCCTTGGTGCTACCAACCTCACGTTGGCACGTTCTTTTCCTATGCCCTCAGTGTGTGGTGCTCACAATACGCCCTGCTTTACACACAGTCAAGTGTGAGGCACACACAATCAACGTAAAGTGTGTGGGTTGTGTGAACTGTGTGTAAATTGTGGCACGAAACGTGCGCGAAGCGCGAGTTGTGTGTTACAGGATTAGTAGAAATTCGCGTCATTATCTTTTTCTGTACCGTACAGACGGCCTAAACCGCGTATTCATTAGGCGCACGGTTGGTTTACCGTAGAACGATATTTCCTAGCCGGGTCAAGGCGCCTTCGGCGCGGTGAAAGGCGGGGAATCTTGTATGATTCCGATTGTATGCATGGGTGGGGGTCAAAAGGGGACCCGTGGGAGACAGGGTGGCACCCTAAATTTTTCATGGGGCGGCTATTTTTCTGGGAATGGTATAATTCCCGGGGTTGAAAGGCCCTTGTTTTGCTGATACTTCTGGTAGATGGCGGTCAATGGTGGGTTATCGGTGAGGGAAGTACGGCTTCAAGGGGTGAAGGTCAGGTACCCTGATGTGACCTGTCCCAAGTGTGGAGGTCATGTCCAGAACCTGATACGGCACTTCAAGGAGAGGCACCCGTCGGAGCTGGGGCTGGTCTACGCCTTGTGTTCAGCGAGTGAGGACCCAGAGGTCATAGCCTTGAACCAGAAGGTCCTTCGGGAGCGAGCTGAGGTGCACAAGACAGGCAAGTGGGACCTCAGCATGAAGGTCGTGTACTTCGTCCAGGCAGGGTTGGTGGGTAGGCCCGTGAAGATTGGCTATGCTCAAGAGTTGTGTCGAAGGATCGGCATCCTTCAGCTTGGATGTCCCGAGCCATTGGAAGTGCTCTTGGCGGTGGAAGGGGGACGGAAGCTTGAGGGGGAGCTGCATAAGAGGTTTGCTCATCTGAGGATTCATCAAGAATGGTTCCGCGCCGACCGAGGCCTGATGTCCTGCATCCTGGAGATGAGCCAGAGCTACCCGACGGTCCCGACTCGCAAGCGAGGGGACATGAACGTCTACCCTAAGCATCGAAAGCCGAAGCTCACCTACGAGGAGTGTCAGGCGGCTGCTCGGAGGTTGGGGGTCACCACGTCGGACCACTGGAGGGTCTTACATCGAGCAGGGGAGCTACCGCATGGGGCGACTTGGAACCTACCTAGAACGTACCCTCAGGAGTGGCGGGGGTGGGCAGAGTTCCTCGGGAAGGGTCCGGCCAAGCCACCTGAGGTTAGGGTAGCCATGGGAGTTGACCGGATGCTGGTACTACTGAACGAGAGAAAGTAGTTGAGATCCTGAGTAGCTGGCGCGTAATAGAGAGGGTATGGCAAACCGAGTAACCCCATTCTCTATTGGTCAGCGGTGGTATTGCGATTGCGAGGCTAAGGGTCGTCCGAGCTTCACGTTTGTCATCATAGGGGTTGGGGACAAGCCTGGGGAGAAGCGATGTCGGTTGGAGTATGAGAATCCTGGGGACCGGAGGGCGATTCCTCAGCACGGTCACGAGTCAGTCTACAGCCACAAACATCTAAAGAAGTATGCGGTCCTAGTGACCTTGTACGGATGACAGCTATCTGGGACAGGTCTTCGATGGCATGGACCCTCTTCCTGAACTCGGAAGACCAAGCACGGGCATCGACGAGGATGCGTTCTCGGTCCTCGGGGGTGAGGGGTCGAGGCGGGGGCAGGGAAGTAGGGGGTGGTAGCATGGGGAGGTCCAGGGGCATCGTGAGCTAACTATTGGTACTAGTTCACAATCCGCTTCAGGGTTGTTCGGGTATGAAGGGCAAGAGCCCACCTAATTCCGTAGCTTCAGTAGCTTTTCGTTGAGTATTGGCACCCTCGCACGTAGTATCTTTGGGTAAGGGGTTGAATCTGATGTCAACGACGAGAAAACCAGCGATGGGTTTGAACAGCAACGTGATGCGGGGAGGGGTAGACTATCATGTTCAGACTGAGGATTTGGTTGGGACGTCTCGTGTAAGGACGCAGGTGTTCGTTGATGGTGGGCGAGTGTTGCACACGGACCATTACTCGTATGCTGAGCACTTGGGGGTAGGTGGGTTAGAGGAGCGGCTCATGAAGGTGATGCGGGCGTGTCATCGGAAGGTCGTGCAGGTGGTTGAGAAGGGGTTATTGGACGAGGCGTACCGGTTGGCGAGTGGCACGGTAGCTCTTGTGAGGAAGCGTTCTGAGGTACGGGCACGAGAGCCTGAGGTAGTGAAGGCTCCATCTGAGGTATGGGACTCGTTGGTGAGGGAGGCACATCGTCGGAGGGTGGGTCGGCGGACTCGGGAGAGTCGGCCACCGATAGCGTGGGATCAGGTGATTGAAAATCTCAGGAAGTCTGGTTGAGAAGGGGGTAGCTGGCGCGTAATAGCTGGTATGTTGAACCACTCAGAGAAGACGCACCTCAGAACGGTCCTGGATGAGAACTCTGATGATACGGCCAGGACCTTCGTAGTCTTCAGTGTAGGTCTGGACAAGCCATCTTGGGTACTTCGGGACGAGTTTGGGGTACAGACCTTTCCGACCCTTGAGAAGTTCTTCCGCACGCTTGGTAGCATGGTTCAGTGGGACCGTTGGGACACGGAATCGAGGGATTGGATTCTCGGGTTGAACGGTGGCAAGCCGATAGGGTAACCCCTACCTTAGATCACTGGGGGTCGCTCGTACCGACTACGCCTACTGGGCTCATCATCGGGGTTCGTTTGGAATTCGAGTTTGTCTAGCGACTCGAACTCGGCGAGTGTGAAGGACAATTCGAGTGTCATGTTCTTGTTTGACCGGATGGGTCTCAGCTCGTTGGTCCGGAAGGGTTCCTTGCGCCGGTAGCCTTGGTAGAAGGCGATCCCATTGAAGAGAAGCTCTTCCTCGAACCCAAGTCGAATCAACGTGGGGTGCCCAACTATGATTTCGATAGCGACCCGGTTACTGACTTCCACCCCGGAGTTCGTCAGGCTCAGGTACATGGTCTTGGGTTTGGTCTCTCCGACCGGTAGGCAACCGATCACCCGGATCACTTTTGGCATAACGCCAGTCTACACCTAAACGGATAGTTAGTTGACACCTGGATTATCCGTTCTCAACTCTGCTCAACCCGTCTGTACTAAAGACCAATCGACCGGACTACTTCCAAAGTGAAGTGCGAGTGACTTTGGAAGTTAGTGCAAAGAACTAAGTCGCTCAACCCGTCTCAACTCTGCTGTGCAGCTCTATGCAGTGCTGTGCAACCGAGAACTCAACCGCTGGGAGCTAGCTCAGCGGTGACAGATTTGACTACAGGTCGGCCTTACGGATGAGGGCAGCCATCTTCGTGATGACCCGGGCTTTGATTTGGCTGACTCTGGGTTCGGTGGTACCCCAAGCGAGGGCTACGTTACGGAGTTGGTCGCCGAGGGCGAGGGCTTCTAGGACTTGGCGTTCACGATCACGGAGGGGGACGGAGTCGACCTGACGGAGGACTTCTCGGAAGTGGGCGACGTCATCTGGGGGAGGGAGGTGGGAAGCGAGGATGACCTCGTCGACGTCGTTGAATCTTGGTTTGTTCTCGGCCTTGAGCATCCGGCGGGGGAGGGCGGCTTCGCCTCGAATTTCGTCCCAGATTTGGCCTCGGATACGGACACGGGCATAGAAGGGGAAGGTGGCATCGTCGCCAGTGAAGCGCGTACAGGCATTCCACAGGCCGATGCTCCCGAAGTGCTCTAAGGTTTTGAGGTCATAGAGGAGGGACATCTTCCGGAGGGCGAACTTGGCTTCCAAGGTGACCAGGTGCAGGTGGTTCTGGAAGCGCTCCTGGGTAGGATCTTTCTTGATGGGGACTGGGGCACCGATGGGTTTGACGGTGAACTCACCGGCATTGATGACCAGGCCCTTACGGCGGGCGTGGTAGATGGTCATGGCCTCGGAGCGGGAGACGACACCCCGACCGGTATGGGTGACGATGGTTTCCCGGTGCAGGCCAGTCAGTTTGGATATTTGGCGCAGGCTGACCCCTTGGGAGCGGAGTCTTGCGGCTTCCTCGATCTTTTTGGGGTCGGCGAAGTTGGCCACGTTACTTAGGTACCCCAGGACAGAAGGAATACCGATTTCACCTATGGCGTGGTCTTAGGTAGATGGCAACGGACCTAACGGTGCATGGGGCTGACCCGGTGAGATGGGCGGAGCGATGGGGTTTGGAGCCGGTGAGCTATCCCTGTGACACGTGTGGGGTAGTTCGTACGGCGAGCGTGCCGTTCGTGCGGGGGACGCTTCGGGGGTTGTACTCGCCACCTTGCGCATGTGGTGACCGATCTCGGACTCCCTACTGCATGGTACGGGACTACCGGGTAGGGGACTTGTTTGACGGGACGCTTGAAGGTTGACCCTCTGGTGTACCTTCTTTCATGCCAACACCAGAAGAAGCCATCCAGGGGATTGAGACCAGGCTTGAAGCGCTTGAGGGGCGATACCGGCAGAGCATCTCGGCTGCAGCCACTATTGACGAGCTTGATAGGGCACGGGCATGTCTGCTTGGGAAGCAGAGTGACTTCACCGAGGCACTTCGGATGCTTGGGGATGCCCCTGCGGATCGAAGGGTAGAGCTTGGAGGGAGGATCAATGGGTTCCGTCGGGACGTGGTGACGTGTTACCGCTCTCGGGCAGTTGAGTTGGACCCACGGATGGGGGAGTCGCT
>Ga0184615_10000633_pt1 | contig 19040 bp, 13 predicted proteins | sample PLM4_65_coex_FD_133134 | JGI IMG/M metagenome (GOLD analysis project Ga0184615, IMG submission 133134) | Groundwater sediment microbial communities from an aquifer in East River, Colorado, USA - PLM4_65_coex | ecosystem: Environmental > Terrestrial > Soil > Riparian zone | place: USA: East... | reverse complement strand
CGCACGAGCTCTCCGGTCTCGAGCGCGAGCGCGACGGCGGTCGAAGGCATACTTGGCTCCCGAAGTCCGAGGGTAGCGTGAGATCGCACCGTGATCCGATACCCTGCCCGCCGATGATCCGCTTTGCGGCCAAGCTCGCGCTTCTGGCGCTTCTGCTCGCGGTCGCTCCGCTGGCACGGGCATTCGAAGTTCCAGCGGAGGGCTCCTGCGCCGCGCGCGCGGTGCATTGGGGACCCGATCAGGGTCCGGGCTCGGAGGACGTCGTGCCGCCAGCGTGGCGGCCCGGCGAGAGGATCGCCTTTCCGGACATCGTGCGGCTGCGCGGCTGGCTGCCGGAGGAAGTCTGGGAGCGGCGCGAGGTCTTCTTCTTCGAGGGCATGCTGCTCGAGGTCGGGCCGTGCTACCGGCGCTACCCCGCGCCGGCCTGGTTCGACGCGGCCACGCGGGCAAACACGGGCAAAGCCGCGCTCGACGCCGACGGCAACCTTTCCGGCTACGCCGGCCTCGGCCTGCCGTTCGCGCCCGATGCCGTGCAAGACGACGCCCCCGACGCCGGGCTTCGCTGGGCTTGGAACTACCGCTATCGCTTCCAGGGCTCCGGCTTTCGCGGCGCGTTCCGGATCTCGGAAGTCACGCGCGGCGGGCGCGGGGTCATGGCCTATCTCGGCAGCCTCTTCTTCGTGCCACTGCACGGTGTACCCGGCGGACCCGGCGGCGGACGCGACGAACGCTTCGTTGCCGGCGGATCCTTCAACGCGCCCGAGAGCGCGCGCGGCCTGGCGTGGCGGCAGTTCCAGAAGGTCGCCGTCGAGACCGACTACCGCACCGCCGACGAGGTCTTCGTCTATCTGCCGGGCCAACGCAAAGTGCGCCGCGCGCCGCCGCAGCAGAACGAGGGCGTCTACCTGCCGAGCTACCAGCGCGGCCGCTCGGTCGACAACGTCGGCATGACGCTTAGCGATCAGATGAGCGACGTCGGCAACCCGGCGATCTCCGCGACCGAGCCGATGCGGCGCGGCTTCATCGGTCTCGTGATCCGTCCGAACGCCTACGCCTGGAAGCTCGCTGGCGTGCGTGACGTGCTGGCGCCCGCGAACGGCAAGGCGCTCGGCTTTCCGAGCGACGACAAGCGCAACTACGGCCCGAGCGGTCTCTCGCTCGCGTCGGACCGCTGGGAGCTGCGCCGCGCGATCGTGCTCGACGGCGAGCGCAAGGACGAAGAGGGCACCGTGAAGCGCATCCAGCTCTGGAGCGACGCGCTCACCCTGCAACCGCTCTACTGGATCTCGCGGCGCGGCAGCGGCGCCATCTACGAAGTCGGCATCTTCACCGGCCGCTTCAGCGCGGACGATCTGCTCGACAACAAGTGGGAAGGCAGCGGCACCGGCTTTGGCGTGATGCTCCCGGTTGCGCAGAGCTTCGCGGTCGCGGGTCAGGGCGGCGGCTGGCTGCGCGAGTCCTACGACCTGCGCAGCGATCCGCCCGACGCCGAACAGACCAAGGACTTCCTCTCGACCCAGGGCATCCAGCGCAAAGGCAGGTAGGACTTGCGGGGCCCGGCGCGCGGGCGGCCGCGCGCCACCCGCACTTCGTTCGGCTCCGCCTCACTGCGCGCTCGCTCTGCTCGCTTGCGATCGAACCGAACCCGAATCCCTCGATCAAGACAGACAGGCGAAGAGCTCTTCGAACGCCTTCAGCTGGTTGCCGGCCGCGGAGGAAGGGACGAGGATCGGCGTGCGGATGCCGGCGTCGTACCAGGCCTCGAGTCCTTCGCGCACGCGCGCCGCGGGGCCGTAGAGGGTGACGTCCGAGAGCCAGCGCTCGCTCATCAGCGACGGGATGCGCTCGAAGTCCTTGGCGACGACCGCTGCCTCGATCGCGTTCATCTCGTCCACGTAGCCGGCTTCGCGCCAGTAGTTGCGGTAGTTCGGCATCGAGACATAACCGATCAGAGTGCGGCGGTTTGTCGCGGCGGCGGCCGCGACGTCGTCGGAGATGCAGGTCGGGATCATGTTGCCGACGAAGTATGAGGGGTCGTTCGCGCGCGCCGACGGCAGTGCGGCAAGCGATTCGCGCATGTGCGAGCGCGCGCCGTTCGCGAACACCATTCCCTGCGCGATCTCCCCCGCCAGACCGATCATCTGCTTGCGCAGCGTCGCCAGCACGATCGGCGGCTGCTCACCGGCGCGCGTGTTCGCGTGCAGCCCTGCGACGAACGCGCGGATGTCGCCGAGCGGTGGCCCGGCCTTCACGCCCAACCGCTCGAGCGCTGGACCATGCGAGACGCCGATGCCGAAGCGGAAGCGCCCGCCCGAGAGCTCGTGGATCAGCGACGCCGTCTGCGCGTAGTCCGCGACATGCCGCACGTAGATGTTCGCGATGCTCGTGCCGAACGGAATGCGCTCGGTGGCGAACGCGAGCGCTTCGCAAAGACCCAGGCCGTCGCCGAAGCTCGGACAGTAGATTCCAGCGAAGCCGCGGCGCTCGATCTCGCGCGCGAGTTCGAGAGTCGCGCGGCGGCGACCTGGAACGGCGGCGAGGCTCACGGCCGGAAGTGCGACGGATGCCATGCGGATCCTCCTTGCCAAAGTCTACGCGCTCCGCCGCGCCGCCGTCTCGAGGGCTCGGAACGGGAGATTCAATCCCCAATTCCCCCAGAGACTTCTCGCACGGAGTTGCGCATCGGCTGCGGGTTGGCGGCTGGGGAAGGGCAGCGCGCTTGTTCAAAACGAACCCCAAGCATCCCGGGCGGGCGCGTCCGGCGATCGGCGACCGAGACGCCGCCTACGCAACCGTGCGCGAAAGTTTCCACCAAACCTGGAGCGAGCTTCGTGTAGAATCCGCCACTAGCTAGGGCTCGTCGGGCTTGTTCTGCAGCTGGATGCGGGGTGACCCACGACCTGGCGAGCATTGCTTCACCAACCCCCCGGTGAGCTAGATCGCGCCGGCATTTCGCTTGCAGATGTCGGGCGCGCCGGACGGGTCGGTGGAGCAGGGCCGCAGGTCGCGTCTCGGGGTGAGCGGGAGTAGTTGGATGAGGGTCGCGATTCTCGGCGGCGGCATCGCCGGGTTGGCTTGTGCGCACTACCTCGCGAAGGGGGGCCATACGCCGACCGTGCTCGAGCCTAGCGGCTGGCTCGGACAGCTCGGAGCCCCGATCGAGCACGACGGCCTACGGCTCGATCGCTTCTCGACCGCGCTTCGCAACAGCGACACCGCACTGTGTGGCCTGCTCGGCGAGCTCGGCGGCCTCGGGCGCATCGTCTGGCGCGAGACGCGCTCTGCCGTCGCCGTGCGAGGCACGAGCTATCCGGTGACGACCGCCCGAGATCTCCTGAAATCCGCGGGGCTGACCGGCCGAGACCGAGTGCGCGCCGGTCTGGGGCTCGCCTATGCGACGCAGCTCAAGCGCTACGCGCTGCACCTCGACTCGGTTCCGGCGTCCGAATGGCTGCCGCGGGTCTTCGGTCGCCGCGTGTACGAGGCTTGGTGGCGTCCGGTGCTCGAGGGTCGTTTTGGCGACTACGCCGACGAGGTGCCCGCGTACTGGGCGTGGCGGCAGCTCAATGCCTATCAGACCGGCCGGCGCGAGATCTTCGGCTACCTGCGCGGCGGCGGCGGCTGGCTTGCCGAGCGGCTGCGCCGCTCGATCGAAGCTCGTGGCGGCGAAGTGCGACTGCACGCGCGCGTGACGTCGGTGGAGACCAACGGGACACACTGCAGTGTGGAGCTCGACGACCAGGAGGAGCGCTTCGACGCGCTGGTCTCGACGCTTGCGCCGGGTGACCTCGCGAAGCTCTCTCGCGCGCGCCTCTCGCGCGAGCTGCCGAACCTGGACGTTCCCTACCAGGGGCGCGTGACGGCGCTGATCGTGTCCCGGCGCAGGCTCGGTGACTACTACCAGACCGCCTTGATGGGCCATGACCTGCCGTTCCAGCGCGTGATCGAAGCCACCCGCGTCGTTTCCAGCGAATCACTCGATGGCCGGCACCTGATCTATCTCCGCGGAGACTGCGGCCCTCACACCGACGCCTTCAAGCTCCCGGACGACGTCCTGAAGAAACTGGCGCTCGAGACGATCACGCGCTGGTTCCCCTCCTACGACACGACGGCGATCGAGGCCGTTCACGTCTCCCGCGACGCGTTCGCGGAGCCGATCATGCTGCTCGGTCAGCTCTCGCGTCGCCTGCCGACGCGGATCCCGAACACGCGCGTGCGACTCTGCACCTCGGCGCAGGCGTATCCGCGTCAGGTGGGCTGGGACGCCGACGTGACGCTCGCGCGCGAGACCGCCGCCGCCATCTAGCGACCGCTTCGCGCTCGTCGCCGCCGCCAAACCCCACTTCGAGGAGGCCGTGATGCCTGCCGTTCTGGAGAAGTCCATCGTGCTCGTCGGAGCGGGCCGCGCAGCGCGCAGCTGGCTCGAGCTGCTGCCCGAGTTTCCCGAGATCTCGCTCGTCGCGGCGATCGATCCGGACGTCGAGCGCTTGCGCGGCGTACGCGCGCGCGGCTTCGCCAGCGTCGCCGCGATGCTCGCTGCCGGCTGCGTACCACGCGTCGCAATCCTGTGTACCCCGCCGTCGTTCCACCTCGAGCTCGCCGAGCCGTTGCTGCGCGCGGGCGTCGACCTGCTCGTGGAGCCACCCCTCGCCTCGACGCCCGCGGAAGCCGACCGGCTCGCGGAGATCGCCGAGCGCGCGGACCGCTGCGCCGTCACGGTGGCGCGCATGCGCTCGGCGGCGGCCGTCGGGGCTTCGCGGCTGCGCATCGCGGCGGGCGCGATCGGGCGGCTCTGCGCGGTCGAGGTGTCGCTCGGCGCCAAGCGCGACGCGCGCGACGGTTGGCGCGGTGATCCCGCGCTCTCCGGTGGTGGCGTCTGGATGGAGCTCGGGCCGGACGCGCTCGACGCCGCCGAGGCCTTCGCCGGGCCCGTCCGGCGCATCCGCGTTCTCGATGCCGCAAGCCGGCAGCGCGCCGACGTCGAGGACGAAGTGCGCGTCGAGACCGAGCACGACGGAGGTGTGCTCGGCATCCTGCGCGTCTCGTGGAACGACCAGGCCGAGCGGCCGATCGCGCGCTGCATCGGTGATCGCGGCGAGATCGCGCTCGGCTTCGCGCAGACCGTGCTGCGCACTGACGACGGCCGCGAGGAGGTCATCGCCGGCGCGCTCGACTCGGGCGCCACCCTCGCCGCGGTGTTGAACGACTTCTTGCGCGAGTGTCGCGGCCGCGAGCACCGAGTGGATTCCGGCGCCCAGACGCTCGCCTGGGTCCATGCGGGCTATCGCAGCATCACGAGCCGCCGCTGGGAGCTCGGGTAGGGCGCGGCCGCCCGCGCGCCACCGCCGTGAGCGCGCTCCGGCGGCGGCAGCCACCCGCGTCCGGCAAGCGCCGCCTGCGGCGGCGCGCGCAGCGAGGCGAAGCCGAGCGTAGCCGGGTGGCGCGCGGCCGCCCGCGCGCCGGGCCCCGACGGTCACGCCCTCTCGATCAGCTCGACCTTGTAGCCGTCGGGGTCTTCGATGAAGGCGATCACGGTCGTGCCGTGCTGCATCGGGCCGGGCTCGCGCGTGATCTTCACGCTCGCTTCGCGCAGGTGCGCGCAGGTCGCGTAGATGTCGTCGACGCCGAGGGCCACGTGGCCATAGCCGGTGCCGATCTCGTAGCGCTTCGTGTCCCAGTTGTGTGTCAGCTCGAGCACGGCGGACTCGGACTCGTCGCCGTAGCCGACGAACGCGAGCGTGAAGCGACCCCCGGGGAAGTCGTGGCGGCGGAGCAGCTTCATGCCGAGCGGCCCGGTGTAGAACGCGAGCGAGCGCTCCAGATCGCCGACGCGCAGCATCGTGTGAAGCAGCCTCATGCGCGGCCCTCCTCGCGCGGCGCAGGTGCCGCGATCATGCGATCGAGCTCGTCCTTCAAGCGGACGAGCACCTCGTCGTAGCCGAATGCCCCGAGCTTCTCGCCGCCGCGCTTGAGATTGACCGTGCGCGGTCCGCACCAGAGACCGAGATCCGCGTCGTCCGTTTCCCCGGGGCCATTCACCCGGCAGCCCATGACCGCGATCGTGACGTCGTGGGCGGCGGCATAGGTCGTGAGCTCGCGCACCTTCTCGGCTAGCTCGACGAACGCCTCGTTCTCGACGCGCGAGCAGGACGGGCAGGAGATGATGTTCAGCCCGGAGAGCACCGGCACCGAGCGGAAGCGCCCCTCCGCGACGTCGGCGAGGATGCGCAGCCCGATCACGACCTCTTCGTGCTTGCGGTCGTTGGGCAGCGTCAGCGAGACGCGCAGCGTGTCGCCGATGCCGCGCGCGAGCAGCTGCTCGAAGGCGATCCGCGTCTTGATCTCACCCATCGGCAACAGCCCCGCTTCGGTGACACCGAGGTGCAGCGGCACGTCGGGCCGCTCGCGCGCGAAGCGCTCGTTCGCTTCGACTACTTGCGCGGGATCGGAGTCCTTGAGCGACACGACGAAGTTCGTGAAGCCGAATCCGTCCAGAAGCGCACAGTGATCGAGCGCGCAGGCGACCATCGCGCCGATCGAGTCACCCGGAAACCGCGCGTCGTACTCGGGCGCGACCGATCCGCAGTTCACGCCGACCCGGAGTGCGCAGCCCGCGCTGCCCGCGACGTCGGCGAGCCACGCCACCTTGTCCCGAATGCTCCGCCCGCGTTCGTGGTGGTGCAGGTGGCCCGGGTTGTAACGCAGCTTCGCGACGTGCTTCGCCACCGCGGGCGCGAGCCGGTAGTGTTCCTGTAGATCGACGACGAGCGGCACGGGCGTGCGCGCGTGGATCTCCGCGAGCGCCTCGGCGTCGGCCTTGCTGTCGACGGCGACGCGCACCAGCGCCGCGCCGGCGCCCGCCAGCGCCTCGGCCTGGCTGACGGTGGCCGCAACATCCTGCGTGTGTGTCGCGCACATGCTCTGCACGGAGATGGCTGACCCAGCGCCGATCGCGACGGGGCCGGCGCGCACCGCGCGTGTGGGATTGCGAGGGATCGCTCTGCTCACGATCCAACCGTAGCACGGCCCCGGGCGCCACCGCCGGGTGTTCGATTCCTGACGCTGCGCGCCGGAATCAAGGCGATCCGCGGCGCATGTGTCGCTGCCCGTGCACACGCGGCGCGCCTGTCGCGGGCACGCGGATTGCTGTTCCGGGCCGCAAATCGCCATGAACTCGAACAGCCCCAGGATTCTCTTGATCGGCAGCACCTACCGCGCAGTTTGCGTGCTCGAGCGCCTGCTCGAGCGCGGTGAGCGCGTGGTGGCGTTCATCGGTCTCGAGGGCGGTGGCGAACGGGACTTCTGCCCGGAGGTGCTCGAGCTCTGCGACCGGGCCGGAATCCCCGCGCGCAGCGGGCAAAAGCTCGGCGAAGAGATCGTGCGCTGGCTCGAAGACCGCATCCGCCCGGATCTCGCGATCGCGCTCGGCGGAAATGCCGACGTGCCGCTCTCGATCGGCGGGAACTGCCGGCTCGGCCTGGTCGAGATCATCGATCGCTTCGCCAATCCGAACTGCCCCGGCATCGTCCTGCGGCAGCGCGGACAGGAAGTGCTGCGGCGCGAGCTCGCGCCGATCGGCCCCGACGAGGACGCCGGTGACGCCTACTTGTGTATGCTCGAGACGCTCAGTGAGTGTCTCGAGACGTTTCTCGACCAGCTCGTGCCTGCGCGCGCCGACTCCGGCTGGAGCGTTCCGTTCGAAAGCGTGCGCGCCGATGGCGACCGGCTCGCGCGTCTGGTCTCGAGCCCCGATCCCGGCGCCGAGACCGAACTGCTCGAACGCGAGGCCGCGGCGTACCTCGGTGCGGATCGCGTGCTCGCGCTGCGATCGCCTGGTGAGGCGTTTCTCGCGCTCGCCGCCGAGCTCGGGCTCGCGCAAGACGACGAGGTGATCGTGCCCGGCGTCGTCTCCGCGGCTGCGCTCGAGGCGCTGCGCGCCGCCGGCCTGCGGCCCGTCTTCGCCGATGTCCACCCGGAACGTCTCACGCTCTCGCCGAGCTCGGCCGCAGCCGCGATCACCGCGCGAACGCGCGCGCTTCTCGTCGCGCATCCGCTCGGGCAAGCGGCCGAGCTCGACGCACTCTACGGGCTTGCCGACGAGCGCGGGCTCGAGCTCATCGAGGACGGCTGCGAGAGCCTCGGCGCGCGCTTCGACGGCTCGCGGCTCGGACGCAGCCCCTGCGCCTGTGTCTTTCGCTTGCCGCTCGGGGCGCACGCGCCCGGATTCCAGGCCTGTCTCGTGGCGCTGCCCGGCACGCTGGCGGAGCTGCTCGCGCCGCGCCTCGCGGAGCAGCGCGTTGGCGACGGGCTGGCGGGGTTTGCGCGCCGCGCGCTCGCGCACTGGGAGGACCGCCTCGCCGCCCGCCGTCGGATCGCGAGCGCGTTCTCGGCCGAGCTCTCCCGTTACGACGCCTTTCGCATCCCGCCGACACCCGACGACGCGCTGTCGACGTATTCCGGCTACCTGCTGCGCCTCACCCGCTTTGCGCGCTGCGCGGCCGACGATCTGGCGAAGCTGCTCGGCGAGAGCGGCATCCAAACGCGCCGCCTGCGTCTGCCGCTCACGGAGCGCGAGCTCGCGAGCCTGCCCGCGGCCGAGCACGCCCGCGCCACCGGCCTCCTCCTGCCGGTCGACGAGAGCCTCACCGACTCGCAGCGCGACCGCGTCCTCGACGAAATCTTCGGCTACTGCATTGGTTGACTGCGTTCGCCTTCGGCTCACTGCGCGCGCCGCCTTCGGCGTCGCTTGCGAGGCTCGGCTCGGGACGGCCCTCGCCTCGCTCAGCTAGCAACGTCGCGCTGTAGCGCCCGATTCGACCTCGTTCAGACGAGAGTCAGCCAGCTCTCGTACTTGCGATCGCGGCCGTGGACGGCGTCGAAGAACGCGGTCTGGATGGTCTTCGTGAGCGGGCCGCGTGAGCCGGCGCCGATCTCGCGGTCGTCGACCTCGCGAACGGGCGTGAGTTCGGCCGCGGTTCCGGTGAGAAACACCTCGTCTGCGCAGTACACCTCGTCGCGCGTCAGGTTCGTCTCGAGAACTTCGATGCCCTTGTCGCGCGCGATTCGGATCACCGAGTCGCGCGTGATGCCCTCGAGCACGGAGGCGAGCGGCGGCGTCTTCAGTACGCCGCGGCGCACGATGAAGATGTTCTCGCCGCTGCACTCCGCGACCAGGCCATTGGTGTCGAGCATGATCGCTTCGTCGTAGCCCTGCCGAGTGACCTCGCGCTTGGCGAGGATCGAGTTCACGTAATCGCCGCAGGTCTTCGACTTCGTCATCGACACGTTCGGGTGATGGCGCGTGTACGACGAGACCTTCGCGCGTATGCCGCGCTCGAGCCCCTCTTCGCCGAGATAGGCGCCCCACGGCCAGACGATGATCGCGAGCTGTGGCGGGTTGTCCTTGGGCAGGAGACCCATCGCGCCCGCCCCCAGGTACACGAGCGGCCGGATGTAGCCTTCGGCCATGTGGTTCGCGCGCAGCGTGTCGAGGATTGCGCCCTCGACCTGCTCGCGCGTGTAGGGCATGGCGATCTCGACGATCTTCGCCGAGAGATGGAGGCGCTCGACGTGCTCCTTCAGGCGAAACACACGGCTGCGTGCGTCGTCGCCGCGATAGCAGCGGATGCCCTCGAACACCCCGAGCCCGTAGTGCAGCGTGTGCGTGAGGATGTGGACGTTCGCGTCGTCCCAGGCGATCAGCTTGCCGTTGTGCCAGATGCGCTCGGTCTTCTCGACGCCCACTACTTCTTCTTCCTTCCGAAGAGCATGCCCGAGACCGTGTCGTCGCCCTTGGCACGGCGCAGCTGCATCAGGCGGAGCTCGCGCGCCGCCTCGACGTGGTTGGGTCGGAGCTCGATCGTCTTGCGGAACATTCTCTCCGCTTCGGCCGGGTCTCCGCAAGCCTTCCGGATCTGGCCCAGGTAGTACCAGCCGGTGGGAGACTGCGGCGCGAGCGCGATGCCCTTCCGGACCTGATCGAGCGCGGCCTCGATGTCGCCGCCGCCCTGGTCCTGGCTCTTCAGGAATACGACCCAGCCGCGCAGCGAGTGGAACTCGCCTTCGTCCGCGTCGAGCTCGAGCGCCCAGCGCAAGCACTCGAGCGCCCCGTCCCAGTCCTTCCGCCGCATCGCCTCCTCGGCGCGCTGGAATTGCTGCTCGGCGGTCAGAATGCGGTTCACCTCGCGCCGGTCCGCGGAGGCGCCGCGCGACTTGCGCAGCTGCTGGATGTAGGCCGCGCGCATTTCGGGACGCGCGAGCGCGTCGTTCGCTTCCGAGATGCGCGCGAAGACCTTGGCCGCGAGCTCGACGAGCCCCGGCGCGCGCCGGCCGACCTTGTCGGGGTGGAAGACCTTCGCGAGTGCCATGAACGCCTCTCGGACTTCCTGGTCGCGCGCGGTGTCGGCGATGCCGAGCACGTCGAAATGGCTAGCACCTTCGAAGCGCGCAAGCGCCTCGCGCAGCTTCGCGTCCAGCTCGGCCGCCGCCGCCGCGGCGCCGACACCGGGAAGTGACGCGGTTGCGTCGCTTCCGTCAGAGCGCAGCTCGATCGCGCCGATCAACCACAGCCCGTACAAGGTCGTCGAATGCGGATTCAAGAGGTCTCGCAGCGGCTTCGGTCGCCGGATCGCCTGCCAGAGCGCCGCCACCGCCTCGATGTTCTCGCCTTCCTCGAGGTGCAGGGTTTCCTGGGTGACCTCGCAGCCGTGGAAGGGCTTGAGGCGACCGGCGATGACCGTGCTCTTCACCCGACTCACGCCGCGCAGGACGGTGCCTCGCGGCGTCCAGCCTGCGAGCTCGGACGAGAGGCTCATCGCCCGTACACCCGTCTGTGTCCAGGCTCGGCCCGCGGTCCAGGAGAAGACTTCGAGCAGCTTGTCCTCGGCTTGCGTCGCGAGTACCTGACGAAGGTCTGCCTCGGTGATCGCGCCCATCTGGATCAGGACCTCGCCCTGGCGCTTGCCGGTCGTCTTCGACCGGCGCACGGAGTCGTTGTAGACGCGCTCGTTGATCCGACCCGCGTCGAGCAGACGCCGGCCGAGCGCCTCGCGCGCCAGGTTCGAGCGCACCGCGAACGGCCGACCCTCGTCCAGCACGACGACCTTGTGGCGCTTGTCCTGCTCGAAGTGGACCGCGCCGGTCGTGCGGATCTGCATCGCGCTCCAGAGCACCTCGATCGCCGCTGTGTTCGCCAGATCGAGCGCGTCTACGGTCGGCTTGCTCTCCGGCGCGACGGGTCGGCCGATCAGGCGCGAGATGCGTTCGAGCAGCAGGCTCGTCTCGAAGGGCTTCTCGAGGAATCCGCGCGCACCCGCGGCGACGACGCTCTTGGCCGGATCGGCGCCGCGGAAGACTCCGCTCATCGCGATGATCGGAATGCCGCGCGTCGCTTCGGCTGCGTTCAGCATCGAGATCACGCTGTGCCCGTCTTTCTTCGGGAGCAGCAGATCGATCACGATCAGGCTCGGGGCGGCCTTGCCGACGGCCTCGAGCGCGGCGATCCCGTCGTGAGCTTGCCGGCAGCCGTAGCCAGCGTGCTCGAGGGCGCGCGCGAGGGACCGAGCGAGGGCCCGATCATCATCGACGATCAGCACTTCCAAAGGCGACCTGCTCCGCGGCGGACTGGCGCGGGTTCATCCCAGTCATCGGCCTTCGGACGCACCCCTTTGAGCCGCGAGGCCCGGGCCGTACGGCGGGCGCAACACGCCGCGCTCCGTCACGATCGCGCTCACGAGTGTGGCCGGCGTCACATCGAACGCGGGGTGGAGGGCGACCACGCCATCGGGGGTGATCGGCCGGCCGGCGAAGTGGGTGACCTCGTCGGACGCGCGCTCCTCGATCGGGATCTCCTTGCCGGTCGCCGTCTCGAGATCGACCGTCGAGAGCGGCGCCGCGACGTAGAGCGGCAGGCCGTGCGCGTGCGCCAGCACCGCCAGCGTGTAGGTGCCGATCTTGTTGGCAACGTCGCCATTGGCGGCGATGCGGTCAGCGCCGACGACGACGGCGTCGATCTCGCCGCGCGCCATCAGCGCACCGCTCATACCGTCGGTCACGAGCTTCACGGGGATGCCGTCGCGCGCGAGCTCCCAGGTGGTGAGCCGCGCGCCCTGCAGGAACGGACGCGTCTCCTGCGCCAGCACCAACGCTAGACGGCCGAGTCGCGCGGCGCTGCGAATCACGCCCAGGGCCGTGCCGTAGCCGGCGGTGGCGAGCGCGCCGGCGTTGCAGTGCGTGAGCACACGCGCCGCGGGTGGCAGCAGAGGTGCGCCCGCCTCGCCGATCGCGCGGCAGCTCGCGACATCCTCGTCATGGATGCGCTGCGCGAGCGCGCGCGCGTGGGCGCGCACGTCGTGCGCCAGCGCGCCGGCCGAGATCCGGGGCACGAGCTCGCGTGCCATGCGCTCGAGCGCCCACTTGAGGTTCACCGCCGTCGGCCGCGTGCGCGCGAGGCGCGCGCTCGCGCCCTCGAGCGCGCTGCGCAGCTCGGCGTCGGGCGCGTGAGCGAGCGCGACGGCGATCGCCATCGCGGCGGTGACGCCGATCGCCGGCGCGCCGCGCACGGCCATCTGCTCGATCGCGCCTGCGATCTCCTCCACGCTCGTGAGCCGCAGGTAGCGCTCCTCCGCCGGCAGGAGCCGCTGGTCGAGCAGCTCGACCGCGTCGCCCGCGAGACGGACCGTGAAGAAAGCCGCCGGAGCTATTTCTTCTTCCCGCCGAGGATGTTGCCGAGGAAGTCCTGCACGGCTTCGGATCCGCCAGGCCCCAGGGCCTTGTCGAGCTTCTCGCGCACCTTGTCGTTCCCGCTGTAGGCGAGCGCCAGAGCGGCCAGCGTCTTCTGATCGAGCTCCACGCGCGGCGAGTCGAGCGTGCCGGTGATGTGCGTGATCGGGATGATGCGCTCCTTCGCGCGCTTCGCACCGGCGAGCTCCGCGTCGACCTCCTTCGAGATCACGATCCTGCCCGCGAGATCCAGGCTGCGGTCGCTCATCCCGATCGAGCCGTGCAGGAATGCGACGGTGTTCTGGTACGCGAGCTCCAGGTTCTCGCTCGACACGCGGCCGTCGGCGATGCGGTAGTCCGCAGTCAGACGCTCGAACTGTTCGTCGTCGTAGCGCGACAGATCCTTGCCCTGCGACGACGCCGCGAGCACCGGCAGCGCGGCGAGCGAGCCGAGCACCGATTTCGCGAGCGAGAAACCCTGGATGCGGCCGGGGCGGATGTCGATCCGGCCGGTTCCCGCGAGCGCGGCAACGGCTGGACTCGAAGCCGCGAGCCGACCGCTCGAGCTGAGTGTTCCGTCGACCTCGCCGCGGCCGGAGAGCGCGGCGAGCAGCGCGCCGAGCTGGCTGTTCGCGGTGTCGTAGCTCGCGGTGATCGCCCCCGACTCGAGGTCGTAGGTCGCGCTCAGCGCGATCGTCTGGTCGCCGACCACTGCCGTGCCGTTCTCGAGCGCGATCTGCGTGCCAAGTCCACGCACCGGTCCCGAGATGCGGATCGGGCCGTGCTCGAGCATCGTCTCGACGGCGTCGAGCGCGGCGTTGCCGGTGATGCGCAGCGGGTCGAGCTGCAGGTCGAGCGCCTCGACGTGGAAGCGCCCGCTGACGGGCGGCCGATCGGGCGGCAACAGCTCGCGCAGCGCCGCGAGGTCGAGCGCGAGCTGGCGCACCTGCACGTGCCTGGGGGTCTTGCCGAGCTCGAGCCGGAGCGGGATCACGTTCGTGCCGATCTTCAGCAGCGCCTCGTGCACGGTCGACAGGTCGAGCTCGCGGCCGAGCGTGCCGGTGATCGAGAACGGCGTGCGCTTGGGCTTCGCGAAGACGCCCGTCTTCTCGACGCGCGCGTCGCTGAGGTCGAACGAGTAGCTCTCGCCGAGCACCGCGTGCGCGCGTGCCGGTCCAGACACCACGAGATCGCCCGAACGCACCAGCAAGTCAGGCACGTCGACGTTCGCGTTCGCCGCGCGCAGCTCGCCACCCGCGAGCTCGAACGCGAACTCACCGCGCGCGCGTCCGGCGATCTCCTGCGAGAGCGCGAAGCGCTCGCGCAGCGGGCCGAGATCCGCGCCGAACTCGCCCTGCGCCGAGATCTCGAGCGCGGGCCCGCCGAGGCCCGCGAGCTCGAGCTCGCCGTTGCGCAGCTCACCAAGCCCCGGCAGATCGAGCGCGAAGCGGAAGCTGCCTGTGCCGTCGAGCGCGAGCCGCCCCGTGACGCTCGCGTTCTCGACCAGCCAGGGCCCCGCCTCGATGCGGGCGCGGTCGATCGAGATCCGGTCGACGGCCAGGGCGAAGCTCTGGGACGGGGCGGCCGGCGGAGCCTCGCCCGCGCCGGCAGGCGCCTGCGCCGGCCCCGGAAGAACGGGCTTGCCGGACTTGTCGAAGGGGATGTGCACACGGGCTTCGTCGATCTCGAGCGCGCGCAGCACGACCTGGCGCGCGAGCAGCGGCAGGATCGCGACGCGCAGCCGCAGCTCCGCGATCTCGGCGAACGGCGGATCGGCGGGCTTGGCCCCGGCGACCAGGAGGGCGCGGACGCGCACGGCGGGCAGCGGAAAGAGCGCGACCGAGATCTCGCCGAGCTCCACCTTCCGGCCGAGCGCGGCCGTCGCTTGCGCCTGCAGCGGCTCGCGCAGCTTCTCGGGATCGAAGAAGTACAGCGCGACACCGGAGAGGATCACCAGCAGCGCGCCGAGCGCGGCAGCGATGACGAGCGCTCGTCTCACCTCGCGAAGCCCTCGGGGATGCGCTCGTGGTGATGGGTGTGGCGCTGGAAGGCGTCGCCTGCGCGCAGTGCGGTCGCCTCGTCGAGCGGGCGCGCAATCAGCTGCAAGCCGACGGGAAGCCCAGCGACAGTGTTCCCGCAGGGCACGGACAGCGCGGGCAGGCCCGCTAGGTTCGCGGTCACGGTGTAGACGTCGGCGAGATACATCTGCAGGGGATCGTCGGCCAGCTCACCGAGCCGCCACGCCGGTCCGGGCGTCGTCGGTGTGGCGATCAGGTCGCAGCTCTCGAACGCGCGCTCGAAGTCGCGCCGGATCAGCGTGCGCACCTGCTGCGCCTTGCGGTAGTAAGCGTCGTAGTAGCCCGCCGAGAGAACGTACGTGCCGAGCAGGATCCGGCGCTTCACCTCGGCGCCGAAGCCCTCGGAGCGCGTCTTCTCGTACATCTCGTCGAGGGTCTCACTCGCCGCGCGAAAGCCGTACTTCACGCCGTCGTAACGCGACAGGTTCGAGGCTGCCTCGGCGGTGCAGATCAGGTAGTAGGTGGCGATCCCGTAGGCGCTGTTCGGCAGCTCCACCTCGACGGTCTTTGCACCCAGGCCTTCGAACGTGCGCACCGCCTCGCGAGCGCGCGCCAGGGTCTCTGGATCGCCGCCCTCGCCGTCGAAGAAGCCGCGCGGCAGGCCGATGCGCAGACCGTCGACATTGCCGGAGAGCGCCGCGAGCCAATTGGGCGCGGGCTGTGGGTACGAGGTCGCGTCGTGCTTGTCGTGGCCGGCGATCACGCCGAGCAGGAGCGCGGCGTCGGAGCAGGAGCGCGTGATCGGGCCGACCTGATCGAGCGAGCTCGCGAACGCGACCAGTCCGTAGCGCGAGACCCGCCCATAGGTGGGCTTCAGACCGGTGACACCACAAAGTGCCGCCGGCTGTCGGATCGAGCCGCCCGTGTCGGTCCCCAGCGCCGCCGGCACGAGTCGCGCGGCGACCGCGGCTGCGCTCCCGCCCGACGAGCCGCCCGGGACGAGTGCCAGGTCCCACGGGTTGTGTGTCTTCTGCCAGGCGGAGTTCTCGGTCGACCCGCCCATCGCAAACTCGTCCATGTTCGCCGATCCGAGCACGACCAGCCCCGCGTCGCGCAGCCGCCGCAGCGCGGTGGCTTCGTACGGCGCGCGGAAGCCCGCGAGGATGCGCGAGCCGCAGGTCGTCTCGAAGTCGGGCGACGCGAAGATGTCCTTCACTGCGATCGGCAAGCCGTGCAGCCGCGAGCGCGCCCGGCCCGCGGCGCGCGCAACGTCTGCGGCCTTTGCCTCGCCGAGCGCCGCCTCTCCGCGCAGGCGCAAGAACGCGCCGAGCTGTCCGTCCAAGCGCTCGATCCGCGCGAGCGCCTCCGACACGATCTCGCGACACGAGACGTCGCCGCTCTCGACGTGCAGCGCGAGCTCGCCGAGGCCCGCCTTCCACAGAGCGTTCACTCGAGCACCTTGGGCACGATCATCGCGCTCTGGTCGTGCTGCGGCGCATTGCGCACGACCTCGGCCACCGGCAGCACGCCGCAGACCTCGTCGCTGCGGAGCGGCGTCGGGATCTCGAGCACGTGTGTCGTCGGCGGAACGCCCGTGGTGTCGACCTCGCGCAGCGTCGCGACGTAGCCGAGGATCGCGTCGAGGTCGCGCTGCATGAGCCCGACCTCCGCGTCCGTGAGCCGCAGCCGTGCCAGCCGCGCCACGTACAGCACCGTTTCTCGGCTGATGTTCATGGCCCGAAACTAGCAGGGTAGGGCGCTGTTCGCGCCGGCACGCAAGCAGCGCGCGCAGTTAGCCGAAGGCGAACGAAGCTTGGGTGGCGCGGCTCAGCCGCGCCGGGACCCTTTGTCCCCGTTGTCGAGCGGATCACCCAGGTAGCGGTAGCCGAGCTTGCTGACGCGCACGCGGTCCCAAGCGGCGCGGCCCGAGACGGCGTTGGCGTGGGCGAATTTGATCGCCTGGCCGCGCGCGAAGGCGCGGGTATCCGCGGGCGGCTCCGTCCGCGCGCGTGTGACCTCGGCCGGATCCGAGATCCGGCGCAGCTGCCCGCGGCGCTCCAGACGGCGCGCGCCGCCGCGCGGTCCGAGCTCGTGAAAGCGCAGGTCGATGCGGCGCGCGCGAAAGGCGAGCTCGCGCAGGTGCAGGTCGGCGGCGCTGCGCGCGCCGCCGTCGCGCATCAGCTCGGCGCCGCGTCGACACAGCGCTTCGCGGTCGGCGGCATCCGGCAGCTCGGCGAGCACGAGCCGCCGCTTGGCGAGCCAGTCGATGCGGTCGGCGAGTGAGTCGGGCGACCGGCCCAGGCCGTCCAGTGTCTCCTGCCACATCGCAAGCACCCGAACTTTCCACAGCGCGAGCGGCTCCGACGCGTTCACCAGCCGCTCGCGCACCGCACGGAGGATGCGCGTCTGGATCTCGAGCGCGCTCGCGCGCGTCCCGTCCGAAAGCTCGTAGCTGGCTTTGAGCTCCGGGTCGAGGTTGATCGCCTGCAGCGCCTCGAGCGGGCGCGCGAGCACCGGCCAGCCCGCGGGCGCGCCGCCCTCGATCAGCTCGAGCGTGAGCGCCGTTGCGCCCACGCGCAGCGCCTGCGCCCACTCCGACATGTTCGCGTCGCCGATCAGCAGGTGGAGTCTCCGGCGCGCGCGCAGCGCCGACCAGGGCTGGAAGAAGAGATCGCGCAGCTCGTAGAGCGGCCGCGCGTCGTCGTCCGGGAAGATGCGCGCGAGCACCTTCAGGAAGGGTGGCCGCTGCGCCAAGCGGAAGAGCGGGCCGCCGTCGAACGCGAGCGCGCCCGCGCCGGTGTAGAGCGTGCGCGTGACCAGGAACGCGGTCAGGTCGCGGCGGATCACGCGGAAGTGGAAGCGGTCGTACACCGCGGAGTGCAGCCGCATCAGCGGGTAGAGCGGTGCGGCGAGTCTTTGGACGCGCCGCGCGAGCTCACCCGGGTGCTGCTCGAGTTCGCGCGCAAAGCCCTCCATCCACGCGAAGAGCCGCTGCCCGAGCGCCGGCCGGACCAGCCGGAGCACGGCGCCCGTGCCGAGCAGCACGGCGCCCGCTCCCAGCACGAAGGCGAGCAGACCCAGACGCAGCGCCAGGAGCCACGCGACCACGGGCAGCGACACCGCCCAGAGCAGAAGCCAGACGGGAACGAAGAGCGCGAGGCGAAGTGCGCCGAGTTCGTCCTCGACCCAGTAGCTCTCGTGCGAGCCGAGCGTGTGGCCCTGACTGTCGACGCTGTTCTTGCCGATGCGCGCGCGGCCGCGAAAGCCCGCGAGCTCGAGCTGCCGGTTCACCTCGTCGCAGAGCTCCTCGACCAGCTCGTCCTTCGCGCGCTCGTGCGCGACGAGCGTGAACGGGTCGCGGCACTCGGGGCTCGCCATCTCGATCAGCCCGCTCTCGAAGTCCTCGGCCGTCGCCTCGTAGTGGAACGTGCCGCCGTTCTCGAGGAAGCGGCCGCCCTTCTCGCGCAGCCACGAGAAGCCGTGAGGGAGCGTGCGCGCCCGGCCGAGCAACGCCGCTTCGAAGCGCCGGTACAGCTCCAGGTTCGTCGGCCGCGCACGCTCGAGCCCGCGCGGATGGAAGATCAGCGCGTACTCCGTCTCGATTCCGAAGACTCGATCCCGCATCGCGAGCCACACCCTAGCGCGAGGCGGCGCTCAAGCGGAAGCTACGCGCATGCCCGAGCTCCCCGAGGTCGAAGTCACGCGCCGAAAGCTCGCCCCGTTGCTCGTCGGCCGGCGGATCGCGAAGGTGCACACGACGCGCCCGAGCTACTTCTTCCTCACGCCGCCGGCACGTCTCGCGCGCGAGCTGCCGGGTGCGCGCGTCGCGGGGCTCGAGCGGATCGGCAAGTACCTGCTCGTCCGCTTCGACGATGGCCGGCGTCTGCTTCTCCACCTCGGGATGTCCGGCCAGCTCTTCGCGGAGCACGCGAGCTCCGTCCGTCTGCTCTCCGCGGCCACGCGTGCTTCCCTCGCGCCCGCGGAGCAGGCGCGCTTCCGGCCCGATGCGCACACCCATCTGCGGCTCGCGTTCGAAGACGGCGGGCCGGAGCTCTTGTTCCGCGACGTGCGCAAGTTCGGGAAGGTGCGGCTGCTCGCGCCCGGCCAGAGCGATCCACGGCTCGAGAAGCTCGGCATCGACGCGCTGGCCGCGACGGGTGCGGAGCTCTTCGCGGCGACACGCAAACGGAGGGTCGCGGTGAAGAGCGTCCTGCTCGCACAGGACGTGATCGCCGGCATCGGGAACATCTACGCGGACGAGGCGCTGTCTCTCGCCGGGATCCGACCGCAGCGCGCCGCTTG
>Ga0184615_10000632_pt1 | contig 19043 bp, 17 predicted proteins | sample PLM4_65_coex_FD_133134 | JGI IMG/M metagenome (GOLD analysis project Ga0184615, IMG submission 133134) | Groundwater sediment microbial communities from an aquifer in East River, Colorado, USA - PLM4_65_coex | ecosystem: Environmental > Terrestrial > Soil > Riparian zone | place: USA: East... | reverse complement strand
ACGTACATCGATGGCCCGTTGCCCTCGGCGCCGTAGCGGAGCGCGACGTCGCCCGGCTCGACGCCGTGCGCGAGCAGGTGTGCGCGCAGGGCGGCCTCGTCGAAGGGCGCGATGCTGAGGGCGAAGTGGTCGACGTTGCGACCTTCGGTCGCCGGAGCCGCGCCGCCGAGCTTGCCGAGGGGGCTCTCCACCGGCACGAGATCGACCAGGCTTGCGCCGAGCCGCACCTGGACGAGTCCGAGCGCGTCGAGCCGCCGCTCCACGCTGCCGTCGAGCGCGCGCGTGTAGAAGTCGAGCGCGCGCTCGAGATCGCGCACGCGCAGCACGATGTGGTCGAGGCCGCGCGTCGCGAACGGCGGCTTCACGACCCGAACCGGTTCACGAGATTCTCCAGACGCTCCTGGCCGCCCGAGCGGGGCTTCGGATCGAGGTCGCGCGCGAGCGCGTCGTCCGCGAGCTCCGCGAGGCTGCGCTTGCCGGCCAGGATCTCACGGCCGAACGGGCGTTCCCAGCCGGCGTAGCGCGCGCCGACGAACGCGTCGAGCGTGCCGTCGTCGAGGATGCGCGCGGCGTGCAGGAGGCCGCGCGCGAGCGTGTCCACCCCGCCGATGTGCGCGTGCAGGAGATCGGTCGGGTCGATGCTCTGGCGGCGCAGCTTCGCGTCGAAGTTGAAGCCGCCCGTGCCGAGTCCGCCCGCGCGCAGGAGCGCGAGGAAGACGAGCGCGAGCTCGTCGGCCGAGTTCGGGAACTGGTCGGTGTCCCAGCCGAGCTGCGGATCGCCGCGGTTCACGTCGATCGAGCCGAGGATCCCGTTCGCGAGCGCGTAGCCGAGCTCGTGTTGGAAGCTGTGCCCCGCGAGCGTCGCGTGGTTCGCTTCGATGTTCAGCTTGATCTCGCGCTCCAGGCCGAACTTCTGCAAGAACGCGTAGACGGTCGCCGCGTCGAAATCGTACTGGTGCTTGGTCGGCTCCATCGGCTTGGGCTCGATCAGGATCGTTCCCGTGAAGCCGATCTTGTGCTTGTGCTCAACGACGAGCGCCATGAAGCGCCCGAGCTGTTCGAGCTCGCGTCGCAGATCGGTGTTGAGCAGCGTGTCGTAGCCCTCGCGGCCGCCCCAGAGCACGTAGTTCGCGCCCTGCAGCCGCTGAGTGGTCTCGAGCGCCTTGCGCACCTGCGCTGCGGCGACGGCGAAGACCTCGGGATCGGGATTCGTCGCCGCACCGGCGGCGTAGCGCGGGTGGTCGAACAGATTGGCCGTGCCCCAGAGCAGTCGCACGCCGGTGCGCGCCATCTGCGCCGCGATCCGTTCGACCAACGTGTCGAGCAGCCGCTCGGACTCGCGCAGCGTCGCGCCTTCGGGCGCGACGTCGCGGTCGTGGAAGGTGAAGAACGGCGCGCCGAGCTTCGCAAAAAGCTCGAACGCCGCGTCGGTCTTGCGCAAGGCCTGCGCGAGCGGGTCGCCGCCCTCGAACCACGGGCGCGCGAACGTGCCGCGCCCGAAGACGTCGCTGCCCGGCCAGCTGAAGCTGTGCCAGTAGCAGACCGCGAAGCGCAGCTGGTCTTCCATGCGCTGGCCGCGCACGACGCGATCGCGGTCGTAGAAGCGATAGGCGAGCGGATTGGGCGAGCCGGGGCCCTCGAACGGAACGCGCTCGAGCTCGGGGAAGTACGGCGCAGTCATGCTCCTTCTCCTCTTGAGCGCGCGTCGCGCAGCGCGCGGTAGAGCGCGCCGAAGCGGGCGCGCCGGTCGCGAAGCCGTTCCTCGAGGCGTGGGTCCGGTTCGATCTCGCGCTCGCTCGGCAGTGGCGTGCAAACGGTCTCGGGCGCCTCACCCGTCGCCGCCAGCCGCGCGAGGCGCGCCGCGCCAAAGGCGGGTCCGAGGTCGGCGTCGCGCGCGTAGCGGAGCGGATGGCCGAGGGCGCTTGCGAGGATTGCGCCCCAGTACGGGCTGCGCGCGCCGCCGCCGATCACCGCGATCCGCCCGGGCTCGGCGCCCGCCGCGCGCAGCGCGTCGAGTCCGTCGGCGAGCGCGAATGCGACGCCCTCGAGCACCGCGCGTCCCAGATCCGCGCGCGTGGTGTCGTGCGTGAGCCCCACGAAGACGCCTGTCGCGAGCGGATCGTTGTGCGGCGTGCGCTCGCCCGAGAGGTACGGCAGAAAGAGCACGTCGCGATCAGCCCGCGCGCTCGCCTCGATCTCGTCCAACAGACTCGCCTCGTCGCGCGCTCCCGAGACGCGCGCGAACCAGCTGAGGCAGCTCGCGGCGGAGAGGATCACCGACATCTGGTGCCAGGTGTCCGGCAGCGCGTGGCAGAACGCGTGCACGGCCTGGGCGGGATTTGGCGAGAAGCGCGCGCTGGCCGCGAAGACCACGCCGGAGGTGCCGAGCGAGATGAACGCGTCGCCCGCGCGGATCACGCCAGCGCCGATCGCGCCCGCGGCCTGATCGCCCGCGCCGCCCGCGATCGGCGTGCGCTCGGGAATCCCGTAGCGGCGCGCGAGCTCGGGCAAGAGCTCCGCACTCGAGCAAGCGCCCTCGACGAGTCGCGGCATCGAGCGCGGGTGCAGCTCGCAGGCGGCGAGCAGCTCGTCGGACCACGCGCGCTTCGCCACGTCGAGCCAGAGCGTCCCCGACGCGTCCGACATCTCCGAGACGCGCTCGCCCGAGAGTCGCAGCCGCAGCCAGTCCTTCGGCAAGAGCACGTGCGCGACGCGCGCGAAGGTCTCCGGCTCGTGCCGCGCGACCCAGAGCAGCTTGGGCGCGGTGAAGCCGGGCATGGCCAGGTTCCCGCTGATCTCCCGCGCGCGTGGCACGCGCCGCTCGAACTCGTCGCATTCGGCGCTGCTGCGGCCGTCGTTCCACAGAATCGCCCGGCGCAGGGTCCGCTCGCGCGCATCGAGCAGCGTCGCGCCGTGCATCTGGCCCGAGAGACCGATCCCGCGCACGGCCCCGAGCTCGTGCGCCCGCCGCGTGCGCAGGGCACACAGGACGGTGTCGGTGGCACCCCACCAGTCCTCCGGATCCTGCTCGGACCAGAGCGGCTGCGGGCGCGAGACGGCAAGCGCGCTGCTCGCCTGATCGACCACGCGCTGGTCGTCGTCGACCAGCACGGCCTTCACAGCCGAGGTGCCGAGGTCGATTCCCAGGAACAAGGCTCAGGCGACCTCGACCGCGATCGCGGCGCGGTCGGTCATGCGCAGCTCGCGCAGCTTGCCTTCGATGCTCAGCCGGCCCTCGCGCGGCGACGCGCTCACGCCGCGTCCTCGACCGGCACGCCCGCGCGCAGCACCGGCAGCCAGTCGTTGATCGTGTAGCCCTTGCGCTCGAGCGTGGCGTCGACGGTGCCCGCTTCGCCGTAGTGGTAGACCATCGCCGCGCGCATGCCGCGCGAGAGGTTGTCGGTCGACTTGTGCATCAGCTGGCCGTGGAAGACGAGCAGGTCACCGGGCTCGAGCAGAACCGGGATCGCGCCCGTCATGTCGTGGTCGGTGATCTCGACGTAGCCGAACTGCGCGTGCGCGCGGTGGTCCGGCTCCACGGCGTGCACCGGCTCGCGCTGCGAGCCGGGCAGAACCCAGAGCGGCCCGTTCTCGAGCGTCGCCTCGGTCACCGCCAGCCAGACGCCGACCTGCGGCCCGCGATCGAATGGAAAGTAGTACGCGTCCTGGTGCCACGGTTGCCCGAGCGCGCCGGGATTCTTGAAGATGAACTGCGACAGAAAGCAGTCGAGTTCGGGTCCGAGGATGCCAGACACGCAGGCGAGCAGACGCGGCTCGCGCGCGAAGGTGCGGAAGATCGGCTCGTCGCGATGCACGCGAAAAAGCTTGGAGGTGCGCTCGGCGGCGCTGCCTGGCGCGTCGCGCAGCGCGGGCTCGGGCATGCGGAACGCGCGCGCGACGTTCTCGCCCGACTCGGCGCGCGCGCACAGCTCGGAGACGCGCTCGAGCATCGCCTTGCACACGCCGGGCTCCGCGAAGCGGGGCAGGATGAAGAAGCCGTCGCGCTCCCAGGCCGACCGACGCTCGACGTCCAGCATGGGGGCAGTATGCGCGGCGAGTGCGCGCGTGTCAGCCAAGCGGCGCGCGGGTTGGTGGAGCTGGGCGGGATCGAACCGCCGGCCTCCTGAATGCCATTCAGGCGCTCTCCCAGCTGAGCTACAGCCCCACGTCTCGGTCGCGGCGGAGGCTACCCGCGAGGGGAGGGAGGGTCAAGCAGCGCAGCCTCGGCGCTGCGCTCGGCTCCGCCTCGCTGTGCGCTGCGCTTGCGGCTAGACTGCGCGCCGCGCCGGAGTGGCGGAATTGGCAGACGCGCGCGACTCAAAATCGCGTGCCCAAAAGGCGTGCGGGTTCGATTCCCGCCTCCGGCAGCTGCGCGCCGCAAAGGAAACGCCTTGGCGCTCGGCTCAGCTGCGCGCGCCGCTCGCGAGCGCGCGCAGCGCGTCGTGCAGTGCGCCAGCGAGGCGCAGACGCTGGAGCGGCGCGAGCACGATCTGCGTCGCGCCGGCATCGAGGTACTCGCGCGCGCGTGCGCGGATCCGGTCCGGGTCTCCCCACGCGACCAGCGCGTCGATCAGCCGGTCGCTCGCCTGGCCGGTCCAGTCCGCCTCATCCAGACCGAGCGAGCGCCAGAGCCCGTGGTACGCGGGGAACTGCAGGTAGATCGCGAGCCCTGCGCGCGCGGCGGCGCGCGCGCGCGCCGGGTCGGTCTCGGGCACGAAGGGCAGCACGACGCGGAGTGACTTCTCGCGGCCCAGGATCGCGCGCGCGCGCTTCGTGTGCTCCGCCGTGACCAGGTAGGTGTGCGCGCCGTCGGCCCGCTCGGCCACGAGCGCGAGGAGCTTCGGGCCGTGGGCGGCGATCACGAGCGGAGCGGGCGTGTGCGGGGCCGGGGACTGCGGTGTCGCACGCTCCATCTCGTCGAGGTATGCGCGCAGCTTGGTCACGGGCGGGACCCAGGCGTGGCCACGCGCGTTCGCGATCGGCGGGTGCGAGACGCCGAGCCCGAGCGTGAAGCGCCCGCCCGAGAGCTCTGCGAGCGTCCGGCGCGCCAGTGCGGCCGCGGTCGCATCGCGCGCGTACACGTTCGCGATGCCGGTGCCGACACCGAGCCGCGTCGTGCGCGCGATCAGGTAGCCCGCGGTTGCGATCGGCTCGCGCCCGAACAGCTCAGGCAGCCAGATCGAATCGAAGCCGAGGCGCTCGAGCTCGAGCGCGACATCCGTGAGCTCGCCGGCCGAGAGGTGGTCCGCGATGCACAGCAGCCCGAAGCGGTCGTTCATTCGCGACCCTCGATCAGCGATTGGTGCATTGCTCTCCATCCGCGCTGGCGATCAGCACGGTCGGATAGTACGCGAACCGGTCGGTCGGCTCCGCAGGTCCCGTGACGAACCGGAGCCTCCCGACCGACGCCTGACCGATCGGCGGCGGCGCTTGCCTTGGGGCGGGCGAGGCGGGCGATGCAGCTGCTGTCAGCCATGCGGGCCGGTTCGGCCGACCACGCGCCCGCGTCCGACTCACCCCCTCGGCATTCAGCGCCCCTCGTCCGCGACCGAACAAGCATTTGGGCGGACGAGGGCGAATGAAGAAACGCGCCACAATCGGTACGAAGGTGGAGCAGCGCATTCGCGCGCTCCTCGAGGACACCGCCTCTGCGCGTGGCTACGCGTACTTTCCGGCGCTGGTGAAGGGGCTCGCGCAAGCCCTCGGCACGCGCTTCGCGAGCCTGTGCATTCTCCGTGGCGACGATCAGCTCGAGGCCGTGGCGTTCTGGGACGGCCAGACGGTCACCAGCGGCAAGCTCTACACGCTTTCGGGTACGCCGTGCTCCGACACGATCGGCGCGGAGTTCTGCGTCTTCCGCGATCGCGTGCAGGAGACCTTCCCTGACCACGCGCTTCTGCGCGAGCTCGGCATTCGCAGCTACGTCGGCGCGGTGGTCTACGCGGCGGATGGCCAGGCGCTCGGCGTGCTCTCCGCGATGCACGATGGTCCACTGCCGCCGGCTGCGGACGACGCGGCGCTCCTGCGCAGCAGCGCGGCGCGTGCGGCGAGCGAGCTCGTGCAGCTGCGCTTCTCGGCGGCGCTCGAGGCGAGCGAGGCGCTCACGCGCGGAATCCTCGAGTCGATGCGCGACGCGATCATCGTCGCTCACCCCGACGGGACCGTGGCCTTCCACAACGGCGCCGCCTGCGAGCTCTTCCGCACCGATCCACTCTGGCTCTCCGGCACTTCGCTCGCGGAGCTCTTGCCGTCGCTCGACGCCGCTGCGACGGAGATCGGCGAGGGCGACGCGGACGCGGCGTACAACAGCGGCGCGAGCCTCGAGCTCGAGGCGTGCGCGCCCGACGGAACGGCCGTTCCGGTGGCGATCACGATCGGCTCCTTCGAGCTGGCCGGCGCGCACCTGCGCACCGTCGTGCTGCGCAACATCGAGCGGCGCCGGCGCGAGGAGCAGCGGCTGCGCGGCTACGCGCGGGCGCTCGAGCGCGCGAATGCGGATCTCGAGCGGGCGCGCCGCAAAGCGGAGCAAGCCGCCGCGGCGAAGACCGAGTTCCTGGCGAACATGAGCCACGAGATCCGCACGCCGATGACCGCGATCCTCGGCTTCACCGACATCCTGCTCGAGGACGGCACGGCCGACGCGGGTGAGCGACAGGACGCGCTGCGTACCATTCGACGCAACGGCGCCTACCTGCTCGAGATCCTGAACGACATCCTCGACTTCTCCAAGATCGAAGCCAATCGGCTCGAGATCGAAGAGGTGCCGTGCGCGCCCGCGCGCATCTTCGGCGACGTGGTCGACCTGATGCGGCCGCGCGCGCAAGAGAAGAGGGTGGCGCTTCGGCTCGAGTTCGACGGCGAGATCCCCGACCGTCTGGTCTCGGACCCCGTGCGTCTGCGGCAGATCCTGCTGAACCTGGTGGGAAACGCGGTGAAGTTCACGGCCGCGGGTCACGTGCGCGTGATCGCGCGCTACGACGAGCCCGACCGCACACTCGAGTTCGACGTCGACGACACCGGCATCGGCATCGCGGAAGGCGTTCTCGCCGAGATCTTCGAGCCGTTCCGGCAGGGCGACAGCTCGATGACGCGGCGCTTTGGCGGCACCGGTCTCGGGCTCGCGATCACCAAGCGCGTGGTCGAGCGGTTGGGCGGCGCGATCACCGCGACAAGCCAGGTCGGCCGCGGCAGCACCTTCCGCGTGCGCGTTCCCGTGCACCCGGTGACTTCGTCCAACGGCGTCTCCGAAGTTCCCGAGTCCGACACGCCGAGCACGGGGCGCATGCGCGCTGCGCTCGAGAGCTTGCGCGCGACCGGCCAGATCCTCGTGGTCGAGGACGGCTTGGACAATCAGCGCGTGATCCGCCACGTGCTCGAGAAGGCGGGCTACGGGGTGACCATGGCCGAGAACGGCCTGATCGGCGTCGAGCTCGCGCAGGCCGCGCTCGAGGAAGGGACACCGTTCAGTGTGATCCTGATGGACGTGCAGATGCCCGTACTCGACGGCTACGAAGCCACGCGCCGGCTGCGCGAGAGCGGCTACACCGCGCCGATCATCGCGCTCACCGCGCACGCGCTCCCGTCCGAGCGACAGCGCTGCCTCGAGGCCGGCTGCGATGCATTCGCGACCAAGCCCATCGAGCGCGTGCTCCTGCTCGAGACGATCGGGCGCCACCTCGCCAAGCCGCCCGACGTCTAGCGCGGCTCGCGGCGGCTTTGGCCGGCCGGTTCGGGGTGCTACCCTGGCCGCCATGAGCCGGCTCGGGCCCGAGCAGCTGGAGCGCTACAAACGTCACCTGCTCCTCGACGGTGTGGGTGTCGAAGGACAGGAGCAGCTGCTCGCGTCGAGCGTGCTGTTGATCGGCGCAGGCGGGCTCGGCTCACCCGCGGCGCTCTATCTCGCGGCCGCGGGCGTCGGGCGACTCGGCCTCGCCGACTTCGATCGCGTCGACGCCTCGAACTTGCAGCGCCAGGTGCTCTACGGCACGCGCGACGTGGGCCGCTCGAAGGTGGAGGTCGCACGCGAGCGGCTCAACGCCCTGAACCCCGACGTCGACGTGCGCACGCACCCCGTGAAGCTCGAGGCGGCGAACGCGCGTGAGATCCTGGCCGACTACGATGTGGTGCTCGACGGCACCGACACGTTCCCGAGCCGCTACCTCACGAGCGATCTGTGCGTCTGGCTCGGAAAGCCGCTCGTCTACGGCAGCGTGATGCGCTTCGAAGGGCAGGTGGGCGTCTTCGACGCGCGGCGCGGTCCCTGTTACCGCTGCCTCTTCCCGGAGCCTCCGCCGCCCGAGCTCGCGCCCAACTGCGCCGAGGCCGGCGTGCTCGGCGTGCTGCCCGGCGTGATCGGTCTCTTGCAGGCGACCGAGGTGCTGAAGCTGCTGCTGGGCGCGGGCGAGCCGCTGATCGGCCGGCTGCTCGTCTACGACGCTCTCGCCATGGAGTTCCGCACCTTCCGCATCCCGAAGGATCCCGCCTGCGCGGTCTGCGGCGAGACGCCGACGATCACGGCGCCGATCGACTACGCCGCCTTCTGCGCCGCGCGCGCGGCGGAGCCTGACCCGGACGCGATACCAGAGCTGTCGCCCGTCGCGCTGCGCGCGCGTCTCGACGCGGGCGAGGAGCTCCTGTTGCTCGATGTGCGCGAGCCCTTCGAAGCCGAGCTCGCGCGCATCGACGGAGCTCGCCTCATCCCGCTGGCGTCGCTCGATGCGACGCTGCCGGAGCTCGAGCCCTGGCGCGAGCGCTCGGTGGTCGTCCATTGCAAGAGCGGCGGGCGCAGTCGGCGCGCGTGTCAGCTGCTGCGCTCGAAGGGCTTCCGGCGCGTGGAGAATCTCGCCGGGGGGATCGAGGCCTGGTCGATCGAGGTCGATCCAGAGGTGAAGCGGTACTGAGTCCAGCACCGCGGAGGATCCGAAGATGCAGAGGTTGCGCTGTCAGGTGTTTCGCGGCCTGCCCAAGGAGCTCGAGGAGCAGGTGAACAAGTTTCTCGAGGTCAGCTCGTGTCACGTGCACTACGTGGTCCAGAGCGAGTCCGAGAACCACGTGACGCTCACGATGCTCTACGAGCTGATTCCCCTCGAAGCCAGCTGAGCGCGCGCGGGCCGCAAGCGCGCTTGCACGTCAAGCTCCGGCAGTGCGCGCCCGATCTCCGCGGGATAGGGGTGAATTCCCCGAGGTGACCGTGGCGAGCGAGGCGGGTGAGGGCGGACCGAAGAGCGGCGAGGACGCGCTCGCCCTGTACGGGGGTCGGCCGCTGCCCGCGCTTGGCGAGCGCTTCGCCGAGCTCGGCGGGGAGCTGGTCAAGCAGACCGCGCTCGGCCTGCTCCTGATCGACGCCTCACCGCTGCTCGAGATCGAGCGCCTCTACGGCGCGCGCGCCTTCCGGTCGACGCTCGGATCACTCGGCGAGCGTGTGCGCGCCCGGGTGGTTCGAGAGGTGGGTGAGGAGATGATCGTCACCTCGGGTGCGCTCGAGGAGGAACACCTGTTGGTGTTCATGCCGCGACCGCGCGGCGACGCCGAGTTCTTCCTGCACGACCTGCCGCGCCTCGCCGCGGAGCTTCGCGCCTGGGCAGCGCACGGCTTGAAGCGCGTCGTCTATCCGTACATGCACCATGCGCCGGAGCTCGCCGTCGGCACGGGCTTCGTACTCCACCGGCCGTTCCAACGCCCCGAAGCGCAGCTTCGCCGGCTGATCGAGTCGACGCTGCGCCAGGCGCGCTTCGAGCAGGAGCGCCGGGGCCGCGATCGCGCGGCCATGCTCGACAAGATCCTGCTCGAGGAAACCGTGACGACAGTCTTCGAGCCGATCGTGCGCCTCGCGACCAACGAAGTGATCGGCTACGAGGCGCTCTCGCGCGGACCGGCGGGGACGGGGCTGGAGACGCCGTTTGCCCTTTTTGCCACCGCGGAGCTCGCCGACCGCGAGTACGAGCTCGACAGCCTGTGCCGGCGACGCGCGCTCGCGAACGCGCGCGGCATCGACGCCGAGCAGCTGCTCTTCCTGAACATCCTGCCGACCTGCATCCAGGATCCGGACTTCCAGTCGGCGCGCGTGCGCGAGACCCTCGCGGCACTCGGGCTCGGGCCGCGCAACCTCGTGCTCGAGATCTCGGAACGCCAGGCGATCTCGAACTTTCCGATCTTCCGCGAGGCGATCGATCACTTCTCGGGTCTGGGCTTCCGCATCGCGCTCGACGACACCGGCGCGGGCTTCTCGAGCCTCGAAGCCGCACTCGAGCTGCAGCCGGATTTCCTGAAGATCGACATGTCGCTCGTGCGCAGCATCGAGGAGAGCCCCGAGAAGCAGGAGGTTCTGCGCGGCCTGCAGTCGCTCTCGGCGAAGATGGGCTCGCGCGTGATCGCCGAGGGCATCGAGACGGCGCAGGAGCTCGCGGCGATCGTCGCGCTCGGCATCGAGTGCGGCCAGGGTTTCTACCTCGGTCGGGGCAGCGCCGCGCCGAGCGGTGGTACGGCCACGCCTGAGTCGGGCACGCCGCGGTAGACTTCGCGCGTGAGTGAGCGCGCGCGTCCCCCCGGCGACATCGCCCCGGCCGAGTTCTTCAGACGCTGGGCGCCCGACGCGGTGAACGGGGATCCCGAACGCCGCAGCCAGATCGCCGGCCTGAATGCGCGCATCCAGTTCGAGCTCGCGGGCGAGGGCGGGGGCGGCTACTGGCTCGAGCTCGCCAACGGCGCGGTGCGCGGCGACGCGGGACGGCTGGACGCACCGGATCTCGTGCTCTCGACCGACGTGGAGACCTGGCGCAAGCTGAACGCCGGCGAGATCAAGGCGCCGACGGCAGTGATGAAGGGCAAGCTGCGCTTTCAGGGCTCGATGTATCTCGCCCTGAAGATCCACTTCATCATCAGCTAGGCATCACCCGCTCGAGGCGCCGGCCGCGCCTCAGGTCTTGTCGCGGCGGTGCGCGAAGATCTGCTTTTCGTGGTGCTTGCGCAGCTGCGCCTGCTGCTTGTCGAAGGCCTCGCGCGCGGCGGCCAAGACGGACTCGCGGTTCTTCGCGCTCGATGCGAAGTCCAGGTGTCGTCCGGTCACGTGCACGTGCACCTCGTGTGCGTCGCCGTCGTGCGAGACGGTGACCTCGACGCGCGACGTCTCCGGGAACTCGGTTCGAAGCGCGTCGCCCCAGCCTTCGCACTCGTTGCGCAGGTAGTCCGAGTGCGGTGTGTCCCGAAAGTGGATGTGGAATGGCATGTCCGCAGACTACCAATCGCGCGCGACGAGCGCGAAGCGCGCGCCCTGCAAGCCGAGCGAAGGCGCGAGCCGCGCGGCCGCCCCGACATCGGCCCGCGGGCCGATGTCCCGCGGTTGGGCGGCGAGCGCAAGGACTGGCGGAAACGCACGGGAATCGAACCCGCCGAGGGCCCGATGACGGACCCCCCATTGGATTTGAAGTCCAAGGGCGGCACCAGCCTGCCTCGCGCTTCCAGAGGTGTGCGATTCAGCCGGATGTGCGAAGACGCGTCAACTCCGCAGCGCGCGGCGCAGATGTGTGGCCAATGCGGCGAGCGAGCTCGCGGCGTTGCGCCCCGAGGTCGAGGGCATCAGGTAGGCGGGGCGACCGGCGAAGCCGCCGCTCAGCACGCCCGGCTGCGCGCGCGAATCGAGCGCGCGGCGGAAGCCGTCGAGTCCGACGAAGAGGACTGCGCGCGGTTCCCAGGTCTTGACGAGCCGCGCGACGCGCTCGGAGCCGCGCGTGTATTCGGCGCGCGAGAGCGTGTTCGCGCTCTCCGTCACGCGTTTCACGAGATCGGTGAAGCCGACGCCGCGGCGCAGCGCAGCGCGCGGATCGCGCTCGCGTGAGACGAGCCCGGCGCGTACGGCGGCGGGCCAGAAGCGATTGTTCGCGCCAGCGAAGGGCACACCGGTGGCCGCGGCGACGGGCGATGGATTCAGCCCGCAGACGAGCAGCGAGAGACCCGGCGCGAGCGAGTCGGCAAGGCCGCGCGTGCGCCGCGCGGACAGCCACAGCCAGAATGGCTCGTGGCCGGGCTCGCTCGCAACGCTCGTGAAGCCCGCGCCCTCGAGCAGGTCACGCCAGCCCTGCGCGTCGCGCGCGACGAAGAGCCGGCCGCGAAAGCGCGCCTCGCCGCCGCGCCGGGCGACGAGCGCGCGATCGCGCTCGCGCGCGCTCGGGGCGAGCGCGTCCTGGTTCGCGAGCGAGAGCATGAGTCGCGCACCGGGGCGCAGCACGCGGTGCAGCTCGGCGAACGCCGCGGGCAGCTGCCGCGCGGGCAGGTGCATATAGCTGTTTCGCGCCCAAGCGCCGTCGAGCGAGGCGCGCGCGAACGGCAGGCGCGCGAGATCGCCGCGCACGAGCTGGACGCCAGGCGCGCGGCGCCGCGCCTCGCGCAGCATGGCGCTTGCGAGATCGAGTGCGACCACCTCGAAGCCGCGCCGGCGCAGCAGCGCTCCGTACCAGCCGGGTCCGCAGCCGAGATCCGCGACGCGCGCCCCGCGCGGCAGCCGAGAAGCGAACGCGGCCAGCCGGCGCCGCCCGTCGGGCGTCAGCTCGCGCCGCGCGATCCATTCAGATGCGTGTCGCTCGTAGACGTCGGCCGTGCGCCGATCCACCGCTACGTGCCTGCCGAGAGCTCGAACTCCAACGTCTCGATCACGCTGTCTTCGACGGTGATCTCGACGTGCCAGGTCCCGGTCGCCGCCTCGCCGGTCCGGAGTTGTGACGCGACGTTTCCGCCCGGGCCCATGCGCAGGCTCTCCTGGAAGACGGAGTCACCCGAGGGGCCGCGCCAGCGCACCCGGAACTCGGGGTTCATCGGGTAGAAGCGCTCGCTGACCTTGCCCCACCAGATCACCGACTCGCCGCGCCGGAAACCTCCGCTCGCCGGATTGCCGTCGCGCGTCGCGAGGCCGCTCGAGGCGAGGATCGGGAACTCCAGACGCGCGAGCTCGAACTCGGCGCGCCGACGCGCTCCGGTGTTGGGCCGGAAGTTCGCGACCGCCTGCTCGAGATAGAACGCCGCGCGGGAGCGGTCGCCGAGCCGCGCGAGAACCGTGCCGAGCTGGTACTGCACGAGCGGAACGTTGGGATCGAGCGCGAGCGCGCGCTCGAGCTGCGCTCGGGCCAACGGCAGGTCGGCTCGCTCGATGGCGAGATCCGCGCGCGCCAGCGCGACGCGCGGATCGCCGGGCTCGAGCTTCTCGGCGTCCGCGAGCAGCGCGTCCGCGCGCGCATCGTCGCCGTCGACGCGCGCCTCCTGTGACTGCGCCATCAGCGGGTCGGTCTTCGCGGCGTCGAAGGTCGCGCGCGCCTGCAACCCCTTGCCGGCCGCGCCGTGCGTCGAGAGCGCGGCGAGCCGAGCCTGCATCCGCGCGAGGCGTTCGTTCGCGGCCGCGAACGGATCCGCGCCGTAGGCGCGCGACGGCGCGGGCACGCTTGGCGTGACGCTTCCGCCCTTCGCCGGTGCGACACCGTCACGTGTCGAGGGGTCCGTCGACGGGCGCTTCGCTCCGCTCGCGCCGGCCGGGGCGATCGCCTTCGCCGGACAGGTGCGCTCCATCTCCACTTTCACTGCCGCGATCCGCTCCTTCACGGCGGGATGCGTGAACAGGTAGGCCGGCACGCCGTCCCCGGCGTTCGGGTTCTCGGCGAGGATGCGCTGGAAGAAGTGCCGCATGCCGTCGGGGTCGTAGCCGCTCTTGCACATGATCGCGACGCCCTCGAGGTCGGCCTCGGCTTCGAATTCGCGCGAGTGCTTGAGCTGGAGCGAGACGTTCAGGCCCTGGGCCGCGATCAGCACGCCGGGGTCGGCGCCGGCGATCACCGCGGCGAGGCTCGCGAGCGTGGCGATCGTCGCGATCCCCTGACCCTCGCTGCGCCGGGCGACGTGTCGCTTCTCGACGTGGCCGATCTCGTGCGCGAGCACGCCCGCGAGCTCGTTCACGTCGCCCGCCTGTCCGAGCACCCCCGTCGTGATGTACACGTAGCCGCCGCCGATCGTGAAGGCGTTCAGCGCGGGGTCGTCGATCAGGAAGAAGCGGAAGATGAACGGCTGTGGCTCGGTGGCCTTCACCAGGCCATTGCCGAGCTCCTGCACGTAGCCGACGAGGACCGGATCGGTGACGAGCTTCGCCTGTGCGCGGAGCTGCGCGTGGATCTGCGCGGTCATCTCCTGCTCTTGCTCGACGCTGAGGTCGCTCGCGAACGGGTTCTGCGCGCGCACGGGCGCGGCGGCGGCGACGCCCAGCAGCGCCACCGCGAGGCGAACGAGCGCGCGCTTCATACGCGTTCCCGGGTCCAGCGCAGGCGCGGCTTGCGGGCGGCGCGCACCTCGTCGAGTCGCCGCACGATCGGGCGCTCGGGGGCGCCGGTGACCAGGCCGGGATCCGTCTCGGCCTCGCGCGCGATCGCGCGCATCGCCTCCACGAAGCCGTCGAGCGTCTCCTGCGACTCGCACTCGGTCGGCTCGATCATCAGCGCGCCCGCGACCACGAGCGGGAAATAGATCGTCGGCGGGTGATAGCCGTAGTCCATCAGACGCTTCGCGATGTCGGCGGTCGTGACGCCGTGCTCGTGCTGCCGGCGATCGGTGAGCACGCACTCGTGCATCACGCGCTTCTGGTGCGGCACGTCGTAGACGTCGCGCAGCGAGTCGAGCACGTAGTTCGCGTTCAGGATCGCGCGCGCGCTCACTTCGGCGAGACCCGAAGCGCCCAGCGTCCGGATGTAGGCGAGCGCGCGCAGCCAGATACCGGCATTGCCGTACCAGGCGTGCACGCGGCCGATCGAGTGCGGGAAGTCGTCGTCGAGCCGATAGCGCCCGGCCTCGTGCCGGATCACGGGCGTGGGCAGATACGGCGCGAGGATGTTGCGCACCGCCACGGGTCCGGAGCCCGGGCCGCCGCCACCGTGCGGTGTCGAGAAGGTCTTGTGCAGGTTGAAGTGCATCACGTCCACGCCCATGTGGCCGGGCTTGGCGATGCCGAGCAGCGCATTCATGTTCGCGCCGTCCAGATAGACCAGGCCCCCCGCGGCGTGGATGACCTCGCTGAGCTTCTCGACGTGGCTCTCGAAGAGCCCGAGCGTGTTGGGGTTGGTGAGCATCAGCGCCGCGGTGCGCTCGTCCGCGAGCGCGGCGAGCGCCTCGGGATGGACGATGCCGTCGGCGCCGCTCTTCACCTCGACCACCTCGAGGCCGTTCAGCGCGGCGCTGGCGGGATTGGTTCCGTGGGCGGTGTCGGGGATCAGGACGCGCGTGCGCTGCGCGTCGCCGCGCGCGCGGTGATAGGCCGCGACCATGCGCACGCCGACGAACTCGCCCTGCGCGCCCGCCGCGGGCTGAAGCGTCACGCGGTCGAGGCCGGAGATCTCGGCGAGCACCGCCTCGAGCTCGCAGGCAAGCGCCAGCACGCCCTGCAGGCGCGACGCGTCGGTCGCGGGGTGCACGGCCGCAATCCCCGGCAAGCGCGCGACCACCTCGTTCACCTTCGGGTTGTACTTCATCGTGCACGAGCCCAGCGGAAAGAAGCCCGTATCGATGCCGTAGTTCCACTGCGAGAGCCGCGTGAAGTGGCGCACGACGTCGAGCTCGGCGAGCTCGGGGAAGTCCGGGATCTCGTCGCGCACGAGCCCAGGCCCGAGCTCGCGCGCGGCATCGACGGGCGGAACGTCGGGGTCGCCGATCGGCACGCCGCGCCGCCCGGGCCGCGAAGACTCGAAGAGCAGCGGCTCGTGGAAGACGAGCCCGGAGCGTCCCGCGGTGCTCACGCCGCGAGCTCGTGCACGAGCGCGTCGATCTCGGCGCGCGTGGTCATCTCCGTGGTGCAGACGAGCAGCTCGTCCGCGGAGCGGCCAGCGCCGTAGCGAGCGAGCGGCACGCCCGCCTGGACGCCCTGCGCGGCGAGCCGCTCGAGCTTGCCCACCAGACCCGGGACCGCGACGACGAACTCGTTGAAGACCGGCCCGCTGAAGGGCAGGGCGAGCCCGGCGCGCGCGAGCTCGCGCCGCGCGTAGGCCGCGTGCGCCAGGTTGATCTCGGCGAGCCGCCGGATGCCGTGCTTTCCGACCAAGGCCAGCCAGATCGTCACGCGCAGCGCGCAAAGACCCTGATTCGTGCAGATGTTGCTGGTCGCCTTCTCGCGCCGGATGTGCTGCTCGCGCGTGGTCAGCGTCATCACGAAGGCGCGCTGGCCCGACGAGTCGACGGTCTCGCCGATCAGCCGCCCGGGCAGCTGGCGCACGAACTTCTCGCGCGCGGCGAGGAAGCCGGCGTATGGACCGCCGAACGAGAGCGGCAAGCCGAACGACTGCGCCTCGCCGCAGGCGATGTCGCAGCCGAGCTCGCCGGGTGAGCGCAGAAGCGCCAGCGACAGCGCCTCCGCAGTTGCGCCGATCGCGAGCGCACCGACGGCGTGCGCCGCCTCGGCCGCGCGGCCGAGGTCCTCGATGCACCCCAGGAAGTTCGGCGATTGGACGATCACGGCCGCCGCGTCCGCGGGCACGCGGCCAGAGTCGGTGCGGCCGGAGGCGTCGAGCGGCAGCGTCTCGAGCGCGAGACCGACGCCCTCCGTGTACGTGCGCAAGACCTCGCGCCAGTGCGGGTGCAGCCCGGCGCTGACACAAATCCGTGTCCGGCGCGTGACGCGCGCGGCCATCAGCGCCGCCTCGGCCACCGCCGAAGCGCCGTCGTAGAGCGACGCGTTCGCGACCTCGAGCCCGGTCAGCTGGCAGACGAGCGTCTGGAACTCGAAGACCATCTGCAGCGTGCCCTGGCCGATCTCGGCCTGGTAGGGCGTGTAGGCGGTCATGAACTCACCGCGCGAGGCGAGGGCGTCGACGGCCGCGGGAATGAAGTGGTGGTAGGCGCCCGCGCCGAGGAAGCTCGGGCCCGAGATCACGGTGGCGTTCTCGGCGGTGAAGGCCGAGAAGTGGCGCAAGAGCGCGCGCTCGTCGAGCGCAGGCGCGAGCTTCAGCTCGGCGCGGCTGCGCAAGCCCGCGGGCACGGACTCGAGCAGCGCTTCGAACGTGCTCGCCCCCGTGCGCGCCAGCATCGCGCGCAGCTCCTCGGGCGTGTGAGGGACGTAGCTCACTTCCCGGCGCGCGCCTTCACGTGCGCGCCATAGGCGGCAGCCGACATCAGGCCGTCGAGCGCGTCCATGTCCTCAGGCGTGATCGCGATGAGCCAGCCGCGCCCGTAGGGATCCTCGTTCAGCCACTCGGGATGCTCGGCGAGCGCTTCGTTGACCTCGCTCACCTCGCCGGAAATCGGCGCGATCAGGTCGCTGACCGCCTTCACCGACTCGACCACGCCGAAGGCGTGACCTTCCTCGAGCTGGGAACCCGTCTCGGGTAGCTCGACGAAGACGATGTCGTTCAGCTCCGACTGCGCGTAGTCGGTGATGCCGACCCGGACCAGCGCGCCGTCGGCGCGCAGCCATTCGTCCGATTCCGTGTACTGACAGTCCAGAGGGATCTTGTAGTCGTGCTCTGCCATCGCAGGATTCTCTCTGCTCTAGGCTCGCTTGTAGAACGGCGTCGGGACGATCTTGCACGGCACGTGCTTGCCTCGGATCTCGACGTGAAGTTGCGCACCCGCTGCGAACTTGGCCGGAACGTAGCCTAGAGCAATCGCGCCATCGACACTGGGTGCGAACGTGCCGCTCGTGACCACGCCGTCGCCGGCTTCCGAGACGATCCGGAAGCCCGGCCGAGCCACCTGTCGACCCTCGAGCCGCAGGCCGACGAGCCGGCGTGCGGGCCCGTCGGTCGCGCGCTTGCGCAGCGCGGGCTCGCCGATGAACCCGCGGCCGAAGCTGACGAAGCGCTCGAGCCCGGCCTCGATCGGGTCGTGCTCGCGATCGAGCTCGTGGCCGTAAAGCGGATAGGCCATCTCGGTGCGCAGCGTGTCGCGCGCGCCCAGACCGGCGAGCGCCAGGGCATCGCCGCCCGCGCTTCGCAGTGCGTCCCAGAGCGCGACCGTGCGCTCGGCGGGCGCGAAGAGCTCGTAGCCGTCCTCGCCGGTGTAGCCGGTGCGCGAGAGCATGACGGGGATTCCCGCCAGCTCCGCGTGCGCGAAATGCCAGCGCTTCGGCGGCCGGAAACCGGGCGGAAGCAGCTTGGCCGCAAGCGCGAGCGCGTCGGGCCCCTGGAGGGCGAGCAGTCCCGTCGCATCGCTCTCGTCGCGGATCTCGCACTCGAGGGCGCTTGCCGCGTGTACTTCGCGCAGCCAGGCCAGGTCGGCCGCGATGTTCGAGGCATTGATGCAGAAGAGCAGCTCGCGCTCGCCGCTGCGGTACAGCGTGACGTCGTCGACCACGCCGCCGTTCTCGACGCAGAAGAGCCCGTAGCGCACGCGGCCGGGGCCGGTTCCCGCGACGTCGTTCGTGAACAGCCGCTGCGCAAGCTCGAGCGCACCCGGGCCGCGCAGTCGCACCTCGCCCATGTGCGAGACGTCGAAGAGACCCGCGCGCGCGCGCACCGCGCGGTGCTCGTCGAGGATCGAGTCGTAGACGACCGGCATGTCGAAGCCCGCGAACGGGACCATGCGCGCACCGGCTGCGACGTGGCGCGCCCAGAGGGGCGTGCGGCGCAGCTCCGCGCCCGCGCTCTCGCCGCTCACGATGCGCGGGCGGCCTGGGCTTCGAAGGCTTGCACGGTGTTCCGCAGCAGCATCGCGACCGTCAACAGACCCACCCCTCCGGGCACGGGTGTGAGCACACCCGCCCGGCCGTTCGCCTGCTCGAAGTCTACGTCGCCGACGATTTTACCGTCGACCCGATTCACGCCGACGTCGATCACCGCCGCGCCCTCGCGAATCCAGTCGCCCTGCACGAAGCGCGGCTTGCCGAGCGCCGCGACGACGATGTCTGCGCGGCGCACCACATCGGGCAAGTCGCGCGTGCGCGAGTGACAGATCGTGACGGTGGCATTGCGGTGCAGCAGCAAGAGCGCGACCGGCTTGCCGACGATGTTGCTGCGGCCGATCACGACCGCGTTCGCGCCCTCGATCGCCACGCCGAACCGATCGAGGATGTAGATGCAGCCCAGCGGTGT
>Ga0184615_10000631_pt1 | contig 19065 bp, 17 predicted proteins | sample PLM4_65_coex_FD_133134 | JGI IMG/M metagenome (GOLD analysis project Ga0184615, IMG submission 133134) | Groundwater sediment microbial communities from an aquifer in East River, Colorado, USA - PLM4_65_coex | ecosystem: Environmental > Terrestrial > Soil > Riparian zone | place: USA: East... | reverse complement strand
GGGGCTTCGGCCACAAGCGCCAGCGCCCGCTCCGTCGGCTCGATCCGGACGAAGCGGCGGTCCTCCGGGGCCCGCGAGCGGCGGATGAGTCCGCGCCGCTCCAGCCGGTTGACCAGGAGCGATGCGCTGCTCTGATGGACGTGCAGCGCCGCCGCCAGCTGGTTGACGGTCAGGGCGCCGCGGCGGTGGAGGGTCTTGAGGGCCCAGAGCTGGGGTGCAGTCAGGCCGAAGTCCCGGCGCACCTCCTGGGAGTACAGTTCCAGGGCCCGGACCACCCGGCGGAGCCCGCCGACAATGGCGGTGACTTCGGCCCGCGGGGTGGGAGCCGGCGCCGGCTGGCGGCGTGAGACCGTCTTCATCGGCGGAAGTTGTATTGATGTCAATATATCTGCAAGTGGGCTGTAGGCTATCAGCTGTGGGCCGGGAGCTATGGGCGGTTTAGCCCAAAGCCCAAAGCCCATAGCCCATAGCCCATAGCCACTTACTGACCCGGGCTCCCCCCTTAAGATTAGGCCCGTGATTCTCGCCCACCTCGCCGATCTGCATCTCGGCTTCCGACAATACCATCGGCAGACTCCCGCGGGTCTCAACCAGCGGGAAGCTGACGTTGCTCACGCCTTTCGCACCGCGATCGACCAGATCATTGCCGCCAAGCCGGACATCGTGCTTGTGGCGGGCGACCTGTTCCACTCGGTCCGGCCGACCAACCCGGCGATCCTCTTTGCCTTCCGCCAGTTCCAGCGGCTGCGGGAGGCGTTGCCGGACGCCCCCCTCGTCATCATAGCGGGCAACCACGACTCGCCCCGCTCAGTCGAAACCGGGTCGATCCTGGGGCTGTTTGCCACCCTTGGCGCCACGGTCGTGGCCGACGAGCAGAAGCGGCTTTCGTTCCCCGATCTCGATCTCAGCGTGCTCGCGGTGCCCCATATCGCGGTCGCGGCCGGGGAGCGGAACTTCAGGCCCGAAGGCAACGAGGCCAACCAGGTACTCCTCCTCCACGGGCCGATCCCCGGTCTCTACCCCTGGGAACGGCACGCCCCGGAATACGGCGGCAGCCTGGTGACCACCGAGGACCTGACCCGGGGAGACTGGAGCTACGTCGCGCTGGGCCACTATCACGTGCAGCGCGAAGTCGCGCCCCGGGTGTGGTACAGTGGCGCGCTCGACTACGTGAGCCCCAACCCGTGGGGTGAGCTGGCCGACGAGCAGAACTACAGCGTGCCGGGGAAGGGCTGGCTCAAGGTGGAGCTGCCACGGCGCAAGGTGACCCGTCAGGCCATCCCGCTCGCCCGGAAAGTGCTCGACCTGCTCCCGCTCGACGCCACCGGCCGGACCGCCGCCGAGCTCGACACCATGCTCGCGACCGCAATGGGCGGAATCCGTGGCGGCTACACCGATCAGATCATCCGGCAGGTGATTCGCAACGTCCCCCGGCATGTCGGCCGGGAGCTCAACTACACCGCCATCCGCGCCATGAAGGCGGAGGCGCTGCACTTTCACCTCGATCTCCGCCGGCCGGAGGTGCGCCGGGAGATCGGGGTGAGCTCCCCGGGGAAGCGGCAGACCCTCCCTGAGATGGTCGAGTCCTATCTGAGGAGCCGGGACCTGCCGCCCGACGTCGACCGGGATCCGTTCGTGCGCACCGGCGTGGAGCTGATGGACCGGGTCGAGAAGGAGTGGTCGGAGAGCTGATGCAGCTCGAACGCCTGCGCCTGGTGAACTTCCGGCAGCACGAGGATACCGAGCTCGTGCTGGGAGCCGGCCTCACCGGGATCATCGGGCCGAACGGCGCGGGGAAGACCACCCTGCTCGAGGGGGTGGCCTGGGCGCTCTACGGCACCGACGCCACGCGCGGCCCCCGCGACACGATCCGGCGGCGGGGCGCCGGGGCGCGGGCCCCGGTGCGGGTCGAGCTCGACTTTGTGCTCGGCGCGCACCGCTACAAAGTGGTCCGCTCGCTGAACGGCGCCGAGCTCTATCAGGACACCGAGGCCGCTCCGATCGCCAACAGTCTCGGCGCGGTCACCGACAAGGTGGGCCGGCTCCTGGGGATGACTCGCGACGAGTTCTTCAACACCTACTTCACCGGCCAGAAGCAGCTGGCGGTGATGGGGGCGATGAAGCCGCTCGAGCGGGCCCAGTTTCTCTCCCGGGTCCTGGGCTACGAGCGCCTCCGCCTGGCGCAGGATCGGCTGCGCGAGACCCGCCTGACCCTCAAGGCGACCCTGCAGGCGCTGGAATCGCAGCTCCCCGATCCCGTCGAGCTGGACGCGGCCGAATCCGCCGCCAGGGAGCGCCTGGCAGAGGCGGAGTCTCAGGAGAAGGCGGGAATCCGCGCCCAGGAGCTGGCCGAGAAGCGCAGAGCCGAGACCACGCCCCGGTGGCAGGAGCTGCAGCAGCAGCGGGAGAAGGTGGCGTCCCTGGAGTCCGATCTCCGCCTGGCCGAGCATCGGGTGAACTCGGCCCGCGAGGCATTCGCCCAGCTCGACCGGCAACTGGTCGCGGCCAACGAGGCGCGGAGCCGGCTCGACGGGCTCAAGGAGCAGCTCGCTCCGCTCGAAGCTCTCCGGACCGAACGGGCGAGGCTCGACGACCTCGCCGCCGCCCACGCCAAACGCCAGGTGGCGCTCGCCCAGCTGGAAGAGTCGAAGCTGACGCTGCAGACGGTGCGGCAGAAGCTGGCCAAGCTGCCGCCCGCGGATGCGCTGGAGGCCGCCCGTGGCCTGGTCGAAGAGCAGCGGGCGAAACTCGAAGTCATCGACGAGAGCTATCGCGAACGCCGCTCCGCCTGGGACCGCGACCTGCAGGACGCCAAGACCAAACGCACCACCCTGCGCGATCAGTACAAGGACCTGAAGGAACAGCTCGACCGGATCACCGGGGCCGGGCCCGACGGGACCTGTCCGACCTGCGCCCGCCCCCTCGGCGCCGAATACGACAACGTGCTCGGCGTGCTGGACCGGCAGCTCCAGGACGTCCTCTTCAACGGCAACTACTTCAAGGCCCGGGTGGAGCAGCTGACGGTCGAGCCGCCGGAGCTGGCGGACCTGGATCGCCAGCGGACCGCCGGTGAGGCCGCCCTGAGCGACGCCACCACGAAGCTGGCCCGGCTCACGGCCCAGGCCCAGGAGGGCCCGGCGCTCCGCGCGGATCAGGCCCGGCTCGAGGCCCGGGCCGCCGACCTGGAGAAGCAGGCCGGCGAGGGACCCACGGACTACGATCCCAACCGGCACGCCGAGGTGCGTCGTCAGCTCCAGGCGCTGGATCCCCTCGCGCTTCAGGCGGAACGGCTGCGGGCGGCCGCGGAGCGGGCGGAAGCGCTGGTGACCGAGGCCGAGGCGGCCGAGAAGGCGCTGTCGGAGCGGGAGGCGCAGGTGCGGGCGACTCGCGAGCAGCTGTCGGCCCTGGGGTACAGCCAGGAGGCCTACGAGGCGGCCAAGGCGGCGTGGGAAGGGGCCGAACGGGAGCGGCGGGAGGCGGAGATGGCCATCGTCCGGGTCCGGGCCGAGAAGAGCGCCGCGAAGGAAGCCGCGGAAGCGGTGGTCCGCCGCCGGGCGGAGCGGGCCCGGCGGGAAGAGGAAGCCCGCCGCGCCGCGCGGGATGTGGCGCTGTACAACGAGCTGGACCGGGCCTTCAGCGATCTCCGCACCGACCTCAACCTCCAGCTCCGGCCCGACCTCTCGGACCTGGCCAGCGGATTCCTGCGCGACCTCTCCAACGGGCGGTACAGCGAGATCGAGCTGGACGAGGACTACGTCGCGACGATCGTGGAGGCGGGTGAGCCCAAGCCGGTGATCTCGGGGGGCGAGGAGGACATCGCCAGCCTGGCGCTCCGCCTGGCCATCAGCCAGATGATCGCCGACCGGGCCGGCCAGCCGCTCTCGCTGCTGGTGCTGGATGAGATCTTCGGCTCCCTGGACGAGGAGCGGAGGGCGTCGGTGCTCGACCTGCTCCGGAGCCTGGCCGACCGCTTCCCGCAGGTCATCCTGATCACCCACATTGAGAGCGTGCGTGAGGGCTTCGACCGGGTGGTCCGGGTCGATTATGACGTGGAGCGCGGCGCCGCGCGGGTCCGGGACGAGCCCCAGGGAGTGAACGATGGCCTGGCTGCCTGACAGAGAGATCTACGGTCCCGAGCGGCCGACGGTGCGCGACGTCGATCCGCTCAACCGGGTCTTTTCCGAGGCCTTCACCGACCGCTACCGCCGGGACGGCATGACCGGCGTCCGCGTGCCCTACCTCAATCCGGCCATCTGGCGCTACGCCCTGGAGGACGCCGGGGAGGGCGCGATGGTCTGGCGTGATCCCGACGGCGAGCTCTGCGGCTTCAACATGGTCCACCTCTCCGGGCGCGAGGGGTGGATGGGGCCGCTGGCGGTACGGCCCGACCGGCAGAGCTCCGGGCTGGGAAAGACGATGATCCGCGCGGGCATCAACTGGCTCCGGGAGCGCGGCGCCCGGACCATCGGTCTCGAGACCATGCCCCGCACGATCGAAAACATCGGCTTCTACAGCCGTCTCGGCTTCGTGCCGGGGCACCTCACGGTCACGCTCACCCGCGACCTCCAGCGTCGCCCGTCCCTCCATCCGGAGGTCCTCGCCGCGGCGGGGGCCTCACGCCAGGACCGCCTGGCGGACTGCCGCCGGCTCACCCAGGCACTCCTGCCGGAAACCGATTTCACCCGGGAACTCCACGCCACGGCGGAACTCCGGATCGGCGACACGCTGCTGGTGCGGGATCCCAACGGGGAGCTGGCGGGGTTCGCGCTCTACCACACGGTCCCGCTCGCGGCGGGCCGCTCGCAGGACGAGGTGCGGATCCTCAAGCTGGTCGCCCGGCACGGCGATGCGTTCGACCGCCTGCTGGCGGCCACCGAAGCCGCCGCGCTGGCGCTGGACATCCGCCGGATGAGCCTCCGGTGCCAGACGGCACAGGGCGAGGCCTACCTGCGGCTGATCCGGCAGGGCTTCCGGGCGCACTGGACCGACCTGCGCATGACGCTCGCCACGCACCCGGAGCAGGCGCTGCCGGAGGGGGCGGTGGTGTTTTCCAATTGGGAGATCTGAAGTTCCGAGTTCCGGGTGCCTAGTTCCGAGTTCCGAATTGCGAACTCGGAACCCGGAACCCGGAACTTCAGTGCTTAAGTGCCCACCACCGCACCAACAGCACACCGGCCACGCCCAGCAGCAGATGCACCGCCGCTCCCGCGGGGCCGAGGGGAAGGATGAACGTGAAGACCATCCACAAGACGAGGGAGGCGATCGCTCCAACCAGCAGCATGGGCATGACCGGGTCCGTTTCCGGGATTCGAGTTCTCACCACCGCGGGCGATTGACGCCCCCTGCGCCCTATCCTATTTTCGAACTGAAGCGGCGTCGGAGAACTCCGTTATTGAGCCAACAGGTCTGATGAAGGGCCCAGATACCAAGGCCGATGTCACGCCCCTCGGGGGAAGACAGACGCCACTGGTGAGGGCGCCACATTTCTTCGTCGGGCTTCAATAAACCTCTTCGGCGTCGCCCTCGCATCCCCGGGGGCACCGGTCACACGGCCGGTGCCCCTTTTGTTCGAGGATGACCGGTTGAACCGGGGCCGACAGGGGGGCATCTTCCACCCGTCTCCCTAATCCGGACCGATCTCCGGCATGCCGACATGCACTGTAACGCGCCGGGTACACTTCAACGCGGCGCACCGGCTCTACAACCCCGCGAAGCCGGACGACTGGAACACGAGGGTGTTCGGGGTCTGCGCCAATCCGAACTATCACGGACACAACTACGAGCTGGATGTCAGCGTCGAAGGTGAGATCGATCCCGATACCGGCTACGTCATCGACATCAACGTACTGAAACAGCTGATCGAGGAAAAGCTGCTGGCGCAGCTGGACCACAAGAACCTCAATCTCGACGTGCCCGTGTTCCGGGACTCGATCCCGACCGCGGAAAACATCGCCCGCTTCTGCTGGCGGGAACTGGCCGGCGTCATTCCCGCCGGCCGCCTGCTCCGCATCCGACTCTGGGAGACCCCCCGCAACTATGTCGACTACCAAGGGAGCTGACCCCCGCCCGGCCCGGCCCGAGACCTTCCAGACCGAGGTCCGGACCATCCTCGCCGCGCTGGGGGAGGATCCCGGCCGGGAAGGCCTCACCAAGACCCCCGAGCGGGTCGAAAAGTCCCTTCGCTGGCTGACCCAGGGCTACGGCCTCTCGGTGATGGATGCGGTGGGAGACGCGGTCTTCGAGGAAGAGCACAACAGCATGATCCTGGTGCGGGACATCGAGCTCTATTCGCTCTGCGAGCACCATATCCTGCCGTTCTTCGGGCGGGCCCACGTGGCCTACGTCCCCAACGGCAAGATCGTGGGACTGTCCAAGCTCCCCCGCATCGTGGACATCTTCGCGCGCCGGCTGCAGGTGCAGGAGCGGCTCACCGACCAGATCGCCGATGCCATCATGGACGTGCTGGAGCCGCACGGCGTCGGCGTGCTGATCGAGGCGGTCCACCTCTGCATGGCGATGCGGGGCGTGGAGAAACAGAATTCCCGCACCGTCACCAGCGCGGTCCGGGGCAACTTCCGGAGCGACCCACGTACCCGCGAGGAGTTCCTCCGGCTGGTGCACGGGAGAGCCGGGGATTGAGCGCCCTGCGCGGGCGCCTCGCGGTGGTGACCGGGGCCTCGCGCGGGATCGGGCTCGCAGTCGCCCGATCGCTGGCGGGAGCAGGCGCCAGAGTGGTGCGGGTGGCCCGCTCGCTCACCCGGGGCGTGCACGACGGCTTCGCCGACTATCCCGCCGATATCGCCGATCCCGCCGCGGTCGAACGACTGGCGGCCGGAGTCCTGGCGGAAGCCGGGACGCCGGATCTCCTGGTGAACAACGCCGGAGTCTTCGACCGGATGCCCTTCGAGCAGGCGCCGGTCGCGGAGCTGATCCGTCAGCTCCAGGTGAACCTGGTGGGCGCCTTCGCCGTTACCCAGGCGTTCATCCCCGCGATGCGTCAGGCCGGACAGGGGCTCGTCATCACCCTCGGCAGCGTGGCCGATCTCACCGCCTATCCGGAAAACAGCATCTACTCGGCCACCAAGTTCGGATTGCGTGGCCTGCATGAGACCCTCGCCGCGGAGTACCGGGGCACCGGGCTCCGGTTCAGCCTGGTCTCGCCCGGGCCCACCGACACGCCGATCTGGGACGCAGTCGGAGGGGGGCGACCGGTCAGGTCCAGGACCGAGATGCTGACCGCCGCCGATGTAGCCGAGGCGGTGCTGTTCGTCGCGACCAGACCGCCCCGGGTCACTATCGATGCGCTGCGGCTCACGCCCAGCTAGCGTACCGCGGTTCACCGGCGGCATGGGACGGGCCGTCTGCTCATTCTTCCCGAGGAAAGACATGCACCAGGCCGTGTTCAAGCAGTGGGCTCCCGGGCTGCTGGGGCTGCTGGCATTCACCTTCCACGTCTCCCCGCTGGCGGGTCAGGGAGCCGCGCCGGGCCTCGCCCCACTTCCCGATTCGACCGGGTGGGGTGTGCATGTCCTCTCCGTGGCGCGCGACCCCCAGGGGACCGTATGGGTGGGGACCTATGGTAACGGCATTTATCGTCTCAGGCCGGGGAGCCAGACCTGGGAGCACATTCGTCATGACACCACCGCCACCAGCATTTCCTGGGACTTCGTGCATGCCTTCGGCTTCGGACAGCGGGGCGAAGTGTGGTACGGCACAGTGGGGAACGGCTGGGGCTTGTCGACCGATGGCGGCAGCACGTGGAGGAACTGGACCTTCGGGGAGCTGGGTCCCCAGTGGCAGTACCTCGCCTCGGATGGCATCGTGACCCGGGCGGATACGGTCTGGGTTGGCACCGCCGACGGGATTCAGTTCACCACGGATAATGGCGCCCACTGGGCCGCATTGGTCGATGCGACCGGCCCGGCCTCGAAGGGGCCGGCGGACACCGCCGTCGTGATCCTGGCCAACGAGTACGTTCGCCGCATCGGGCTCGACCGGCGCGGCCTCCTCACCACGACGCTCCGGGGCAATGTGCGCCTGGCGTACGGGCCCAGCGGGTGGACCAGCGAACCGGTCGCGTCGGCGGCCTTCTCCCCCCGTAATCGCATCCTCCTGGCGGGGCGGCTCTGGCGCGGTACCAACTGCGGGCTGCGTCCGCTGAACGACACCCTGCCATGCATCAAGCGTGTGGCCGCTGCGGCAAAGGCCCCGGAGAACCCCAGAACCATCTGGTTCCGCCGCCCGATCGGCCTCACCGACAACCCGTACATCGATCAGACCTATCGCTACGGTTCGACGATGGGCGGGAACTTCCAGCAGCATCAGGGCGTGGAGTTCAACAACCCTGACGGCACCCCGGTGATGGCGATCGCCGGGGGCAGGGTGGTCTACGCCGGCCCGGCGGAGCAGGGCGCCCTCACCGTCGCGATCCGGCACGACACCACCGTCGCCGGAGCGAAGGGGCCGCTCCGGGTCTTCAGCGTCTACTACCACAACTCGGCGCTGAAGGTGAAGGCGGGCCAGAAGGTCTCTGCCGGAGAGGTGATCTCGCTGGTGGGCAACACCGGGCGGGCCACCAACGACCACCTGCATCTCGAGGTGCATGCCGCCCCGGGCGAAGACGTCAAATTCGTCGTCGACTCGCTGGAGCGCTTCCCGCCCTACACCACCAATCCCGAGCTCTGGATCGAACCGCTCGCCGGGACGGGGATCGTCGCCGGGCAGGTCCTCGATGCGGCCGGCCAGCCGGTGCCGCAGGCACGGGTCTACGGCCTGGTGAAGCCGGACCCGGTGGAGACGCCGTTCTCCTTCGCCGAGACCTACGGCGACAAGGCGCACCCCCACCCGCTCTACAACGAGAACTTCGCCGTCAGCGATGTTCCCTCCGGCACCTACAACCTCGGCACCGAGATCGGGGGGAAGAAGGTCACCCGGTCGGTGACGGTGGAGGCGGGGAAGCTGAGCTGGGTGGTGTTCAAGCCGTAACTCTCGACCCATGTTCATCGAACTCACCGACCACCTGCGTTGCCCGGCGGAGCACGCCGAATCGTTCCTCGTCCTGATTCCCGACGAGATGGGCGGGCGCGAGGTGCGGCGGGGCGTGCTCGGTTGTCCGGTGTGTCAGCGAGAGTACCCGATCAGAGACGGGGTCGTGCACTTCTCGGAGGGGACGCGGGTGGTGACCCCGCCGCCGGCGGGCGGCGCCGTCAACGCCGGCGCCATTGCAGCGTTCCTGGGCCTGGAGGGCCCGGGCGGTTATGTCGGGCTGATCGGGGAGGCGGCAAGCTACGCTGCCGGGTTGAGCGGTCTGCTGGCCGGCATCCACCTGGTGGCCGTGAATCCGCCCGGGGGATTCTCTCCCGGTGAGACGCTCAGCGTGCTCCTGTCACCCGGAATTCCCTTCAAGCGCGGGTCGTTCCGTGGCATCGTCCTGGGCGGGCCGTTCGGGGGAGAGGCGGCATGGGCGGAAGGGGCGGTGCAGTCGGTGCTGCCGGGACTCCGCGCCGTGGGCCGTGGTCCCACGCCGCAATTCGACGGATTCGAGCTGATGGGTGAAGCGGAGGGATGGTGGGTGGGGAAGAAGAGGTAAGCCGTGCGCCATCCCGAGCGAAGCGAGGGAGCTACTGTGTGAACAGTAGCTCCCTCATTCGCTGCGCTCATTCGGGATGACGCGCGCCCCTCACCCCAGCGTATCGTGCATCCCGCCCTTCGGCTCTGAATACACCGATTCGATCATCGCCTGGTAGTTCTTCTCCACCACCCGGCGCTTCACCTTGAGCGTCGGCGTCAGCTCTCCGCTCTCGATCGAGAAGTCTGTCTCGATCAGCACCACCTTCTTCGGCATCTCGAACTGGGCCAGGTCGCGCAAGGCCTTCCGGACCTCCCGCTCGATCTTGTCGCCGCATTCCGGCATGGCGATCAGGGCCGAATCGCTCGCGGCGGCGTATCCCTTGCCCTGCGCCCAGGTCCTGAGCTCGGCAATGTTGGGCACCACCAGCATGATCGGGTATTTCCGCTTGTCGCCCAGCATCACGGCGTTGAGGATGAACTTGTTGCCCTTGACCCGGCCCTCGATCGGCTGCGGCGCGATGTTCTTGCCGCCGGCGGTGACGATGATGTCCTTCTTGCGGTCGGTGATCTTGAGGAATCCATCCGGATCGATCACCCCGATGTCGCCGGTGTGGAACCACCCGTCGCCGTCGATCGCCTCGTGGGTCGCTTCCGGCTTGTTGTAGTAGCCCTTCATCACGTGCGGGCCCCGGGTGAGGATCTCTCCGTCGGCGGCGATCTTCACCTCGACGCCCGCGATCGGCCGGCCCACGGTACCCATGCGGATGGCGGTGGTTGCATTGACCGTGATCACCGGCGACGTCTCGGTCAGCCCGTACCCTTCGTAGATCGGCAGCCCTGCCGCGAAGAAGAACTTGGCGATCTCGGCAGACAGCGGCGCTCCCCCGGACACGAAGAAGCGGAGATGGCCGCCGGTCCGCGCCTGCAGCTTGGAGAACACCAGCCGGTCGGCGATCGCCTTCCTGAACCCGACCCCGCCGGGGACCGGCTTGCCCGCCAGCACGCACTCGGCCCAGGTCTCGCCCGCGGCGCGGCACCAGGTGAAGATCTTGCGCTTGAGGTTGGAGGCGGCGGATCCCTCGATGATCCGGGCGTAGATCTTCTCGTACAACCGCGGTACCGAGAGCACCACGGTCGGCTGCCGTTCGACCAGGTCGGCGGAGACCGACTCGATGCTCTGGGCGTAGTTGATGACGCAGCCCGACTGCCACATGCAGTAGTGCCCCGCCATCCGCTCGAACACGTGCGAGAGCGGCAGGAAGGAGAGACACTCGTCCCCGTCGCGCAGATCGAGGGACTTGAGCCCGCTCACCACATTGGAGGTCAGGTTCCCATGGGTCAGCATCACGCCCTTGGGGTCGCCCGTTGTTCCGGAGGTGTAGATCAGCGTCGCCAGGTCCGAATCCTTCGCCCCGAGCGCCTCTTCCCGCCAGCGGGGGTACTTGGCCAGCGCCGCCTTGCCCCGGTCGAACAGATCGCCGATGGGCATCACGCCCGGGCCGGTGGCATCCGGGTCCAGCGCGATGATGTGCCGGAGCGCGGGCGTCACGTCGGGGTGCCGGATTGCCAGAACCTTGTCGAGCTGAGTCTTGCTGGAGACGAAGATGGCGACCGAGCCGGAATCTCTGAGGATGTAAGACACCTGGCCGGCGGGGAGGGTCGGATAGATCGGGACGTCGGCGCAGCAGGTAGTGAGGCAGGCAAAGTCGATGATGGCCCACTCGGGCCGGTTTTCCGAGAGCAGGGCCACGTTGCTCCCCGGCTGAATCCCCAACTCCCGGAGACCGGCGGCCAGCCACTGGACCTGGTCCCGGGTCTGGGCGAACGAGATGTCGACCCAGCGCCCGTCCCGTTTCACTCGCATGGCGACCGGCCGGGAGGCATTCCGGTCCATCGCTCCGAAGAACAGCTCGTTCAGCGTGCGGGGGTCAGCCATGGGAGGGCTCCGTGAGAGGTTCCGCGTTCCGGGTTCCGCGTGCAGCGCCGCACAGCTGTGCGGCGCTACGGGGAACGCGGAACGCGGAACTTCATTTTACTGAAAATCGACCGTGAAGAGCTGCCCCGAACCGGGCACGGCGAGCCCACTGGGCCGGGTCGCCGAGACCCGCACCGTGACCGTCGGGGGCGGGGTGGTGCCCGATACCTTCCGGAGTGTCACCGGAGAGACCGGTTGGCCGGTCAGCCCCGTCGCCGCCCTGAGCGACAGGCCGCCACCCTGGAATCGGAGCTTGCCGGTCGCGGCGGCCGTCTCGACTACCTCGTAGAGCAGGCGGCCGTTGCTGATGCCCACCGTATCCGGGGCCAGCGACTGGAGCGCTGCCACCAGGGCGGCCGATGCGGAATCGGACGCCGGTACGGTGATCGTGGTCGGCGCGGTCAGCGCCACGGTGTCCGATCGGCGATGGATCTCGAGGAGCGTGAGGTCCGAGAGAAGGCTCCCGGTGCGGGCCTGCACCCGGCCGGATCCCGAACTGGAATCGGTCGTGACGCTCCCGGTGCTGTCGACGATCAGGATGCTGTCGGGCGAACTCCAGACGATGGTCGCGGCCACCTCGCGCCCGTCAGCGTCAAGCGCCCGGGCCACCAGCACCAGGGTGTCGAACTGTTCCACCACCGGTGGGGTCTGCAGCCGGAGTTCCAGGGCGACTACCCCGCCCCCGGTTCCAGAGAGGTCGCTGCAGCCGAGCAGGGCGGCCGCCAGGAGGATCGGCCGGCGCTTCACTCGGTTCCCGGCACTCCGTCCGGTTCCAGGTCCCGCAGAGTCGCCTCGGCGTGGCGGATCCAGCGGTCGGCGTCCGCGCCGCGTGGGGGCCGGGCCAGGAAGGAGCGCAGGTGCTTCGCCGCGTCGGCCAGCTCACCTCTTTCCTTGAGCCGGAAGGCGAGCCCATAGTGCGCTCCCACGAGGGTATCGTCCAGCGCCAGCGCCTTGCGGTAATGCCGGATCGCCTCGTCGACCTGCCCGGTCTTGGTGAAGGCGATCGCCATGTTCTGCAGGATACGCGGGTCGTTGGCGTTGTCGCGCAGGGCGAGCCGGTAGGAGGTCAGGGCCGACTCGTAGTCACCCTGACGTTCCAGCGCCAGCGCTTCATTGAGGTAGTCGAGACGCTGCGGCTTCAGATTCTTGAGCTGGTCGCCGCCGAACAACCGCCGCCAGAAACCCATTACGGAGCACGATCCTTGCGCGTCAAGGAGGTAGGTTGATCCTAAGATACCCCCACCTACTGGAGGCCGCAACGCAGTTGTAGGGCCAAGGTTCGGTGGATAGGTTAGTTACGAGAGGCTATGGGCTATGGGCTAAGGGCTAAGGAGGGCTGGGGACTCCTGCGTCTCTGCTCATCTGCACACTGCCCGGCTTTCCCCGACTCAGCCCATAGCCCATAGCCCATAGCCATGAAACGACCTGTCCCCGGCACCCAGCCACGCGGCGTCCTCGAGATCGACTGGCCCTTCTTCGGCGAGTTGACCCGTGCGCTTGCCCTCAAGGTCGCCCGCGAGTTCCAGCCCGAGGTGGTGCTGGGGATCGCCAAGGCGGGCGTCATCCCCGGGGTCGTGGTCGCCTCCATCCTGCAGGTGGAGTTTGCCTCGATGGCCGTGACCCGCCGCGATGCCGGAAGCGAGCCGATCCTGGTGGCCGGTCCGCCCAGCTCCATACGGGGCCGGCGCGTGCTCCTGGTGGACGAGACCTGCGATACCGGCTCCACCTTCAGGCTCGCCCTCAACGAGGTCCGCTCCCTCAAACCCAAGGCAGTGAAGACCGCGGCGTCGTTCAAGACCGGCCCCTACAAGCCGGACTTCTACGCCTTCGAAACCGAGAACGTCATCATCCTCCCCTGGGACCGGGAAATCATCGAGGGAGACCAGCTGGTCATGCGGCCCGACTACGTGAACTGGCTCAAGGGGAACGGGTGAACCGCCTGTCCGCGCTCCCTGGCGCCACATGAAAGACCGCCTCACCGACGCGCTCCGCACCAGCCGGGCCGACTACACCGAGATCCGGCTGGAACGCACCTGGGCGACGGCGATCGCGTATCGCGGGAGCCGCATGGAAGGGGCCACCAGCGCGCTCGAGGTGGGCGGGATGGTGCGCTGCCTCAATCACGGCAAGGGCTGGGGGATCGCCAGCTTCACCGGCGCCGAGCGCATCCCCGCGATGGTGGCCCAGGCGCACGAGCTCTCCCTCGCCGTTCCCCTCGATACTCCGCTCCGCCTGGCCGATATCCCCATCCGTCAGGCCGATCACTTCGCCGACCTCGATGGTGATGTCCGGGAAGTCCCGCTGAGCGAGAAGCGCGCGCTGCTCGAGCGGCTCAACCAGGAAATGCTGGCCACCGACCGGCGGATCACCGACAGCCTCGTCTCCTATGACGACCGGGTCACCGAGCGCTGGATCGGCAACAGCGATGGGCTGCTGATCTACGACATCAAGCCCGAGATCCGGCTCTCTGCCGGGGCGGTGGCGCGGGAGGAGAGTTTTCTCGAGCGGGCCTTCGAGTCGTGGTCGGCCCGGGGCGGGTGGCGCGGGGTGCAGGAGGTGGACCATCTCTTCCGCCAGGCCGCCCGCCGGGCGCTGGCGCTGCTGGGCGCCCCGCGGGTCCGGGCCGGCACCTATCCCGTGATTCTCGATCCCCGGCTGGCCTCGGCGCTGGTGCACCAGACGCTGGGGCACCTCAGCGAGGCCGATGCGCTCGCCCGTCGTCCCGATGCCGACGAGCTGATGCGGCCCGGACGACGGGTCGGGTCGGACCTCATGACCGTGGGTGATGACGGCAGCGCCTCGAGCCTCACCGGATCGTTCGCGTTCGACGATGAAGGCGCCCCGACCCAGAACACCCTGCTGGTGCAGCATGGCGTGCTGGTCGGCCGGCTGCATACCCGGGAGACGGCGGCGCGCGCCGGGGTGCGGCCCACCGGGAGTGCCCGCGCCAGTTCCTTCCGCTCGGTGCCCGAGGCCCGCCTCAGCAATACCTACCTCGCCAACGGGCGCGGGTCGCTGGACGACCTGCTTCGCGGTATCCCGTTCGGGATCTACTGCTGCGATGCGATGGGCGGCGAGAGCCATCTCGGACGGTTCAGCATCACCGCCGGCTGGGGCCAGATCATCCGCGACGGACAGCTGACCGACACCGTGAAGCCGATGGTGCTCGCGGGCGATCTGGTCGAGACGCTGCAGCGGGTGGATGGTGTCGCGGGCGATTTCCGGTGGTCACACCTGGCGAGCGGCTGCTCCCGCCCGCACAGCGGCCGTGTCCCGGTGGCCGAAGGCGCGCCCCACATCCGGATCGATGGCGTGTCGGTGGGGGGAGAGACCACATGATCGCCCCCCTCATTGAGCTGGCGGCCCGCCGCACGACCCTGGCCGACGCCGCGCTCAAGACCGACGAGACCACCAGTCTCCGGTTTGCCGGCGGCCGGGTGGTCTCCGCGGCCGTCAGCCGGAGCCAGGGAGTCAATCTCCGGGTGGTCGCCGAAGGGCGGATGGGGTTCGCGGGAACCACCGACGACGATGCCCCCGCGCTGCTCGAGTCGGCGCTGACCTCCGCCCGCCAGGGTGAAGCCGCCTCGGTGGCCCTCCCGCGGCCCGCCGCGAAACCGCCCGCGGTCCAGACCCATGGCGCCCGGGCCGCCACCGCGAACCTCGCCGAGCTCACCGCGCTTGGCACTCTGGTGCGAGACCGCCTGGCGGCCGAGCACGCGGATCTCGGGATCCTGGTCGAGCGCAGCATCGGCTCGGTGCGGGTGGCCAACACCCGCGGACTGGACGCCGGTTACGACGTCACCTGTGTCACCCTCGCGGTGGAAGCCGCACGCATCCGCAACGGCCGGCGGGTGGTGATCGGCGGACGGCTCGCGGGAGTGGATCTGCCGTCGCTGGTGGAGCTGGAGGGGCTCATCGCTCGTCTCCGCCAGCGGCTGGCCTGGGCCGAACGTGATGCGGAGGTCCCTGCCGGGCGCCACCTGGTCGGATTCCTCCCGTCCGCCTTGCCGCTCCTGCTCCTGCCGGTCGAACAGGCCCTGCTGGGGAAGGCGGTGCTGCAGAACAGCTCGCCGCTCGGCCGGCGGAAGGGCGCCCGGGTCTACAGCGAGCTGTTTTCCCTCCGGGACAACCCACTCCTCGATGGGCGCCCCGGATCCCGGCCGGTGGACGACGAGGGCGTACCCAGCCGGGTGGTCTCCCTGATTCAGGCGGGGCAGGTCGAAGGGTTCCTGTACGACCTGGAGACGGCCACCCGCGTCGGCGTTTCCCCCACGGGCCATGGACGGCGATCGACCTTCGCCAAGCCGCAGCCGGCATGGACCAACGTCGTGGTGGAGCCGGGAGCCTCGTCGTTCGAGGAGCTGCTTGGGGTCGTGGGCGACGGCCTGCTGGTGGAGGGGACCCGGGGTGCGCCGGTGGGGAATGCCATCGGAGGGACCTTCGCCCAGCCGGCCGCGGTGGCCTGGCGGGTAAGTGGCGGCGAGGTGCTGGGCCTGGCCCAGGAGGTGACCGTCGCCGGCAATGCCCACGACCTCCTCGGCCGGGTGGCGGCGGTGGGCCGCGATGCGATGTGGATCGGGTGCCGGTCGGCGCCGACGCTGGTGGTGGAGGGGGTTTCCGTGTTCTGACGGGTTGAACCGTTCCGCGTTCCCCGTTGTCTCGGGTTTCAGAGTGCAGCGGTCTTGGGGGGGCAGGCGATGGCGCGAACGCGGAACGTGTTACATCAGGTACCGCCTCACTAACCAGTACACCAGCCCCATCGCCGCGATCCCGATTGCCCAGGCCACTGCTTCCTTCAGGCGTTGGGCCTGACGAGCCGGCCCGGTGGCGGGGTCGTGGTTGAGCGACTTGCTGTGGCGAACGTTGTAGGCGCACATCGATGGTCGCGGCTCCGATCGGTCAGGACTCGACCCCGAGGGCTTGCAGGTATCCGGTACCCTCCGCCATCCGCTCATACAGGATCTGGAGCGACTCCGGCGCGCCGGCCAGGAACCGGCAGCGGGCGTCTCCCCGGGAGCGGCATTCGACCTCCATCACCCCCAGCGTCGATTCCGAAACCCGGGACAGGAACTCGGCCAGGAGTCCGGAGGAGAGATGGCAGGAGGGGTAGGAGGCGCCGATCGCCGGCTCTGCTTCCCACCAGTCGGGCGAATCGAGCGCGATCACCGCGGAGGCGATCGGCGACACCCGGACGGTGCCCCAGCCATACTCGCGGAAGAAGTTCGAGAGGGTCTCACCGAGGTGTCGCACGTCCAGCGACGCAGGCCGCTCCACGTGGTAGCGGTCGGACAGCCAGTCGGTGTAGGCCTCGTAGAGCGCCTCTCCGCCGGCGAAGCCCGCTTCCTGCAACCAAGTGGCGGCCTGCATCCCGGCATCCCGCTCCAGCACCTGCCGGAGGTGATGGATGCTCCGCTGGCTGAGGAGCAGCGTGTTGGGGGGGGCGGCAGCGGCAGTCGTCGGCATGGTTGGGCTCGCTCGAGGATAGCGAACGTTAGACCGGCATTGGTGTAGCTGCAAGCTCTGGGAATTCGGTTCCCCGTTCCGCGTTCCGAGTTCCGCGTTCTTAATGGGTAGCTGCGGACTCGGGCCTCTGGGTTCGAGCAACGGGGAACGGGGAACGCGGAACGCGGAACGAAACTACCGGCCTACCCGTTTCAAGAGCTCGGCCTCGTCAATCACCTCCACCCCCAGTTCCTTCGCCTTTTCCAGCTTGCTCCCGGCTTCGGCGCCGGCCACGACCGCATCGGTCTTCCGGCTGACGCTGCCTGCCACGCGGCCGCCCGCCTGTTCGATCAGCTCGGTGGCCTGCGGGCGGGTCAGATTCGGCAGCGTTCCGGTGATCACGTAGGTCTTGCCGGCCAGCTGGCCGCCGCTCTTCACGGCCCTGGCCTCGGTCAAGGTGAGGCCGGCATCGGCGAGCCGCGCCACCAGCGTCCGGTTCGACGCCGTCCTGAAGTATTCCTCCACTGCCTCGGCGATGATGGGGCCCGCGCCCGGCACGGCCTCGATCTCTTCCCGCGAGGCATCGGCGAGGGCGGCCATCGAGCCGAACTGCCGCGCCAGGATCTGGGCCACCGTCTTGCCGACGTGCCGGATTCCCAGCCCGAAGAGCAGGAGTGAAAGCGGCCGAGCCCTGGAGGCATCGATCGCCGCGACCAGCTGCCCCGCCGACTGTTCCGCGAAGCGTTCCAGCCGGGTCAGCTGCTCCACCGTCAGGTCGTAGAGATCGGCCACATTGCGGATCAGGCCGGCGTCGAGCAGTTGTCGCACCCGCTCGTAGCCGAGTCCCCGGATGTCCATCGCATCGCGGGAGGCGAAGTGGACAATGCCTTCCAGCACCCGGCCGGGGCAGGACCCGTTGGGGCAGTACCGCATCGCCTCGTCGGCGGGGCGTTCCACCCGGGTGCCGCATGCGGGACAGTGATCCGGCATCACGAACTCGGGGCCCCGCTCGTCCGGAGACGGAATGGAACGGAGGATCTGGGGGATCACTTCTCCCGCCCGGATGACTTCGACCCGGTCGCCTTCCCGCAGATCCTTCTGGGCGATCAGGTCTTCGTTGTGAAGGGTGGCGGTCGACACGGTCACCCCGCCGATCTCGACCGGCTCGAGGACGGCGTAGGGGTTGAGCGCACCGGTTCGTCCCACATTGACGGCGATCTTGAGGAGGCGGGTGACGGCCACATCGGGCGCGAACTTCCGGGCGATGGCCCAGCGGGGCTCCCGGCCCCCCACGACACCCAGCTCGTCGTGCAGCGCCAGTTGATCCACCTTGACCACGATCCCGTCGGCATCGAAGGGGAGTTCGCCGAGGTGCTCCTCGACGCGTTGAATCGCCTCCTGGACCGCCGCGAGGTCCGGGTGCCGCTGGTGGTGGGGCTCCACCTGGAATCCCCAGCCTTCCAGCAGGGCGAGCAGCTCGGAGTGCCGCGTGACGCCGAGGCTGCCCTCGATCACCTCCACGTGGAAGGCGAACATCCGGAGCCGGCGGTGCCTGGTGATCCGCGGATCGAGCAGCTTGAGACTCCCGGCCGCGGTATTCCGGGGATTGGCATAGAGCTGCTCGCCCGCCTTCTCCCGCTCCCGGTTGAGCCGGGTGAACGCGGCGTGCGTCATGTAGACCTCGCCGCGCACTTCCATCAGGGCGGGGTGATGGCCGCCGCGGAGGACCAGGGGCACGTCGGCGATGGTCTTGAGGTTCTCGGTGACCATCTCGCCCATCGTGCCATTGCCACGGGTGGCGCCGGCCATGAACCGGCCCCGCTCGTACGTGAGGCTGACGGCTGAGCCGTCGATCTTCACCTCGGTGGCATACCCCGCCCGGCGTACATCGTCGGTGATGCGCGCATTCCGGTCTTCCCAGGCCTGCAGCTCTTCCGGGCTGAAGGCGTTGGCGAGGGACAGCATCGGCCGGCGGTGGGTGAGCTTGGCGAGCGCGGCGCTCGGCTCGGCGCCGACCCGCTGGGTAGGACTGTCGGGTACACGGAGCTCCGGATGGGCCTCCTCGAGCGCCTTGAGCT
>Ga0184615_10000630_pt1 | contig 19106 bp, 19 predicted proteins | sample PLM4_65_coex_FD_133134 | JGI IMG/M metagenome (GOLD analysis project Ga0184615, IMG submission 133134) | Groundwater sediment microbial communities from an aquifer in East River, Colorado, USA - PLM4_65_coex | ecosystem: Environmental > Terrestrial > Soil > Riparian zone | place: USA: East... | reverse complement strand
TTTGACTGCCAAAATTCAGCGTAAAACCGTCTAAAGCATCGTTTACGTTCGTAATCTGATAATCGGCACCACCGTTGAAGCCGAAACTCAACATATTACCGCTTAAACCTTTAAAAATTTCTCTCGTGTTCAGGTCGTCATTATTGTAGATAATGCAGCCATCATTTGAAAGAATTTTTGTGGCGAAATTTTGAAATGTTTCCGTGTAGTGCTGCATGTCCCGGAAATAATCGGGATGATCAAAGTCTATATTTGTGACAATAGCGTTTGCGGGCAAATAGTATTGAAACTTGTTTTGATATTCATCCGCTTCAAATACAAAAAACTTCGGCTTGTCCATTTTGGTATTGAGGCCGTCAGCCACGGTGCCGGTCAGCGTCACCGTCTCATGGTTAGTTTCCATAATCACGCCGAGCATAGAAGTTGTTGTCGTTTTGCCATGGCTGCCGCAAACGGCCACTGAAATCAACTTGCGCGAAATTTCTCCCACGGCTTGCGGGTAAGAGATGATTGGAATGCGCATCAGCTTGGCTTGGGAAATTTCCGGATTGCGATCGTTATAAGCCGTTGAAGTAATTATGAGATCGGGCATTTCTTTCTGAAGATTTTCACCATGAAATCCCTCGTGATAAGAAATATCATTCTGATGAAGCTGGATTTCAGTAAAAAACCTCTCATCGGTATCGGAACCGGTGACTTTGTAATCCATTTTTTTTAAAAGCACCGCCAGCGAGGACATGCCTGTGCCCTTGATGCCAATCATGTAGATTTTCCTTACATTCTGGTCTAACATCCGGTATAGTATACTAAATGCGATGGTCACCGTAAACCCCGATATTTTTAAACTTTATGACGTGCGTGGCGTGTATGGCCGCGATTTCGACGTTAATTTTGCCGAAGAATTTGGAAATAAAATTGCTCGGGCACTAAAAGCCACGACTATGGTTATCGGTCGGGATAGCCGGACGAGTTCCAGTCTGTTGGAAAAGGCAATTCTTCAGGGTCTGCTTTACGCCGGAGTAGAAGTTTATGAGGTTGGCATTTGCACGACGCCAGTTTTTTATTATGCCGTGCAAGCAAAAAACGCCGATGGCGGAATTATGATCACGGCTTCGCATAATCCCGAGGAATATAACGGCTTTAAAGTTGTCGGACCGAAAGCGAGTATTATCGGCGGCGAACAGTTACGAGAGATATTTCTCAAAACAGAATTAAATCTATCGGGCAGCGGTAATGTCCAAAACTATGATGGCGTGGGGAAATATGCCGATGCGGTCGCCAAGATGGGCGGTGGAGCCAGCCGTACATTTACTGTCGGTCTGACTGCCTCACCGGCAAGCGAAAAAATCCTCAATCGGATCGGTGAAAAGACCGGCCTTTTGATTCAAAAAAGAAATCCGGACGGCCTCAATGTTGAATTGGATGATGATGCGGACCGAATTACATTTTTTGACCGACAGCATAAAATTGAGGCTGATTTTATCACTCTCCTAATCGCCGAATATTTGGGTCTAAAACGAATTGTCCATGATTTTCGTTTTTCCAAATCAGTCCGAGAGCAATTTAAGAAGCTGGGCATTGTTGCTATTCCTTCCAAAGTTGGCCGGCTCCATATTTATGAAAATATGAAAAACTACGAAGGCGAGTTCGGCGCCGAACTATCGGGCCACTATTATCTTAAAGAATTCAATTGCCTTGAATCGCCGGAAATGGTTTTGCTGTGGATACGCAATATTATCCAAAAAACTGGCAAGAATTTGCAAGAACTAATTAAACCGTTCGATAAATATTTTCGCACTAGCGAACTTTCTATGCCGTACAGCTCGGGTGCGTTTGACCGCATTGAACAAAAATATTCCGATGCCAAAATCTCCAAAGACGATGGCATTCTTGTCGAGTACGATGATTGGTGGCTAAGCTTGCGCAAATCGAATACCGAACCGATGATGCGCCTGATTATTGAGGCAAAGAATGTAGGGCTTCTTGAAAGGAAGCTTGATGAAATTAATGAAACCCTACGTCGCTAAGAGCTAAAGCTCTGCTCCTATGGCCGATCTGATTTTGTCTATACAAAATCAGATCGAAAACGTAGAGCTCCTGAACCGAAAGGTCCAAGAGCTCGAGGCCGCATTGCACGGCTAGTACACATTGCTATCGTGTCCTTTTCTTTTTGCTGTGGCTGACTTTCCAGGGTTCCTGTCTCGAGGTGACTCGATCAAGTGCGTTGATCATGTCTCCCGTGGGAGCAAGCACCATTTTCACACCAACGTCTGCGGTGCTGGGAACGTGGATGTACCGGAACTCAAGTGACATTGTTGCCAGCTGGTTCTTGGTCACGATGAGGTCTCTTGCCAGCTCACTGGCAGCTCGCTCAATGGCGAGTTTAAACTTCTTAGTTGCAACTGTGCTTCGCATGTCACTCTTCTCTGTCATCGAGGCAACTAGATCTCGATGATCTGTCGTAGTCTCGACAACCACCGAAGGAACCTTCTCCAAGAAACCGCTCGAGTTGTCGAACTGCTCTACCAGGATTCACGTTTACGGAATAGACCACTACCAGGTCAGTGACCGTTCTTCCCGGGTGTTCTTCTTCGAACCTTCTGGCAGCTTCAGACAAGTAGACCGGCATCGTACCTCGCTCGAAACTCTTTGTTTCCTTCATCTCTACACCCCCATCTTGGCCTTGATCTCGGCCAGGTTTGTGCTGGCGATCATTCTAGCTTGTTCTTCAGACTTTTCCAAGATGTCCAAAACATGCTTGGGATTAGCTTTGAGTTCATTATATCTCTCTTGAAACGGTTTCAGAAAATTTACAACTACTTCCGCCAGATCATCCTTGAATTGGACATAAGTTTTGCCGGCGTACATAGTTTCAATTTCGCCGATTTGTTCACCTGAAAGAAGGGAATAGATGGTAACCAGATTTGAGATGCCCGGTTTCCCTTTTTCATCAAAGCGAATGTCTTTTCCGGAATCAGTCGTGGCGCGTTTAATCTTTGAGCGAACGGCGTCAGGATCGTCTGAAAGGGCGATACCCTCGTCCCCGGTCTTGGACATCTTTCTTGTCGGGTCCTGGAGCGACATTATGCGTGCACCCTCTTTAATGTACGGTTTTACGGGACTAAATGTTCCGTCAAAAGTAGAATTAAACCGCTTGGCAATTTCATTGGTGAGATCAATGTGGGGGAGCTGGTCTTCACCAACCGGCACAAGGTCTGATTTATAAAGCAAAATATCGGCGGCCATCAGTACCGGATAATCTAATAGCCCCATATTGTTAACCCTAGTTTTTTCTAGTTGCTCGCGATAGGTTGGCAAACGATCGAGCCAACTCACGGGCGTAATCGTATTGAAAAGCCAAGCCAGTTCAGTATGCTGGGGAACTTTAGATTGGCGGATAAGCAGAGATTTTTCCGGATCTAAACCAGCGGCCAAGAAAGTCGTGGCCGTATCAAAAACTTGATCCTGGTATGTTTTCGGATCGTAAGGCGTGGTGATACCATGATAATCAACAACGGCATAAACTGCTTGTTCGGCTTGATTTTGAAGCTCAATCCAGTTTTTTATTGCGCCTAGGTAGTTGCCTAAGTGGAGTTGACCGGATGAACGGATGCCAGAAAAAACCCTTGTCATTAGATTAAGAATAGCGAAAAAACGAAAACCCCGCCAGTCAGCGGGGCATCCGTTTATTTGTTTGCAGACATCCAACCTTCAACACGGACACGTAACTTTTCGATAGCTTCACCACGAGTGCCGCCGCGAGTTTCACCAAAGTCATGAGTAATTTTTTGGGGGAGATCAGTATCTATGCGATCCATAAATTTAACCCTTGCTATATATTGTTCTGTTTCGGATGGCAAAATTAATTCCAATACTGACAAATCATACTCGTACTTTTTCATGAAATATATATTAGTGAACCTTGATACGTTACCGCTTACACCTCAATCAATACTGGCAACACCATCGGCCGGCGTTCGGTTTTCTGAAACAAGAACTGGCCGATATCGTCTCGAATCTGGTCTTTGAGATAAGGTAGGTTGAGTGGACGGGCTTTATCATTCTCAACGATAGTCCGGATTTTCTTTCGGACGTGCGCCAATAATTCTTTATTTTCTTTGAGGTAAATAAACCCTCGAGAGATGATATCCGGACTCTGGACGACTTTACCCGATTTAGCATTGATTAGGGCAATAATGACAAACATGCCGTCCTCGGCCAGAACCTGCCGATCGCGGAGTACGACATTGCCAATATCGCCAATGCCAAGCCCGTCCACCATCACGTAGTTGGAAGGAGCGACTTTTTTGTCGAACCACCACTGATCTTTGGTCATGTGAATAATTTGGCCGTTGTCGGCGATGATGATATTTTCGTCAGACATACCCTTCTCTTTGCCTAAACTGCCGAGCGTGACCATCATCGAATATTGGCCGTGAATGGGCATGAGGAACTTGGGCCGCAACAGATCAATAATCTGCTTTAGATCTTCCTGCCGAGCGTGGCCGCCAGCATGAATGTCCATCATCTGATAGTGAAAGACTTTGACACCAGCCCGGTAGAGCATGTCTTTGAGGTACTGTACCGACCGTTCATTGCCCGGAATTACCGATGACGAGAAAATAACCGTATCTTTTTTAGTGATGTTTAGATGTCGGTGCTCTTTATTGACAATTCGCATTAGTGAAGCTGCTTCCTCGCCTTGGGCGCCGGTCGCAACCACGGTAACTTTCTCGCGGGGATAGTCGTTGACTTGTTCGATAGAGATCTGAGTACCTTTCTGCATTTTTATATAACCCAGCTCTTTGGCGAATTCGACATTGGTGCGGAGGCTATAGCCGTCAAAGCACACCTTGCGGCCATATTTTTCGGAAAGCTGCACGATTTGCTGAATGCGGTTAATCATTGAGGAGAATGTGCCCGTGACAAGCATGCCCGTCGCTTCTTTGAAGATCAGTTCGAGGTTATCGTAAATGGTCTGTTCGGAAATTGAGTGGCCGGTGCGTTCAGCATCGGTCGAGTCGCACAAAAGCGCGAGCACGCCCTCATCGCCAAAGGCTTTAAGTTGTTCAAAGCTTGCTGGTACGTCATTAACCGGATTCGGATCGAATTTAAAATCGGCGGTATGAATGACATTCCCGACTGGCGTTCGAACTAATACGCCCAAGTCATCAGGAATATTATGGTTCATATGGAAGAATTCCACTTCAAAGTGGTCTCCCATCTTTACTATGTCGCCGGCTTTCGAAAGTATAATCGGCAGCGCCGGTAAATTCGGGAACTCTAAGTGCCGCTTCATAGTAATACCGCGGGTGAGATTGGCAGTATAAATATCGGGGTTGCCCAATCGTTGCTGAAGATAGGGAACGGCACCGACGTGGTCCATATGGCCGTGCGTCAGAATCAATCCTCGGATGTTTTTCGTCTTATTTTCTAGATATTTGGTATTTGGGATGAGAAAATCAATACCTGGCATGTTTTCCTCGGGGAACATAATACCGGCATCAATGACGATAATATCGTCTTTATACTCCAGCATGTACATGTTTTTGCCAATCTCGCCTAAGCCGCCCAGAGCAATGACTTTAAGTGTGTTATCGGTGTCTTGATCTTTGGGCGTGCCAATTTTTCCCTCATGGATACCGGTGGGGGGCAGGCGCCGCTGCGTCGCTAAACGCGGCCGCCGACTGTTAAATTTATTTCGCGACTTGCGACGGCCACTAGATCCCATCGGCCGGGAAGTATTATCAGGCTGGACTGGCTGCTCCGAACGTACCGGAATATTTTTTGATTCTTCTGCTTTTTTAGGCGCATTTAAACGCTCATTGCTTTGCGCGCGGGAAAAGAGCGGTTCTGAAGCTTTTTCTTCAGGCGATTGATTACGATCTTCTTTCTTAATCATTACTTTCTAAAACTATAGTGATACTAGACCTACCTCACGGCAGGCGAGTCGTCTATGAGTTTCGTTACGTTTAATTTGATACATGAGAATTCTCTTCGATACTTCGTATAGTGCCCCCGACAGGATTTGAACCTGTACAGCCTTGCGGCCACTGGCTCCTGAAGCCAGCGTGTCTGCCAATTCCACCACGAGGGCATCACACTGTAAAGACCTGCCCGCCGGCGGGCAGGCCAGCGAATACGCTTTTCGAGTGCTTTACCTAAGTAAAGCAAGAGAATTAACGGTAGCTACAGTATATCCTACTTTTGGCAAAAAAGCAAACGGTGTTAATTACTTAAATGACCGATGGGTCTCAACATACCAATTTTCAACATTAGAAAATCGATCTGATGGCATGGAAATCAAAGACGTTTTAAAGCCTTGAATCGATTTATTCTGGACATACAAATAGTAGGGGCTATATAGAAACACAGCTGGGACGTCATCAATGACGATTTTTTGGAAATCGTCATATTTTTTCATTCGTTCTAATGGATTAATTGTCTGCCGCGCCTCTTCAAGGATTTTGTCGGCAGTCTTATTCTCGTAAAGAGCCAGATTCAAGCCCGGATCGTTTTTCTGGGACGAGTGCCAAAGACTAAACGGATCGGGATCAATATTGAGAATTTCACCAAAAAGAAGTATTTGGTACTCCCGGTCCTTAATCACTTGCTGAAGCTGGGAGATAGGTAACGCTTCCACGGTCACTTCGACGCCGGCTGCTCGCCACTGGTCTTTAAGAACATTGGCCACGTCAATAAGTTCCGGCCAGGTTGAAGTGGTAATTTTTAGCGTCAAACGCGCATCCTTTTTAGTCAGGATGCCATTGCTATCAGGCGTGCCCCAGCCGTCGGCTTTTAGGATTTCCTTGGCTTTTTCGACGTCGAACGGATAAGTAGCGACGTTGCTATTAATATCCAAGATTCCGCTCACCATCGGTGAATTGATGGCCATACCTTTATTTCCGAGAATGTTGGCGATGATAGCGTTGCGGTCAGTGGCATGGTTCAAAGCTAAGCGGACGTTTTTGTTAGCTAAAATATTAGACTCGTTTTGATTAAAAAAGGCAGCAAAGTAACGGGGGAGTTTTAATTCCTCGATCGTCAGGCGTTGTCTATACTTTACTTTTGAAAGATTCTGGCCAGAGATAAAACCTATATTCTGAATTTCATTTCGATTATAAGCATCGATCGTCTCATCTTCTGAGTTATAAAAACGGATGACAACCGTATCAATATAGGGCCGGCCATTTACATAAGCATCATTTGCCTCGAGTTCATAGGAATCAATCCTTCCTGCACGGTTCTTTTTCAGTTTCTTAAATTTAAATGGCCCAGAACCGATCGGCTTAACATTTAGTTCCGAAAGAGAAAAATTGATCGGTTTCACAAACTGCCAAAGGTGTTTAGGCATAATTCCCATCGTCAAATTATTCGCGAACTGGGCGTATTTGTTTTTAAGGCGGAAACGAATGGTATAATCATTGACCCTTTCCACTTCAACACCCTGCCAACTGACGCGCTGAGAACTGACATAGTCAGGGTTTTGAGCCGTCTGGATCGTAAAAATAACATCGTCCGCTGTAATCTTATTGCCGTCGTGCCATGTCGCGTTCTCTTTGAGATAAATAGTGTAACTTAATCCATCAGTCGAGATCTCGGGTGCAGATTTAGCCAGATCGGGAATAAGCTTGCCATCTTCATTGTATTTCATGATACCCGCAAAAATCAGGCTAGTCAGATCGCGATCGGCATCATTGGCTTGAGCCAAGAGCGGATTAATTAATCGGGGCTCACCCAGGACACCTTCACTGAATGAACCGCCGTAATCTGGTTCGGGTACGGTCGCGTGGTAATAAGAGGTGACGGGAATGGAAAAAACTGATCCCAGAAGAATTATTGAAAGAGCTAAGATGGCATAACGCTCGCGCTTGGAAAGGACCTTCGGCAAAAGACGAAGGCGGGTTCCTAGATCCATCCGCTTTATGAATGATTCTCGGAGGCTTTCCTTGGGTTTATTCTGTTCGTCTTCCGGCTTCAAGCCGAAAAAATCGTCTAGTTGGTTATTCTCGTTCATAGTTTCTATTCGTTAGATACTGGGAAACAAGCGAACTGCGACCGAAACGCCGATGAAGAGAACGGCGAATACGATTGTGGCATAGAAAACGACTTTTTCCGCGCCGCGCTTGGTGCTGTATTCCATGGCGCTGCCGCCGAAGGTCGCAGAAAGGCCCTCGCCTTTCTGTTGAAGCAAAATTGATACGATCAAAAGAATTCCGGTAGCAATCTGACCATACAATAATATATCGTGGATAGTCATTTATGTGGCGTGGGCAGTTAGAATATTAACGGCAGAAATTATAATTGTGGCGAAGAATAGTGCGACGAATGTATCAATGGAGACGAAATCGAATGATAAGTCTACCAGCCAGATAATAAACGCGTTGATGACCACCGTGAACAGGCCGAGCGTCACGATAATGAAAGGCAACGAAACCAGTTTGATAATCGGCCGAACGAGCATATTAAGCAGGGCTAACCCCAGGCCAGCCAGGAAATACTGCCACAAACCGCCGGTCACAATGAAGTTTGGCACCAACAAAGATGTCAGGTAAAAGGCCAGTGAATTTGCGATTACCCGTAGGATAAATGAGGTCATACGAACCTGGATATAGTAGCAAAGAAGGGGGAAGATGTCGAGTTCTGCGCCAAGGCATTTCACCCGCCTCCGCTGATAACTTCCGGCCATTTTGGCTCACAATCCGGGTATTCGTCAGGCCCTGTTTGCGTTACTCAACACCCGACGAATACCATTCGGATTGTATCACCAAAATTTCCGAAGTTTTAGCAGCGTCGTCGGAAAGAAATGCTTTAACACAGAACTCGACATTATATTAAATTAAAGGGGGACGCGGTGCGTCCCCCTTGGATGTGGCTAGATCTGCCAGCCGAACTCGATGATCAGTTGCTGTCGAAACTCTTCATGGAATTCGGGGAAAATCAATAGCCTCATCTCCACCCAAAACTCCTGGGCGCGCTGCCTTACTTCGGGATGGGTGAAGATGAAATGTCCCCGCCAGACGTCTTCCTGGGTTTGGGATTCTCCTTCGACGTCCTCCTTCATGTGCCGGAGGAGAAACGATGCGAAGGCACTACTATGGGCTGGGATTTCTTTTTCGGCCCGCTCTGTCATTTCTTGTTCCTCCGATCTTGAATAGGTATAACCTTATTATCTATTTCGTCAATGTCTTCTGGTGGAGTTTTCGGTAGTATGAAATAGCAAAGCGGTGGGCTTCGGCGTCGACGGAAAGAATAAGATTACGAGCTGGGGTGGGAATTTTTGAAAGTGGCCCGCTCGCAAATCTTTCATTGCGTATGAATGTTATATGATTACCCATGTGCTTTTCGTTTTTTGTGAGGGAAATAACAGTAATTTCTGGGTGGTTTTTCAGTATGCTGCGCGCAACATTCAATTGGCCCTTGCCGCCATCTATTATTATGAGGTCTGGGTACGGCCATTCGGGGTGATTCATGCGGCGAGTGAGTACTTCACGAAGCATACCAGTGTCATCAGATTGAGATATGGTCCGGATCTTGAATTTTCGATATGAATCTTTGTCCGGGTTTCCATAATCAAATACCACCATTGATCCGGTAGCGTGAATACCAGAAATATTAGAAATATCATATCCCTCAATGCGTAGCGGCGGTTTATGAAGCTTTAAAATCTTTTTCAATTCTTCCAAGGGACGCAACTGCTCTTTTTGAGTATTTATAATTTTTGCATTTTCAAATACGCGGTGGATGCGCCCGATTTTATATTGGAGCGTCATGGCTTTCTCAAATTCGTGCTGGCTACCCAGTTCTTTCATCTCTTTTTCCATATTTCGAATCACTGATTCCCGTTTTCCCGAAAGCAGATCACTAATGGTCCGGATATTTTTCATATACGTGGTTCGATCTTCTTCTCTCGGATTTTTTAAGCAACAAAAGCCAAGACATTTACCAATGTGAGCATTGAGGCAGCGCACATGATGTAGTTGTTTACAAGTACAATAGGGAAACAATCTGCGAAGTTGCTTAAGCGTCACCTTTAGTGATGTGCCATCAGTGAAGGGTCCAATCATTTCTTTGATTGGAGATTTAATGCGATTGGTTTGAAATTGATGTGTCAGAAAGATACGTGGATATTTCTGATCGGTAATTGCAACAAAAAAATACTGCTTATCATCTCGCATGGCCACATTGAACTGGGGCTTATATTTTTTTATAAGTTGGGATTCAAGGATAAGAGCTTCGATATCAGAGTCAGTAACTCGATATTCAAAATTACGAGCAGCCTGCACCATGGCAGTGATCCGCGCATCAACTGTTTTTAAATATGATAAAACCCGGCTTTTTAGGCCAGCTGCCTTGCCGATATAAATCGGCTTTCCCTTGGAACCCTTAAAGATATAAATGCCAGGTTTCTTAGGTATTTGAACAATTTTTTCACGCAGCTCATCTAGTTTCATAGGCGAATAGCATATCGCACTAAGCCCTTTCTTTCAATTGGTTTTTAGGATAGGTTGGTCGATATGGATCTTCGCAACGCAGTCTTGGCGACAATTGCCTATTATGACGTTTTTGATTTCCCGCTGACATCGCTTGAAATCTATCGTTATCTCATTAATCCAGCGAGACTAGAAAAGAACCTTGACGGCGTTGGCGATATTCAGCTATCAGACATCCGCGCCACTCTTGACGATTTAATTAGAGTAGAAAGAGCAGTCGAATATCGTGGTTTCTACTTTTTATCAGAAGATAGAATTTTAATATACGACAAACGGATTGCAAAAGAAAAATTAGCGACTAGGAAATGGAAGAAGCTGGTCAGGATTGCCTGGTGGTTTCAATTAATCCCATATTTGAAAGCAATACTCATAAGCGGTTCGATGGCGATGCATAATGCCGATGAGCAAAGTGATTTTGATGTTTTAGCGATTGTGAAAAATGGCCGGATGTATACTTGCCGGATAATTCTTTCGGCCGTCGCATCGCTGTTCAGTGCCAGGCGAAAGCGATTTGATTTGGTAGCGCCCGATAAGTTTTGTTTCAATCATTATATTACTGATAACCAGTTAGAAATTAAGCACGAGAGTCTTTATAACGCCCAAACATACGTCAATCTTCGGCCGGTATTTGTCCGCGGTAATGTGTTTGAGGATCTCTACCGAGAAAATCCCTGGCTCCATAAATATGTCTATAATTTCCAACCATCGTTCAATTACGAGAAGTTAGGTGTTCAATCAAACTACTTATTTCAATTATTTGCGCGCCTAGGAGAATTTATTTTAGATACGCCCGTTGGTTTTATAATTGAAAGCATATTTCGATGGTATCAACAACGACGGATTCGCCGGAATGCGACGACTTACGCGCCGGGCGGCCGGACGCTGTTTGACGACTCGCAGTTAGAATTTCATCCGCATTCCGCCGAACGATTAATAATTGAACGCTATAATGCTACTATTTCTCACTTAGGTACCTTCTGGAATTACTCGGAACTCGATTCTGGTCTAAAGTAGGTGCGCCCCTTGACTTGCGCATCCACGGCGAGTATATTTTGTCGTGTTGGCACTTGGCTTAGGCGAGTGCTAAATGTCTAATTTTTATAAAAAACTATGTTAAAACCATTATCGGACCACGTGATTATTGAGCCATTGCGCGAGGAAAAAAAGAGGGGCGGTATCATTCTGCCAGACACTGTCCAAAAAGAAAAACAGGAAAAAGGGAAGATCATCGCTGTTGGACCTGGTAAAATGGGCGAAGACGGCAAACGAATCCCATTAGAGGTCAAAAAGGGGGACGTGGTGATATTCACTAAATACGGCCCGAATGAGGTAAAAATAAACGAGAAAGAATATCTGATCTGCCGGGAGGACGATATCCTAGCGATAGTTAACTAGTTTGTAGTTGTTAGTTTCTAGAAAGTCTAAAAACTAGAACCTAACATCTAGAATCTATCCAAAGATGGCCAAACAAATACAGTATAAAGAGGAAGCGCGGGAATCACTCAAGCGTGGTGTAGATAAAATTGCTAATGCGGTCAAAGTCACGCTTGGTCCTAAGGGTCGGAACGTGGTTCTTGATCGAGGTTTTGGTTCGCCGATTATTACCAAAGACGGCGTAACCGTGGCCAAAGAAGTTGAACTCAAAGATAAATTTGAGAATATTGGCGCCGAACTCATTAAAGAAGTCGCGTCCAAAACAAACGATATTGCCGGCGATGGCACAACCACCGCCACTATTCTTGCCCAAGCAATCGTGGCGGAAGGATTTAGCGCCGTAAATTCCGGTGCTAATCCCATAGTGCTTAAACGGGGTATAGATAAAGCCGTGCAGTGGGTTGTGGAATTTTTAGATAAACGTTCCAAAAGCGTTTCCAGCTATGAAAAAATCAAAGAAGTGGCTTCCATCGCGGCCAACGATCCTGAAATTGGCGCGCTGATTGCCGATGTCTTTAAAGAAGTTGGCAAAGACGGTGTGGTGACCGTCGAGGAATCTCAATCGTCAGAGATGACCAAAGAACTTGTGGAGGGCATGCAATTCGATCGGGGCTATGCCTCGCCCTACATGATTACGAATGCGGAGCGGATGGAGGCCGTTTATAGTGATGCATATATTTTAATCAGTGACCGGAAGATTTCAGCGGTAGCAGACATCGTGCCGGTTCTTGAAAAAATTTCTCAAAGCGGTAAGCGCGATCTAGTCATCATTGCCGATGACATTGAAGGCGATGCCCTGGCGACACTAATTGTAAATAGGTTACGAGGAAATTTTCACACGCTGGCTATTAAATCACCGGGATTTGGCGATCGCAAGAAAGAAATGTTGGAAGATATCGCGGTTATTACTGGCGGCCAGGTGATTTCGGAAGAAAAAGGGATGAAATTAGATGCTACTGAACTCAATATGTTGGGCCGAGCCCATAAAGTAGTCGCTACCAAAGAGCACACCACGATTGTCGGCGGTAAGGGGAAAAAAGCGGCAATAGATGATCGGGTAGAACAGATTAAAGCCCAGATTACTAAAGCGACTTCCAGTTTTGACAAAGAAAAACTCCAGGAACGACTGGCCAAACTTGTCGGCGGCGTCGCCGTTATCAAAGTCGGCGCTCTCACCGAAACGGAACTCAAAGAAAAGAAATTCCGCATTGACGATGCTGTATCTGCTACCCGAGCGGCATTGGAAGAAGGTATTGTGCCGGGCGGCGGGGTTGCATTACTTGAAGCGGCCCGGGCGCTAGATCATAAAGCTATTCCTAATATGACCGAATTTGGCGATGAGTATAAGGGCATGTTAATCGTAAAATCTGTCCTCGAACGGCCGTTGCGGGCAATTGCTGAAAATTCTGGCAAAGATTCCAATGAAGTCGTCCAAACCGTTTCCCAGCAGGAAGCTGGTATGGGTTTGAATGCCGCCACGGGCGAATACGTAGATATGATGAAAGCCGGCATCATCGATCCCTTAAAAGTTGTTAAAACTTCTCTTGTAAATGCGGCATCCGTGGCTTCTCTTATCTTAACCACCGAAGCTGTTATCACCGATATTCCAGAAGAAAAAGATTCCAAACCGCCCATGCCACCGATGGGAGACTATTAGAGATAAAAAACGTTTCGTCTTTATCCACAGTTGTCCCAATTCGAGTTAGGAGAGTATACTGTTCGTGTACCTTATGCCTGCTTCGATCGAAAATCAGTCGAAGAGTCTCAAAACTAAATTCATCTTTGTTGCCGGCGGAGTCATGTCCGGTATTGGCAAGGGCGTTACCGTTGCTTCGACCGCCCGCATCCTCAAAAATTATGGTTTTAAAGTCACGGCGGTCAAGATTGACCCCTATTTGAATGTTGACGCGGGTACGATGAATCCCACCGAACACGGTGAGGTGTTTGTTTTGGACGATGGCATGGAAACAGATCAGGATATGGGCAACTACGAGCGGTTCTTGAACGAAAGCTTACCGCGAGAGAACTATATGACTGCCGGCCTGGTTTATCAGTCGGTAATCGACCGGGAACGGACACTCGGCTATAACGGTAAATGTGTTCAAATCATTCCTCATGTCACCGATGAAATCAAAAACCGGATCATTGACGCTGCCCAACGGGCCGATGCTGATTTTTGCTTAGTGGAAATCGGGGGCACAGTGGGCGAGTATGAGAACCAGTTATTTTTGGAAACGGGCCGGATTATGAAATTGGAAATACCGGGCCAAGTCCAATTTATGCTCGTCAGTTATTTTCCGGTACCGAATATGATTGGCGAAATGAAGACGAAGCCAACCCAGCATGCCATGCGCCTTCTGAATTACGCTGGAATCCAAGCTGATTTCGTCATTGCTCGCTCATCAGTTCCGCTCGACGATGTTCGCAAGCAAAAGGTTTCCATTTTCTGCAATATTGATACCCGGGACGTTATTTCTGCTCCCGATGTAAATTCAATTTACGAAGTGCCGGTGAATTTTGAAAAAGACAATCTCGGCAACCGAATTCTAGAGAAGTTTGGCATGGAAGCGAAGGCCAAAGACGGCAGAGAATGGTCGGAGTTCGTTAAAACGGCCCAACTAGCGGAAGCACCGGTGAAAGTCGGCATCGTTGGCAAATATTTCGGTACCGGTGATTTTATTTTATCCGATTCATATATCTCCGTGATTGAAGCGGTTAAACATGCCGCCTGGGCGCATGGCCGCAAGCCGGAAATTACTTGGCTAAATGCCGAAAAATACGAAGCCGATCCGGCAGCATTGGAGGAATTGAGGCAATTCGATGGCGTAATCGTGCCGGGCGGATTCGGAGCAAGAGGCGTGGAAGGGAAAATCAGCACAATCCGTTTTCTTCGGGAAAATAATATTCCCTTTCTTGGTCTCTGCTACGGACTACAGTTGGCAACCATCGAATTTGCCCGCAATGTTTGCGGCCTTGAAGGCGCGCATACTACTGAAATCGAACTTACGGCGGCACACCCGGTAATTAACACCATGACCGATCAAGTTTCCAAGATTGAACAGAGCAACATGGGTGGTACGATGCGATTGGGTTCATACGAATGCAAACTCATGCCCGATTCGAAGAGCTTTCAATTGTATGGATCGGAATTAATAGCTGAACGTCACCGCCATCGCTACGAAGTTAACAATGAGTATCTGGAACGGTTGCAGGAAAAGGGTATGTTGGTCGCAGGCGTGAATCCGCAGCATAATCTTGTTGAAATTATGGAGTTGCCGAGTCATAAGTTCTTTGTCGGGACGCAGTTTCATCCGGAATTAAAGTCGCGGCCGCTTGAACCGCACCCACTGTTCAAGGGGTTCATTGGCGCGTGCATCGCCCAATAGGTTCTATGGGGCGCAAGAAGCATCGCGCAGGGGGAATGATGAAGAAATCGGGAGAGGAAGAAACGGGGCGCTGGCCATTGAGTGACAAACTCGGAGTCGGACCTCGAATCAAGACCCCGCGATTTGTACCCGGATTGGAAGCTATGTTGGTATCAGGGCACTACCGGCTAAAGGACTTCGATGTCATCAAGCCAATCCTGGTCGAACAGGTTCGTCGCTCCGAACGACTCACGGCCGACGACCTAGAGACGAGAATCAACTGGTAATCGGGCCGGCATGGGGGTTTTGAGCAGTGACTCAAGACCTCCTTTTCATTCATCGAGATTAGTGTTATAAGATACATATTATGTGGATTATCTTTACAGTCATTGCGGTTCTCGTTTTGTGGCTTATCACCGTTTTTAACGGTTTAGTCGGTGCGCGTAACCGTGTCAAGGAAGCATGGTCAGATATTGATGTGCAATTAAAGCGCCGCTACGATCTTATTCCAAACCTTGTTGAAACCGTAAAGGGATATGCGACCCATGAGCGTGAAGCGCTGGAACGGGTCGTACAAGCCCGAGCCCAGGCGATGGGTGCTCGGACAGTTGGTGAGCACGGTCAAGCCGAGAACATGCTTTCCGGCGCCTTGAAAAATCTGTTTGCCCTCTCGGAAGCCTATCCGGACCTGAAAGCCTCCCAGAATTTTGTGGAACTTCAGCGAGAACTCACCGACACAGAGGATAAAATCCAAGCAGCCCGGCGGTTCTATAATTCGACAGTCATGGATATTAATAATCGAATTGAGCGCTTTCCGAGTAATTTCGTTGCCGGCACATTCGGTTTTAAGAAAGAAGAATTTTTTGAGCTTAACTCGAAAGTGGAACGCGAGCCCGTCAAGGTTAGCTTCTAGTATTTAGTGATCAGTTGTTAGTTCTAAAAACTAGAAACTAGCAACTTTTGCTATGGCAAGCACTCTTTACACTCAACATGATTCAAATGTTCGCAAAACCTGGTTATTGATGACCGGTTTTTTGGTATTTGTGGTGGCAATAGGGTATCTCTTTGGATATATCTATAATTCGCCCGGCATTTTATACGGCGCGATTGCCATAAGCCTCGTAATGAATTTTGTCGCCTATTGGTATTCTGACAAAATCGCCCTGGCCTCTACCGGTGCTCGGCCAATTTCCCGCGAAGAGAGTATTGAACTCTATCGAATCGTTGAGAATCTTTCCATCACCGCCGGATTGCCAATGCCGCGGCTATATATAATTCCCAGCGCCCAGATAAATGCGTTCGCCACTGGTCGCAATCCCCAACATGCTGCCGTGGCAGTGACAGAAGGCGCTCTTTCTAAACTAGACGAGAATGAACTCCAGGGCGTGTTAGCCCATGAACTTTCTCATGTTGGCAACGATGATATCCTTATTTCTACGGTGGCAGTTGTTTTAGCTGGCGTGATTGCTAGCATGTCGAATTGGTTCATCCGCATCGGCGGATTTCAACGCCGTTCCAGCGACGATAATCGCAGCGGGGGTGGCGTGTTGGCGCTTTTATCGCTGCTGGCCGTTTTATTGGCGCCTTTGGCAGCGACATTAATCAGATTGGCCGTATCACGCCGGCGGGAATCGCTGGCAGATGTTTCCGGCGCGCTTTTGACTCGTTATCCCGAAGGCCTAGCCCGAGCCTTAGAAAAAATCGCGGGCGATGAGATGCCCATGCGCACTGCCTCAAATGCCACGGCGCACTTGTTTATCTCTAATCCCTTCAAGGGTCAAGCTCGAACAAGCTGGTTCACTAAGCTTTTTATGACGCATCCGCCTTTATCCGAAAGGATTGCCGCGCTTCGCGGGATGCAGGTATGAGTCAATCAGTATTAAATTTCAAAGGCAAAAAAGTCCTAGTCTTCGGGCTAGGACTTCTAGGCGGTGGCGTCGCTACGACCAACTGGCTTTTAAGGCAGGGGGCGCAAGTGACGGTGACTGATTTAAAGACTGAAGAACAGTTAAAAACTTCGCTGGAAAAGATCAATGGCCAGGTCGTGCTGAAACTCGGCGGCCACAGCGAGGAAGACATCAGATCGCATGACGTGATTGTGTGCAACCAGGATGTTTCAATAAATAATCCATACATTCAACTTGCATTTAAAGAAGGCAAACGGGTTGAAACTGAAGGCACATTATTTTTCAAGCTTTTTCCAAAGCGAATTGTGGGTATTACTGGGACGCGGGGCAAGACAACGACGACCGCCTGGACGACTGTCTTTTTACAATCAACTCTTCGCGCAACGACTGCCGGTAATTGGGGGGACGTGAATCCGTTTCTCGAAATAGTGGATAAGGGAAAAAACTTTGATGTGGTGGTAGCCGAAATACCGTCGTTTCAGCTGGAGTACTTCTACTTAATTGATCGAAGTCCGGAAGTTGCAATCATAACTAATCTCTCTCCGGACCACTTGAACCGCCATGGCGACATGAAAGGCTATGCGCTGGCAAAAGCAAATCTTTTCAAGCACCAAACATCCGACCAGCATCTTATTTTGAACCGTGATAATGAATGGACAGAATTTTTTATTTCCCAAAAACCGAAATCGCATATTTGGCAGTTTTCGCGAACTAAGCTTCCCGGTAATGTTGATGGCATATACTACGAAGGAAGCAAGATTTTCCTGCAAGAAAAGGCAAATGCTCAATCAATTTTGTCTATTGGAAACTTTGTAAAAGAAAAAGGCGAACATAATTTAGAAAATTTGCTCGCCAGTTCTCTTGCCGCACATTTGGCGGGTATACCGTGGGAGAAAATCCAAGCAGCAGTCCCCTCGCTCCCGCAGGTGAAATTTCGACAAGAAATTATTTTTAAAAACGAAAAGCTTACGATTATCAATGATACAACGGCAACGTCGCCGGAAGGCGCCATTGCAGCACTGAAACGATTTGCCGGTCCTAACACAATTCTTATTGCTGGTGGCACCGACCGACAACTCGAATTTTCCGATTGGGCCGATGCCGTGACACGATGTATTACAAAAGGTAACCTCATCTTGCTTGGCGGGTCAGCGACTGATAAAATGATGGTGGCACTAAAGGAAAGGGGGTTTGATGCGAACACATTCTCTGTCCAGGAGACCCTCGCCAAGGCGGTGGCAGCGGGTCTTGCGAAGGTACGTCATCAGGAAGGTGCGGTGCTCGTCTTTTCCCCCGGAGCAAAGTCGTTTGAAAAGTTCCTGAATGAATTTGATCGGGGTGAACAGTTCAACGCACTAATCAAAAAGGAGCTGGGACATGAGTGAGAGCGGAGCAAAGCTCCTCCACGACACGTATCACAAAGTCGTGGGCGAGCATCCAAAGCCGGAGATGGAACAGTGGGAGGTGGCTCGCGAACTGCTGGAAGCGAGCTATCATCACCAGTTTCCCACCGACTTGGAGCCTGGGACATGGCAACTGTGCTTGAGGGTCATGGACGAAGAACTGATTCTCGATCCCCGGACCCGAGAGCGGCTTCAGGAAGAGCTAACACACGCGGCCTAGACCGCAGCAGGGGCGCCCCTTCGTGGCGCCCCTCCATACTTTATTGGAGAGATCGTCCTGCGCCAGGTAGGTTCGGTACGGGATAGACGCCGTGGTCCCTGCCCACCGGCAGGCAGGTAGTGCGCTCGCTTGTCCCTGATTTGTTTGGACGCAGCGAAGCAAGTACAATTACAAATCGCAATCCCGCTTATGGCGGAAGGTTGGCCGAGTGGTTTAAGGCGCACGCTTGGAAAGCGTGTGGGAGAAATCCCTCACAGGTTCGAATCCTGTACCTTCCGCCATGT
>Ga0184615_10000629_pt1 | contig 19149 bp, 18 predicted proteins | sample PLM4_65_coex_FD_133134 | JGI IMG/M metagenome (GOLD analysis project Ga0184615, IMG submission 133134) | Groundwater sediment microbial communities from an aquifer in East River, Colorado, USA - PLM4_65_coex | ecosystem: Environmental > Terrestrial > Soil > Riparian zone | place: USA: East... | reverse complement strand
CGAACTCGGCGAGCGCCTGCTTCAGCGTGGAGCCGAAGCGCTCCTCCTCGGCTCGCACCACGCGGACGACGCCGGGAGCCTGGATCCGCAGCTCCGGGTAGGCGGCGCCCATCCGCTCGACCACCACGCCCACCAGCTCGCGCCGGCGCACCGGCACCACCACCCGCGCCCCGGGAAGGACGCGGTCGGCGATGATCTCGGGGATGCTGTAGGTGTAGGGCTCGAACAGCGGAAGCGGGAGGGCGACCTGGGCGTAGCGCAGCGTCATCGCGCCGAGAGGCCGAGGCCCGGCCCCTCGGGCAGCCGGAGCTGGCCCCGCTCGATCGTGGCGCCCACGTAGGGGTCGTGCCCGAGCAGCGCGGCGCCGTCGAGATCGCAGATGTCCACCAGCGGGCAGAACTGCGCCGCCGCGGTGATTCCGATCGAGCTCTCGATCATGCAGCCCACCATCACCATCATGTGATGGGCCCGAGCGATCGCGATCATCCGGATCGCCTCGCGGAGGCTCCCCGTCTTGGCCAGCTTGATGTTGATGCCGTCCACCTTGCCGACGAGTGCGGGAATGTCCGCCGCGGTGATGCAGCTCTCGTCGGCAATGACCGGAATGCGGGCGTGCCGGGTGACCATCGCCAGCCCTTCGAGATCGGCCGGCTCGAGCGGCTGCTCCAGCACCGTGACCCCAAACTCCGCCAGCACCGGCAGCATGCCGATGGCCTGCTTCCGGGTCCACCCGGCGTTGGCGTCGACCCGGAGCTCTTTGTCGGTGGTCTCGCGAATGGCGGTGAGAATAGCCCGGTCGTCGTCGGTGCCCAGCTTGATCTTGAGCACCGGATACTCCTTCGCTTCGCCGACCTTGATCCGGATCCGCTCCGGGGTGTCGATCCCGATGGTGAAGGTGGAGACGGGGCACTTGGCCGGATCGAGGCCCCACATCCGGTGTACCGGCACGCCGAGACGCTTTCCCGCGAGATCGTGCAGCGCGGTGGAGAGCGCCGCGCGCGCCGAGTTGTTCCCCGCGAGCGCCAGCGCGAGCGCCGACTCGGCGTCCTCCAGATGGAAGACGTTGGCGGGAAGCGCGGTCGCGTAGGCCTGCATTGCCGCGAGCACGGTTTCGGCGGTCTCCCCATAGTAACGCTGCGGCGCCGCCTCTCCCCACCCCTCGACGCCGTCCCCGTCGATCAGCCTCACCATCACGGTGCGGTACGTATCGCGCGAGCCGCGGGCGATAATGAAGGGGTGTTTGGTCTTGAGCTCGAGGATTTCGGCTTCCAGGCGCAGGGGCACGAGAGCTCAGTGGTCAGGGGTCAGTGGTCAGTGGGCAGTGGACGGCTGAGTATAGGAGCAGCGGGTGAGTGGGTCAAATCAGGGCGTGCAGTGTCGCCATCACGCCGTCGGCCACCCGCTCCGGCGCATAGCCTCCCTCCAGCAGCCCGACGATAGGCGCCCTGGGCGCGGCATGACGCATGGCGTCCACCAGCTCGGCATAGTGCGGCGGCTCCAGCGTGAAGCCACCCAGCGGATCACCCAGCATGCTGTCGTATCCCGCCGAGATCAGCACCATTCCGGGGGTCCACCCGCCGGTCGAGGCATCGATCGCGGCCACTAGGTCGCTCACGTATCGGGCGGGAGGCAACCCGGGGGGCCGGGGAAGGTTCATGACGTTCCCCACCCCGCGCTCCGAGGCGGCCCCGGTGCCGGGATAGGCCGGCCATTCGTGCATCGAGATGAAGCGAATGGTGGGATCGTGCTCGACCAGCGCCTGAGTGCCGTTTCCATGATGCACGTCCCAATCCACGATCAGGATCTGCTCCCGGCTCAGCGCCTGCGCCTCGCGGGCCGCGATGACGGCGTTGCCGAGCAGACAGAAGCCCATCGCTCGGCCGGCGAGGGCGTGATGACCGGGAGGGCGGATCGCCGCGAAGGCATGGCCGCCGGTCGCATGGGCGTGGTGCACAGCGGCGAGCACCGCGCCGGCACCGCCCAGCGCGGCTTCCCAGCTCGCCGAGTTGAGGATCGTATCGGTGTCGAGCGCTCCCCCGCCCCGACCCGATGTCTCGGCCAGGAGTTCGAGATAGTGCCGGGGATGCACTCGCTCGATGGCGTCGAGTGACGCGGGCGCGGCTTCACGGACCACACCCGGGGCATCACGGCTCAATCGGTCGAGAATTGCCCGGAGCCGGGCGGGAGACTCGGGATGTCCACGCCCCGGGTCATGATCGAGGCAGCGCGGGTGGGTGAAAACGGGGGGGAGCATGGATCCACAACGTACGCCGGCAGGATTTGCCCCGGCAAGCCTGTCTGGCGTCGTCGTGGCGTATATTCCCGGATCGCTTCCCGAACCCTGTCGCAAGGAGTGGCTCATGTCACGCACGCGCCGGTTCTTCACGTGGATCGGGTTGATCGTGTTGGCGCCATCCATAGCCTTGGCACAGGCCGGCACCGTCGCGGGGAAAGTCGCTAACCGCGCCGGCACCGCCATCCCAGGGGTCGTCATCACCCTCGAAGGCACCGGCCTACGGGTCACTTCCAACTCCAGGGGCGACTACCGGCTGCAGGGCGTACCCACAGGCGCCCGGGTTCTCCGCGCCCGCGCCATCGGTTATACCCCGGTCACGGTGACCGTCGAAGTCGCCCCGGGCCAGACCGTCACCCGAGACCTCGTCATCGAGCGGGCCGCGGTGCTCCTCGATCCGATCAACGTGACAGTCGGCTCCCGGGCGGTTCACCTCGCCTCGGATGAGTTGGCCGTGCCGGTGGACGTGATCGGGAGCGAGCAGATCGCGCGCGTGGCGACCACCGAAACGAACCAGGTGCTCCAGGCCCTGGCACCGTCGGTGAATTTCCCCCGCCAGAGTGTGTCGGACGCCAGTGACATCGTGCGGCCGTTCACCATGCGGGGCCTGAACCCCGATCATACCCTGGTGCTGCTCAACGGCGTCCGGCGCCACCGCACCGCCCTAGTCCACATCTACAACGCCGGCATGGGCGCCGGCGGCAGCGGCGTGGACATGAACGCCATCCCCACCAGCGCCATCGAGCGAATGGAGATCCTCCGCGACGGCGCCGCGGCGCAGTACGGCTCCGACGCCATCAGCGGCGTGGTGAACGTCGTGCTCAAGAGCGGGGAGTTCTCTCCCTTCCTGAACGGACAGTTCGGGCGCCACATGACTGCCGACTATCCCGACGACGGCAACCTGTACTCGTTCAACGGCGGCCTGGGGTTCCGGCTTGGCCGGGGCTCCATCGGTTTCTTCGCCGAGTACCGGGACCGCGACCCCACCAACCGGGCCGGCGCCGACAACACCGACCAGATCGTGTCGGGCGACGCCGACGAGGTGGACGCGAACGGCAAGGTGATCCAGAAGAACAACCCGGTGCCCCAGCCCAATCACCACTGGGGCGACGGCAAGGCCGAAGACATCCTGAGCATGATGAACCTGCGGCTCCCGCTCGGCCAGGGGAACACCGAGGCCTACGCATTCGGCGGTTTCAGCCACCGCAAGGGGACCGGCAACGGCTACCGCCGGGTCGGGCTCGACGCGCGCAACTGGACTGTCATCTATCCGCTGGGCTACCTCCCCCAGTTCGAGGGCAAGGTCACCGACTGGTCCGCCGCGGGCGGCTTCCGCGGTGCGGGCAAGGGCTGGACCTGGGACCTCGGCCTCTCCTACGGGTATGACAGCTACGATTACGATCTCTCCAACACGATGAACGTGTCGCTGGGCCCCTGCCTGGTCACCGCCTGCGCGCCGGGACTCGACGGAATCTTCGGGAATTCCGACGACCCCGGTATTCCCAACAAGACGGAGATCTTTGCGGGCAGCCTGTCGCTCAATGAATTCACCACCAGCCTCAACCTGGCCAAGCCGTTCTCGGTGGGACTCCGCTCGCCGCTCACGCTGGCGCTGGGCGGCCAGTTCCGCCGGGAAGGGTACGAGATCACCGCGGGCGAGCCGGCCAGCTACATCCAGGGCGGCCACCTCGACCGGTTTGGCGAGCAGGCCCCGCCCGGCTCGCAGGTGTTTCCCGGTTTCCGGCCCGAGTTCGCCGGGTCGCACTCCCGCACCAACGTCGGCGCCTATGCCGAAGCGGAGGCCGAGCTGGCCGAGCGCTTCCTGGTGAATGCGGCGGGGCGGTTCGAGTCGTACAGCGATTTCGGCGAGCGGCTGACCGGCAAGCTGGCGATGCGGCTCCAGGCGTCGGAGCGGTTCATCCTGCGGGCGGCGGCGAGCACCGGGTTCCGGGCGCCGGCGCTGTCGCAGAGCTTCTACGCCAGCACGGTCACCAACTTCGCACGCGACGTCAACGGCCAGCTCCAGCCCTACGAGGTCGGGATCTTCCCGGTGAACCATCCCGCCTCACTTGCGCTCGGCGCCAAGCCGCTCAAGGACGAGACCTCGGTGAACCTCTCGGCCGGCTTTGCGGTGAGCCCGAGCGATGAGGTCACCCTCACCGCGGATGTGTATTTCGTCAGGATCAACGACCGGATCATGCTCACCAACGAGCTGTCCGGAGCCGACGTCGAGCAGATCCTGGCCGGCGCGGGGGTGGAGGCGCGCGCCGCGCGCTACTTCACCAACGCGCTGGATACCGAGACGAAAGGGCTCGACATCACGGCGAACTGGGGCCGAGTGCTGGGACCCCGCCGGCTCGATTTCACCGGGTACCTCACCTTCAACCGGAACCGGATCAAGGAGATTCGGGTTCCGGCCGAGATCGCCAATACCGACGCCACGTTCTTCGATCCCTATCTCGAGGGGGGCACGGTGGCGATCGAGCGGGAGAGACCCGAGTGGCGGGCCGGACTGTCGACGCGTTTGTCGGCCGCCCGATACGACGGGCTGCTCAACTTCTCGTATTTCGGGAAATTCGAATCGGCTCTCTTCGGGTACGCCGAGGAATTCCTCCAGCAGTTCGGCGGCAAGCTCCTGGTGGATCTCGAAGCGGGTTATCGGTTCGCCGGACAGCTCCGCTTTGCCCTGGGGGCGCGGAATCTGTTCGACACCTATCCCGACCGGTTGAGCGCCGACAACGGGTTCGGGCTCTTCCTGCATCCGCCGGGTTCGCCGTTCGGGTACAATGGGCGGTTCGTGTATGCGCGATTGGAGTGGGTGAGGTAGAAAACAGAGGCAAGGAGGCAAGGTGGCAATGGCTCATTGCCGCTTTGCCTCCTACCTCACCGGAATCCGCCTCCGCAGCAGCACGATCAGCGCCCCGTCGGGCACCACCCCCGCCTCGGCGAGGGTCTTCGACCCTTCGTAGAGCTCGGCCCCCTTGTACTTCACCACGTACTCGGACGCCGGGCGCTTGATCCCGGCCCGCGCGAGCGCGTCGCGCTTCAGGTCCGCGATCCGCATCGTCGCCGGAACCACGAGGGCATGCTGATCGAGGGTGTCGAGCAGGGTGACCCGCACCGCCAGCTCCGCCGCCATCAGGCCAGCACCGCTGGCTCGGGCAGGGTGGAGAGGAACCGCTCGACCGCCTGATCGAACAAGAGCGTCGATGCGCGGATCCGGGTCGGTCCCTCGCCAGCGACGACGGCGAGGGCGATCTCTTCTCCGCCCTGCCCCCGGAGCGTCAGGAAGGTCGGCCCCTCGCGCTCCACCCAGGCCGCGTTGTTGGGAACCCGCTCGGCGAAGAACGCCTTGGCGCGCTCCAGCACCTCGGAAGCAGCCAGCGTGGTCACGGCATGGTGGATCATGTCACTCCGGTCATCGGGATGGTGAAAGCTACAGGGGAAGCTTCCGGGCCTCTACCTCGGCCTGGAACACCCGGGGCCGCTTGAACAGGCCGAGCCAGCCGCCGCGTTTCTGAAGCGTGAGCACGAGATCGCCAGGCGGGGGATCGCGGACTTCTTCCACGGTGAGGAAGGCGGGAAGCTCGGTGCCCTCGGGGACGACGATCTCGTAATCGTCACCCTGCCAGTGCAACCGGATCGTCGCGGGCGGGGCCGACACCACCCGCTCGATGAAGACGTCGTCGTCCACCTGGTACGCCCCATCCGGCCGCCGGACGCCGTCCTTGTAGAACGCCGGATCGAAGGCTCCTCCGTCCTGCCGGGCAAAGTTCGCCTCCGCCGCCTGGTCGAACGACTCGAGGTCGGGAACCCGGGCGCGCCACTCCACGTGATGCCGGATCTCGTGGGTGAGGGTCTCCCAGGCCTCGCCGCTCCAGTCGAACCCCTTCGTGTCCCTCGCCAGCGCCTGGAAGGAGCCGTGATAGAGCACGATCCGGCTCCTCAAGTGCCGCGGGTCACCGTCGTCGCCACCCGGGAGTGGAATGCACTCGCCGAGGGTCCAGATCTCGCCGCGCTCCGGATGCGGGACGGTGCGCGCGGAGACGACGACCTCCACGATTCCCTCGAGGAACTCGGCTGGCACTTCGCCGGTCTGGCGGGTGACCATTGCTTCGAAGTCGGGGAGTCTCAACTCATCTCTCCGCGGACGCTTGGGCGGGATTCCCTACGGGTGCTGGGACCGCGCAGCCTCCGTGTGCAACCGACCGACGCCTTTGCGCGCTCACGCACCCTATGGGAACCCCGCCTGTCGCGTCCGCATGAGATGGTCACTCCGACTGTCTCGTAAGTCACCCGGGCGACGAGTGGGGCTCGCCGTAGGCGACGTCGGGCCGCGAGGGCTTGCCTGAAGAACGGAATCGCGTTGGCCCGCAGGCGCCGTGGGCGAGTCCCACTCTAGCCCGGGGGTGAGACCCACACACTTAGAGCCGTTCCATCACATAGCCCGCGACGTGGGCGAGACCGACGCGGTCCTGGCCCATGGTGTCTCGGTGCCGGACGGTCACGCTCTGGTCCTCGGCGCTCTGCCCATCCACGGTGATGCAGAACGGGGTCCCCACCTCGTCCATCCGGCGGTAGCGCCGCCCGATCGCGCCGCCGTCGTCATAGAAGCAGGCGAACCGCGTCCGCAAATCGTTGAACAGCGCGGTCGCCATCTCGGGCATCGCGTCCTTGTTGACCAGGGGCAGCACCGCGGCCTTGATCGGTGCGATTGCGGGATGGAATCCCAGCACGGTGCGGGTCTCTCCCTCGACCTGCTCTTCCCGATAGGCGTCCACCAGCACGGTGAGGGCGATGCGATCGGCGCCGGCCGAGGTCTCCACGATCTCGGGGAGGTAGCGGGTGTTGGCCGCCTGGTCGAAGTACTCGAGCTTCTTTCCCGACGCGGTCTGATGGTTGGTCAGATCGAAATTCCCGCGATTGTGCACTCCCTCGATCTCCTGCCACCCGAAGGGAAACTCGTATTCGATGTCGTACGCCGCGCGGGCGTAATGGGCCAGCTCCTGCTCGGCGTGCTGGTGCCAGCGGAGCTTTTCCGCCTTGAGCCCGAGCTCCTGGTGCCACGCCATCCGCAGCACCCGCCAGCGCTCGAACCACTCGGTGTCCTCCCCCGGCTTCACGAAGAACTGCATCTCCATCTGCTCGAACTCGCGAGTCCGGAAAATGAAATTGCCGGGGGTGATCTCGTTCCGGAACGCCTTGCCGATCTGGGCGATCCCGAAGGGGATCTTCTGGCGGGAGCTCTGCAGGACGTTGAGGTAGTTGACGTAAATGCCCTGCGCGGTTTCGGGCCTCAGATACACCACCGAGGCGGATTCCTCCACCGGGCCCATGAAGGTCCGGAACATCAGGTTGAACATCCGGGGCTCGGTGAGCGCGCAAGCGGTGTGCTCGCCGGGATGCTTCGACGGCTTCTGCGGGCACTGCGCGTCACCCAGCTGGTCGGCGCGGAAGCGGGCCTTGCAGGTCTTGCAATCCACCAGCGGATCGGTAAAGCCGGCGACGTGGCCCGACGCTTCCCACACCTTGGGATGCATCAGGATCGCGGCATCGAGGCCTTCGATGTCGTCGCGCGCCCGCACCATCGCGTGCCACCAGCGCTCTTTGATGTTGCGCTTGAGCTCGGTGCCGAGGGGACCGTAGTCCCAGACCGAGCCGAGACCACCGTAGATCTCGGAAGACTGGAAAACAAAACCTCTCCGTTTACATAGCGAGACCAGTTTATCCATCACACCTGGTGCTGCCATTCGGCTTTCCTCGTAAGGGAGCCAGGCTCCCTAGACAGAAATGATCTGGTCGCGCCTCGTGCCCACACTCACGTACCTGATCCCTACCCCCGCCAGCTCCTCGATCCGATCGAGATACGCGCGGGCGTTCTTCGGCAGATCGGCCAGCGACCGCGCCCCGGCGGTCGGGGTCTGCCACCCCGCCATATTCTGATAGGTCGGCGTGACGCGTTCGAGGACCGACACTTCCGCGGGCATCTCCCGGCATGGGCTGCCGTCCACTTCGTAGCCCGTCCCCATGGGTATGCTCTCGAAGCCGTCCAGCACGTCGAGCTTGGTGACGGCCAGCGCGGTGAGCCCATTGATACGCGCCGCATACCGCACCGCCGCGGCATCGAACCATCCGCAGCTCCGCGGCCGGCCGGTCACCGAGCCGAATTCGCCGCCGATCTTGCGAAGCCGTTCCTCGTCGGGTCCCAGAGCGAGGGTCGGCAGCGGTCCCGCCCCCACCCGCGTGGTGTAGGCCTTGACCGTGCCGAGGACGCCGTCGATGCGGGTAGGCCCGATCCCGGCTCCGACGCAGGCTCCGCCCGCGGTCGTGGTGGACGAGGTCACATACGGATAGGTCCCGTGATCCACGTCGAGCAGCGCCCCCTGCGCTCCCTCGAGCAGGACCCGCTTTCCCTCGCTGAGGGCGCGGTGCACGTACGCCCCCGTGTCCCGCACCAGCGGCAGCAGCCGGGGCGCCATCGCCAGCAGGAGTGCGCGGTGTTCCTCGAACGAAGCGCGCTCGGTCATTCCCACCAGCCCGATCAGTTGATTGGCCCGGGCCACCAGCTCCGCGAGCAGCCGGCTTGCCTCATCGAGGTTGCGGAGATCGGCCACCCGAATGCCCCGGCGGCCGTGCTTGTCTTCGTACGCCGGGCCGATACCCCGACCGGTGGTGCCGATCAGTTTGCGCCGCTCTCCGGCCGCGTCCAGCAGCTTGTGATAGGGAAGCACCAGGTGGGCCCGGTCGGAGACCAGGAGGCGGCCCTCGGTGGCGATCCCGCGTCCGGTGAGCGCATCCAGCTCCTCGAAGAGGGCCTCGGGATCGAGCACCACGCCGTTGCCGAGGAGGCAGACCGCTTTCGGATTGAGTATTCCGGAAGGAATCAGGCGGAGGATGAACTGGGAATCTCCTACGACCACCGTATGGCCGGCATTGGCCCCGCCCTGGTAGCGCACCACCAGGTCGGCCTGCTCGGCGAGCACGTCGACCAGCTTCCCCTTCCCCTCGTCACCCCACTGCGCACCGACGACGACGAGACACGACAGATCGGGACCGAACACTACTCGGCCCCTCTCCGGCCCTTCCCCTTGCGATCCGGCGGGGCCCCGGTGACCGCACGGGCGGTTTCGGCCGAGATGACGCCCGAGGCCGCGAGCTCCTCCACGTGCTGCTGAAAAGTCTGCATTCCGCTCTTTCCGTAGCCCTCGGCCATCAGGTTCTTGAGCTCGACGACCCGCGCGGGGTCCTTGATACAGTCACGAACCGCCGGGTTCGCGATCAGGACCTCGACCGCGGCGACCCGGCCGGCGCCGTCGGCGCGGGGGAGGAGCTGCTGCGCCACGATGCCGACCAGCGCCTCGGAGAATCGTACCCGGCCGATGTCCCGCTCCTCGCGGGGCAGCATCGAGAGCACCTGGCCGATGGTCGTCAGCACATCGGCGGTCGGGATCGCCGACAGCACCAGGTGGCCGGTCTCCGCCGCTTTCATCGCGGTATCGATCGTGTCCTGGTCGCGCACGTCGCCCACCACGATGACGTCGGGATCCTGGCGCAGCGCCGCGCGGAGTCCCACGCCGACGGATTCGGTGTCGACCCCGACCTCGCGCTGCGTCATCGAGCAGGACAGATCCCGATGGAGGAATTCAATCGGATTCTCGATGGTGACGATGTGGCGCTGCTGATTCTGATTCATGTGGTGCAGCAGCGCGGCGATCGTGGAGGTCTTGCCGCTTCCGGTGATCCCGGTGACCAGGATGAGACCCGCGGTGTGCTCGGTGAGCTGCCCCAGCACCGACGGCAGCCCCAGAGCCTCGAGCGTTGGTATGGCGAACGGAATGACCCGCATGACGATCATGAACGAGGAACGCTGCCGCAGGATGTTCACCCGGAATCGCCCCACCCCCGGCATGCCCCAGGAGCAGTCGTAGTCCTTGAGGCCGTCGATGCGAGCGCGGTCCTCGTCCGTGGTCATCAGCTTGAGCGCGATCGCCCGGGTCTGCTCGGGGGTGAGCCGCTGCTTGGTGAGCGGCACCAGCCTGCCGTCGATGCGCGCGCGGAAGAGGTCGCCGGCCTTGATGTGCAGGTCGGAGGCGCCGCGTTCGACCGCGGCCTTGATGATGCGTTCGATGGGAGCACTGGCCATCAGGTCGCTCCGAAGAAGCCCATATGGTGCTTGACTTCCTGTAAGGTTTCCGCCGCGATGGTCCGCGCCCGCTCCGCCCCGCGCGCGAGGATCGCATCCACCGCCGCGGGGTCGCGCTTCAGCTCTTCGGCGCGGGTCCGGATCGGGGCCAGCGTCTCGATCATCGCGTCGGCGAGCCGCCGCTTGCAGTCGAGACACCCCCACCCCGCCGTGCGGCACTTGAGGTCCACCTCGGCGATCGTGTCCGCGGTGGAGAACTGCTGGTGGTACGAAAAGATATTGCAGAGGGCCGGAGTGCCGGGATCCTTCCGGGTGACCCGCGCCGGATCGGTCGCCGCCGGCCGGAGCTTCTGCCAGATTTCGTCGGGGGTGTCGAGCATCCCGATCGTGTTTCCCAGGCTCTTCGACATTTTTTGCTTTCCGTCGAGCCCGAGGATCCGCTTCGCGGTGGTGAGCAGCGCCTGCGGCTCCGGAAGCAAGGGCGCGTCCGCGGCATACGCCGCATTCCAGCGCCGGGCGATCTCGCGGGTCAGCTCGAGGTGCTGCACCTGGTCCTCGCCGACCGGCACCTTGTTGGCGCGGTACAGCAGGATGTCGGCCGCCTGGAGCACGGGATAGCAGAGCAGGCCGGCCGGGACGCTCTCCAGCCGTTCGGACTTATCTTTGAATTGCGTCATGCGCTCGAGCTCGCCGAGCGGCGCCACCGTGGTCAAGAGCCAGTTGAGCTCCGCGTGCTCGTGCACCGCCGACTGGACAAACAGAATCGAGCGAGCCGGATCGATCCCGGCGGAAAGCAGTCCAATCGCCACATCCCGCGTTCGCATCGCGAGTGAGGCGACCTCGTATGGAATGGTGACGGCGTGGAGGTCCACGACGCAGTACAAGCAATCGAACTGATCCTGTAGTGCGACCCAGTTCCGGACCGCGCCGAGCCAGTTCCCGATGTGGAGGTCGCCGGTCGGCTGAACTCCCGAAAAAATCCGGTCCATCCCGGCAAGGTAGCACATTGTCACCACGGCTCGCAAGATGAATTCTTCCTTGGACTTACTGCATTTGGCAGTACGGGCCGCAGAAGGGGCGGGGGGGTATATCAGGGCGGCTGGGCGGGAGGGCAGGAGGGCGGTTGCAAATATTAATTCACATACCGCCCTACCGCCCGTCCGCCCTACCGCCTGGGAATCGAAGGGCCATCACGACTGGGTGACCGAGGTCGATCGGCACGCCGAGCGGCTGATTCGAGAAGTGCTGGAGCGGGGCGCGCCGGGGTCCACCGTGGTAGGCGAGGAGCTGAATCCGGAGGCGGTCGGCGGCGGGCTCACCTGGATCGTGGATCCGCTCGACGGGACGACGAACTTTCTCCACGGTTACCCGCAGTACGCCGTTTCGATCGCCGCGGCGCTGGATGGGGTCCTCGAGGCGGCCGTCATCCTTGACGTTCCTCGCGAGTGCCTCTACGGCGCGGTGCGAGGCAAGGGCGCCTGGCTCGGCGACACCCGGCTTTTCGTATCGGCGATCACCGAGCCGTCGCATGCCCTCCTGGGGACCGGTTACCCGTTCAAACACCTGGAGGAGCTGGAGCGCTACCTCGATCAGTTCCGGCGCGTGCTCCCCGCGACCAGCGGTGTGCGGCGAGCCGGGTCGGCCGCGCTCGATCTGGCCGACGTGGCGGCGGGGCGGCTCGACGGTTTCTGGGAGCTGATGCTCGCGCCGTGGGACATTGCCGCCGGCATGCTGCTGGTGCGCGAAGCGGGCGGAGTGGTGACGGATCTCGCGGGCGCCGATGCGAAACTCGGGCATACCGCGGTGGTCGCGGGGAATCCCGCGATGCACCGGTGGCTGCTGGAGCAGGTGAGAGGTGAGCGGTGAGCGGTGAGCGGTGAACGGGAACAAAACGCAAAGCAGACGCGGAGGAACGCGGAGTCAGCGGATTACGCGGAACCTCTCCGCGGCACTCCGCATTCTCCGCGAAATCCGCGTCGATTGTTTTTTGACAACCGCCTGGATCTCAACCGGAAGGCCACGATGAGGTTTTTCCCCCTGCACCTGTTTGTTGTGCTGGCGTTTCCGCTCGCTGCGCAGAGCGATCCAAATGATCTCTCGGCGCGCGTCGAGATCATCCGGACCACGCACGGCGTCCCCCACATCCGCGCCGAGGATCTCAAGAGCTTCGGCTACGGACTGGCCTGGGTGCAGCTCGAGGACTACGGCCCGAAGGTGGCGCACGGGGTCCTGCGAACCCGGGGAACCCTGGCACGGGTGTTCGGGCGCGACAGCATCGAGAATGACTTCTTTGCCCGGCCCGATCGCGCCGGCGCGGAGGCCTCTTACCACCGGCTCGACCAGGCGGTTCGCGACGTGTACGAGGGCTTCGCCGCGGGAATCAACCGCTATGTGACCCTGCACCGGGACCAGTTCGTCGCGGAGTTTCCCGCGGATTTCTCGGGCTACGATATCGCCGCGCAGGATGTCGCCGGTCCCAATCTGGCGGTCGCGCGCCGTTTCGCGGCGCGTCTGGCGGGGTCCAGGGCGCGACCGGCGGCACCGGGGGACGGCGAGCTGGCCGAGCCGAATCCCAACGAGGGGTCCAACGCCTGGGCACTCGCGCCGAGCCGTACCCGGTCGCGCCGGGCGATCCTCCTCAGGAATCCTCACCTCGCCTGGGACGCGGGCTACTACGAAGCGCACGCCACGGTGCCGGGCGTGCTCGACTTCTACGGCGATTTCCGGATCGGCGGGCCGTTCATCGTGATCGGCGGATTCAATCGCGACCTCGGGTTTGCCACCACCAACAACAACTCGCAGCAGGACGCGATCTACGCGCTCGATGTCGCGCCCGGCCTCACCGACCACGTGCTGCTCGACGGCACCGCGGTCCCGCTGATTCGCGAAACCATCACGGTGGCATACAAGAACGGCCCCGGCCTCTCCGCCGAATCCCGGGAAACGTGGCGCAGTCCGATCGGCCCGGTCATCGCCCGCACCGGGGGCAAGGTGTACGTGCTCCGCTCGGCCAGCGACGGCGAGTACCGCGGCGGGGAGCAATTTCTCCGGATGATGCGGGCGGCGTCGCTGGCCGAGTGGAAAGCGGCGATGCGGATCAACGCGCGGAGCACGTCCAACTTCACCTATGCCGACCGGGCGGGCAACATCTTCTACGTCTGGAACGCGACGCTGCCGGCCTACCCGCATCCTTATGCCGGCGACAGTGTCGCCATCCCGGTGCGGACGACGGGGGAGGCGTGGACCCGCCTGGTGCCGTGGGATTCCCTTCCCCAGCTGCTCAATCCCAAAGGCGGCTTCATCCACCAGGAGAACGATCCGCCGCACTTCACCAGCCTGCTGCAGCCGATGGATTCGGCCCGCCTGCCGGCGACGGTGCCGAGGCCCAACCTGAGCCTCCGGAGCCAGCTCGCGCTCGACCTGTTGACCCGGGCGCCGAAGAAGCTCACGCTGGAAGATGTGATCCGGCTCAAACACAGCTACCGCATGCTCCTGGCCGAGCGCGTCAAGGGTGATCTCCTGGCGGCGGCCCGCGCCGCGGGGGACACCTCCCTCACCGAGGCGGAGCGGATTCTCGCCGCGTGGGACAACACCGCCGCACCCGACTCGAAGGGAGGCGTGCTCTTCGAAGCGTGGTGGCGACGGTACCGGCCCATGGGAACGACCAACGAGCGGAGCTACGCGGTGGTCTGGTCGAAGGAGGCGCCCACGACCACGCCGCGCGGGCTTGCCGATCCGGAACGGGCACTCGGCGCCCTCCGTGCCGTCATTCCCGTGGTGCGCCAGCGCTTCGGCCGGCTGGACGTACCCTGGGGCGAAGTGCACCGCGTCCGGGTCGGCGGCAAGGATGTCCCGGTCGGTGGCTGCGGCGGCGATCTCGGCTGCTTCCGGGTGCTCCAGTTCAGCGACGAGCCCGACGGCAAGCTGGCGGCGCGCGGCGGTGACGGATGGGTGCTCGCGGTCGAGTTCGGCGACGTGCCGAAGGCGTATTCGGTGCTGGCGTACGGGGAGAGCAATCTCCCAGGTTCGCCGTACAACGGAGATCAGGGAGAGCTGTTCGCCAAGGGGGAGCTCAAACGCGTCGCGTTCACCACGGCGGACATCGACGCCCAGGCGATTAGGCGATACCGGCCGGGAGCGGCGCCGTGAAACGGTGAGAGGTGAGAGGTGAGAGGTCAGAAGGAACGGCGTCAATGATCAACGGTCAATGGTCAACGGGACCTGCCTTTCCCGTTACCGCTGGTGAGTCACCCGCGCGAGACGTGACAATCACGCCGCCTTCGTCAGGATCCTCGGCCCTTCTTTCGTAATGGCCACGGTGTGCTCGAAGTGCGCCGCGAGGGATCCGTCCGCCGTCACAACCGTCCACTTGTCGTCGAGCGTCCTGGTGCTGTAATCGCCGAGGGTGATCATCGGCTCGATGGCGAGCGTCATGCCGGCCTGCAGCCGGGGACCGCGGTGCGGCTGCCCGTGGTTGGGCACCTGCGGGTCCTCGTGCATCCGCTGACCCACGCCGTGACCGACCAGCTCCCGCACCACGCCGAACCCCGCCGCTTCTGCCACCGCCTGGACCGCGTGGCCGATATCGCCCACGTGGTTTCCGAGCCGGGCCTCCTCGATCCCGGCGGCAAGCGCCGCCTGGGTGACGTCGAGCAACCGGCGCGCCTCGGGGGCGATCTCGCCCACCGGGACCGTGATCGCGGCATCGGCGTGAAATCCCTGCAGATGCACTCCGACGTCCACGCTCACGATACTCCCCTCCCGGAGGATCCGCCGGGTGGAGGGAATGCCATGCACGATCTCTTCGTTGATGGACACGCAGAGCGTCTTCGGGAAGCCGTAGAGTCCCTTGAACGACGGCGTGGCCCCCGGGTGGCTCCGGATGAACTTCTCCGCCGCGTGGTCGAGCTCTTCGGTCGAGACCCCCGGCCGCACGGCGTCGCGCACCAGTGCCAGCGTGGCCGCGACGATGCGTCCGGCGCGTGCCATCGTTTCGATTTCTTTCGGAGATTTCAGTGTAATCATGGTTCGCTCTTCGCCCTTCGCGACCCCCTAGACTCCCAAGGCTGCCTGCACCCGGGCTGCAATCGCTTCAACACTGCCGGTCGCCGGAATCGTCGTCACCCCGCCGCGCGCGTCGTACCAGGCGAGCACCGGCGCCGTCTGGGTGCGATAGGCCGCGAGGCGCCGCTCGACCGCCACGGGGTCGTCGTCGCTGCGGCCCTCGATGGTCCGGCGCCTGGCGATCCGGGAAAGGATCTCCTGGTCGGCAACATCGAAAAAGAGCACCGCGTCGATCTTCCGGCCGTGTTCCGCGAGCAGCCGGGCCACACCTTCCGCCTGGGGAATCGTCCGCACCACGCCGTCGAGGATCGCTCCCTTGCTCGCGACCGGCTTGGCGAGCTCCTCGCGAACGATCCCCAGGATCAGATCGTCTCCCACCAGGGCGCCGCTGTCGTAGATCGCCTTGGCTTGCCGGCCCAGCGAGGTGCCGGCGGCGATCGCATCCCGGATCAGGTCGCCGGTCGCGAATTTCGGCAGCCCGAGCCGCTTGGCGAGGATGGCGCCCTGGGTGCCTTTGCCGGCGCCCGGAGGACCGAGGAGCAGGATGTTCATCACCGGTCTCCCTGGGGGGTGAGCGGTAAGCGGTGAGCAGGGGGATTTCCCGCTCACCGCTCACTGCTCACCGCTCACCGCGTCACATGAATCGTTGCTGCCGCCCCCTAAACTTCACGCGGCCGGTCTTCATGAAGCTGTCGTACTTCCGGAGGGTGCGATGCTGCTCGACCTGGGCGATCGTATCGAGAAGCACACCGACCACGATCAGGACCGAGGTGCCGCCGAAGACCGCCTGGGTGCCGACCCGCTGGGCGATGATGATCGGAAGGATCGCGATCGCGGCCAGGAAGAGCGCGCCCGGAAGGGTGACCCGCGACAGCACACTGTCGATGTAATCCGCCGTCGCGCCGCCCGGCCTGACTCCCGGAATGAACCCGCCCTGCTTCTTCAGGTTCTCCGAGAGGTCGACCGAATTGAAGATGATCGAGGTGTAGAAATAGCTGAAGAGCAGGATCATCACCGCGAAGGCGATGTTGTAGGGCCACCCGCCCGGCGTGAAGTAGGAGGCCATGTCGGTCAGCACCGGGCTCTTGGTGAAGTTGGCGACCGTCCCCGGGACGATGATGATCGTCTGGGCAAAGACGATCGGCATCACGCCGGCGGTGATCAGCCGGATCGGGATGAAGGTCTTCTGGCCTTCCCGGATGCGTCCCCGCCCCATGACCTTGCGCGGGATCTGGATGGGAATCCGCCGGGACGCGATGGTCATACCCACCACCGCGGCGATGGCCGCCACCGCCATCACGATCAGGAGCAGCGCGCCGCCGCCCGAGATGATGTTGTTCCGAACCGACGCGATCATCTCGATCGACGCCGGCCAGAGCCGCTCGATGATCGAGACCGCGATGAGCAGGCTCATCCCGTTCCCGATACCCCGCTCGGTGATCTGCTCCCCCAGCCACATCACGAAGATGGCGCCGGTGGTGAGGGTGAACACCATCGTGAGCCGGGAGGCAAAACCGGGAGTCGTGATCGCCCCGGGAATCGACTCGGTAAACAGCGTGAAGGTGTACGCCTGGGAGAAGGCGATGAAGATCGTCATGTACCGGGTCCACTGCGTGAGCGTCTTCCGGCCTTCTTCCTCCTTCTGCATCTTGCCGACCGAGGGAACCAGTCCCCCGGCGAGCTGGAAGATGATCGAGGCCGAGATGTAGGGCATGATGCCGAGCGCGAAGATCGTCGCCCGGTTGAGCCCGCCGCCCAGCGTATCGTAGAGCTGGAAGAAGCCCGCCGCGCTGGAGTTCGAGATGAACTGAACCAGGGCCTCGACGTTGACTCCCGGCGCCGCGATGTGGGCGCCGATCCGGTAGATCACCACCGCGAGGAGGGTGAAGAGAAGCTTGCGCTTGAGCTCCTCGTCCATTCCCAGAGCCGGGACTTTGGGGGCGGTCACCTACGCCTCCACCTTCCCGCCCGCCGCTTCGATCTTCGACCGGGCGGATGCCGAGAGCACCAGGCCGCGCACCGAGTAGGCGCGATCGGCCTCGCCGGTGGCCAGGAGCTTGACGGCGCCGTCGTGGCGGCTGATGAGGCCGGCCGCGAAGAGCGTCTCCGGCGTCAGCTCGGTCCCACCGAGCTTCGCAAGCTGCCGCAGATTGACCGTCTGCGCCGTGATCTTGAACGGGTTGGTGAACCCGCGCTTCGGCAGCCGGCGGTACATCGGCATCTGGCCGCCTTCGAAGCCGGGATTGGTACTGCCTCCGGCCCGCGCCTTGGATCCCTTGTGACCCTTGCCGGAGGTCTTGCCGAGGCCGGAACCTGGGCCGCGACCTACTCGTTTCCGCGAGCGGTGGGAGCCCTTGGCTGGGCGCAGGTTCGAAAGCGAGATCTTTTCAGTCATTGTTCCCAGTCCTCTAGAGTGGTCAGTGGCCAGTGGTCAGTGGTCAGAAACCTCTGACCCCTGACCCCTGATCACTGATCACTACGCTGACGTCACCTCGACCAAGTGACGAACTTTGGTGATCATCCCCCGCACCGAGGCGTTGTTCGGCAGCTCCACCGTCATCTGGTGGCGCGCCAGGCCGAGCGCCTTCAGGGTACGCCGCATCGTATCGGCGTGACCGATCCCGGAGCGGATCTGCTTGACCCTGATCCGCTTGGCTTTCGATTCGGCGGGGACGACGGCGGCGTGAAACGCCGGACCCTGCCGCCCGACGACCGGATTTCTGCCCATGCTAGACCTCCTGCCGGGCGCGGTAGGGAATCATATCCACGTCAATCTGACGTTCCCGCGCCACCTGGCGCACCGAAACCAGGGAGGTGAGCCCGTCCATCGTGGCCCGCACCATGTTGTGCGGGTTGTTCGAGCCGAGGCTCTTGGTCAGGATGTCCGTGATGCCGCAGCACTCGAGCACCGCGCGCACCGGGCCGCCGGCAATGACCCCGGTTCCGGTCGCCGCGGGCTTGAGCAGCACCGAGCCGGCGCCGTGCCGTCCCAGGATCTCGTGCGGGATGGTGGATCCGGTACGCGGGATCTCCACCATGCTGCGCTTGGCCGCTTCGACCGCCTTGCGGACCGCCTCGGAGACTTCGTTGGCCTTGCCGGTCGCGAGCCCGACCCGACCCTTGCCGTCGCCCACTGCCACCAGTGCGTTGAACGAGAAGCGGCGGCCGCCCTTCACGACCTTGGCGACGCGGTTGATGTCGACGACCTTCTCGATGAACTCCGATTGCGCCTCGTCGCGGCCCCGGTCGCGCCTCGGGCCGCCCGGGCCGCCGCGCCCGCCGCCCTGGCCCCCCCGTCCGCCGCCGCCCTGCCCGCCCCGGCCGCCGCGTCCACGGCCTCCACCGCCGCCACCACCGCCCCGGCCCCCTTCGGGAGGCGCGGAAGGCGCGGAGGATGCGGAAGGCGCGGGGATCTCACCGGCCTCGGGAGCCGGGCGCTCGGGAGCCTGCGTATCACGCTCGGTCATTTAGAACTCCAATCCGCCTTCGCGCGCGCCGTCGGCGACGGCCTGCACGCGACCATGGTAGCGATATCCGCCGCGATCGAACACAACCTTGGTAATCCCCTGGGCCTTGGCTCGTTCGGCGACGAGCTTCCCGGCCGCCTTGGCCTTGGCCACCTTGCCCGTGCCCTCGAGCGTGAGGCCTT
>Ga0184615_10000627_pt1 | contig 19162 bp, 18 predicted proteins | sample PLM4_65_coex_FD_133134 | JGI IMG/M metagenome (GOLD analysis project Ga0184615, IMG submission 133134) | Groundwater sediment microbial communities from an aquifer in East River, Colorado, USA - PLM4_65_coex | ecosystem: Environmental > Terrestrial > Soil > Riparian zone | place: USA: East... | reverse complement strand
GCAGCCCGGCCGCGACAGTGGCGATGGGCCTGGGCTCTGGCACTGGCGGCAATGACCGCAATTCTGGCCTGGGCCGTCTGGCCGCGGCCGTCGATTCCCTATCGTTGGGAGGTGCGCAACAATTCATTGATCGTGTTCGATAACCAGAATCGCCTCTTGTGGCAGCACGTTTTCGCAGTACGTTTGAAGGAAGAGGTGTACCGAGACGGCGGCTATCAGAATCCTCCGATTGCGGCCATTGAAGATCTGGATGGTGATGGGCGGCCGGAAGTGCTTTTCACTTTGGTGCCAGGCGAAGGACCGAACCAGAGCTTCTATTGTTTCAACCACGACAGCTCCATCCGGTTCGAGCAGGCTGCGATCGCCTCGAAACGCTTCGGCGATAAGACATATTTCGGACCTTTTCAGGGCCTAACGTTTCACGTTACCGCAGAGGCTGATGGCAGGAAGACGCTGTGGCTGGCCCGCATTCATCACAAGGAGTTTCCGTCCGTGCTTCAGAAGCTGGGTCCAGACGGCCGAATCCTGGCCGAGTACTGGAGCAGTGGACACATCCATGAACTCGAAGAAGGTGTAGCTCTAGGCCGGCGCGTCATGTTCGCCGGCGGCATCAGCAATGAGCACGATTTGGCCGGCCAGCTCGCGATCCTTGATTACAAAGACCCCTCCGGGAGCGCCCCTTCGCTGAAAGAGTACTACCGTTGCCGGGATTGCCCCCAGGGAACGCCGCTCGCCTATCTGATCTTCCCGCGTATGGAAGTCTCCTATGCCACGGCCGGAGCCACCGGCGCAAAGGAGATCAAGGTGGAAGCAGACGGCAGTAGCAGGATCGAGGTCTACCAGGGCGCACCCCTCTCTCCCGGAGGCTCGACCGGCCCAACAGTCTTCTACTTTTTGGATTCCCGCTTCCAGGTGCTCAAAGGCGAGCTGTCTAGTAACTTCGCCGAAACGCTGCGGCTTGCCGCTCAACAAGGACGCTTCAATCGAAAACTGACCAAGAATCCCCAAACCGAGCTATTCCCGGTCCTCGTCTGGGACGGCGAGAAATATGTGCCGCACTGGCCGCCGACCCTTCCGCATCAGGCTCGCCGATAAGAACGATCACCTGTCACAGCTCGTGCATGAAAATAAAGTAGCTCGACGACCACAGGTTCGTCGGGATCAGGCCGTGCAACGTTGGCGTCAGGATCAGCTTGAACACTTCGTCCTCGCCGGACGCGCCAGCCAGTTCGGTCCATTTGATCCCTTCCCCGCCGGGCTGGACAAAGGCCAGGTGGCGCAAAATCTCGTAGAGGATCTTGCCGGCGGGTGCTGACTCGGTGCGGAAATCATCGGCCACAAACTGGATCTGCGCATTGATTTCTTCGAAGTGCCACGCCAGAGCAGCGCAAAGGTCCACGGCTTTTTCAAAACGCTCCAGGCTCTTCGGGCTGCGATCCTCCAGGGATCGATCGAAGATCAATTGGACCCGCCGCTCGTCTTCCCGAGTGAACTCGCGGACCTTGAGTTGCGAAGTGTGCGCCGAAGCTTTCCAGTCGACGTAGCGGGCGCTGTCGGTGGTTTGATAGTCGCGAATACTGTACAGGTCGTTGCCGCGGCCCCGGTAATAGCTTTCGAGTTCCCCGCTGATCAGGGGCAGCACCTCGTAGAATTCTTCGGTCGGCTGCACCGAGGGGTAGACCACCATTTCCCGGGCCGCTGGAATCCGCCGAACTTTTTCCAGGAATCCAAACGGAAAGCGGGAGGACAGGGCAATGCGTTCATCGCGATAGGCGCCGCGCTTCGGGAAGGTCAGTTCCATGGTCTGCGACCCTTCCTGGCCGGCGCGGACGTAAGGAAAGTAGACTCCCGTTTCGGCCAGCGGAAAGCCGGGCAACGCCGGGGCCGCCTGCTTCTTGCGTTTCTTCTCCTGTTTGTTCCGCTCCGCTTCCGGGGTACCGCCGACGGTGACCGAGAACGACGGCGAAAGCACCTTCTCGTTACGCAGCTTGATCCGCGATACGACGGGCTGGCGGGCGAAAACATGGTCGGGCAGCTCCACCTCCACTTCCAGGCCTGAGAGCACCACGCGGGAGACCACGCCGGACACCAGGATTGCGCCCATCATCGCCGCCAGGATCAGGAACAGCATGTTGTTGCCGGTGTTCAACGCGGCGATACTGACCACAAAGATGATGCCGATGTACACAGCGCCGGCCCGCGTCAGGTGATAATCCACCGTGGATCGCAGCCATTCGATGCTGGTGCGCCGGGCCAGCTTGGGGACCCAGGTGACACCGACGAAGCCGGACAGCAAAAGCGCCAGTGATCCGGCAATGGCCGTGCCGATGGTGTTGCCCTCCCTGGCGAGCACATCCGAGTAGACCGCCAGCAGAAAGGCCACACCCAGCGAGACCATAGCCAGAAAAAAGTTCCGCCAAGCTTTGCGCTCGTTAGCACGGTAAGTCGCGCGGTCTTCTTTCCGAGCCATGACTACAACGGGACGGGGACGGTCTCGAGCAGGTCCTTCAGGATCTGATCGGCCTGGAAAGATTTGCGGAGCGTGGACGCGTAGCGGTTGCTGACCACCACGCGGTGCGAGAACACTTGGATCACCAGATGCTTCAAATCGTCCGGCGTGGCATAGGAACGCCCCTGCAGCAGGGCGCGAGCTTGCGCCGCGCGATACAGGGCCATTGAACCGCGCGGGCTTACTCCCAGGCTGAGGAATTCGGAGTTGCGAGTCTTTTCCACGATGGCCACGATGTAGCTCACCAGGGAATCCTCAACGGTCACTTGCCTGGCCTGTTCCTGCAAGGCCAGCACGTCGTCACCGCTGATCACCGGCTGGACCGCATCTACTTTGCGTCCTCCGAAAAGCCCGCGGACAATCTCCTTCTCGCTTTCCGCCCCCGGATAGCCGACACGGATGCGCATCAGGAAGCGATCGAGTTGCGACTCCGGCAGCGGATACGTGCCGTGATGCTCCACAGGGTTTTGCGTGGCAATCACCATGAACGGCTGGGGCAGCGCGTGGGTGCGGTTGTCGACCGTGACCTGTTCCTCGTTCATGGCTTCCAGCAGCGCGCTCTGGGTCTTGGGTGTGGTGCGGTTGATCTCGTCGGCCAGCAGCACGTTGGTGAACACCGGACCGGGCTTGAATTCGAAGTCCCCGTTGCTCTGGTTGTAGACGGAGATGCCTACCACGTCGCTGGGCAGCAGGTCGGAAGTGAACTGGATGCGGTTGAATCCGCAGTTGATGGAGCGGGCCAGGGTGTGGGCCAGGGTGGTCTTGCCCACGCCGGGCACGTCTTCCACCAGCAAGTGCCCGCGGGCCAGCAGCGCCACCAGTGATAGCTCGATGACCTCGTCCTTGCCTCGGATCACGGAGGCCAGCGACTCGCGCAGGCGAGCCATGTGCCCGTTACTGACGGCCAGGTCCGGAGCGGCGCTCTTGGGTTGTGTTATGATTTTCTCTTCCCCACGGGGGCGGCTAGCTCAGTTGGTTAGAGCGCCTGCTTCACACGCAGGAGGCCACAGGTTCGAGTCCTGTGCCGCCCACCATCCGATTCACAGATTAACAGAAATGCCTGTGGGTATGGAAGGGGCCCGAAGCGTCCGCAGATTGCGCAGATTACACAGACTCATTGAAGATGCCCATGCGCATGCTAAACCCGCCCCATCCCGGAGATTTCGTTCGGACTGAGATCATCGAGCCACAAGGGCTTTCCGTAACCACGGCGGCTCATGTGCTCCATGTATCCCGGCCCACTCTGTCGAGCCTATTGAACGGCAAGGCTAACCTGTCAGGTGAGATGGCGCTCCGTATTGAAAAGGCATTTGGCGTGAAGATGGACACGCTCATGCGTATGCAGGCCTCCTACGACATAGCACGAACTCGGAAGCGGGAAAACAGGATCCACGTCCGCCCTTTCGAGCCGTAGGGGAGAAGCGCATGGAAACCTCAAGGAACCTCACGGCCGGATTCGCGAAGCGTACACGAAAGAATATCGAGGTCATCGAGCAGGCCTATAACGATTGCCAAGAAGGCCACGTGGTTACGCAGCTGGTAAATTCGCTTCTAGGCCTGATAGTGGTGCCGTGGGAGCGTAACGCGGCATTTTTCCACGACCGGCTCGGCGTTCTGGAGGCGCAAGGTTGGCCACGGATTGAGGTTACGAAAGGCAAGTGTGACACGCTGGGCCAATTGGTCGAAAACCTACGTCACGCGGTCGCTCATGGCCACTTTGGATTCTCCTCCGAGAGCCGGTCCGTCGACGAAGTTGTGATTGCGTTTAGCAACCGCGGATGGCGTGCTGAAATCAAAGCTCAAGACCTAAAACGACTTTGCTCGAAACTGTGCGAACGTTTGGAAACCTAGAGCCTGCAGGACCGAAGAGAGGGATGGGAGCTTCAGTCGGAATGGCCTGTCCTTCCTCTCGCCAGCCAATTGGGTCAGACTACGCGGTGGTAAAGTGTTGACAACCCCAGCAAACGTGGGCCACGCTGGCCGAAGGTAGAACCACATGGAGGGGAAAAAGTCCGCCCTGCTGCTAAACTGTTTAATCGGCCTTTCTCTTTTACTCTGTGCCAGGATCGGCGGCGCCGTCGCTCAGGGCCCAGGCCACCGCGATTCGGAGCCGATAACTACCAGCCCTTCCTCAGCGCCATCACAGCCGTCGTTTCTCCAGCCTTACCCCAAGGTCCCGCTGAGCTTCGAGGTAAATCGAGGCCAAGCCGAATCACGCGTGAAATTTCTCTCGCACGGAAGCGAGTACACTCTGTTCCTGACCGCCACAGAGGCCGTATTGCAATTCAATGGGGGACCAGCAAACAAGAAACCCGCGGTTAGTATCAGGCTCAGGGGAGTCGACCCGAACCAGCACGTCGAGGGCATTGATGAACTGCCGGGCAAGGCTAACTACTTCATCGACAACGATCCTAAGAACTGGCGAACGAATGTGCCGACCTACGCGGCGGTCAAGTATCGGAACGTCTACCCAGGGGTGGACCATCTGGTCTCGGGAAAGACCGGCCGCCTGGAGTATGACTTTCTCCTGGCGGCTGGGGTGAGGCCGGATCGCATTCGTATTTGCTTCGAAGGCGTACACACGCTGGCAGTCGACGCACAAGGTGCACTGGTGGCCCTCGTCGCCGGAGCGCAGATCCGCCTTGAGGCGCCACTTGCATATCAGGAGGGACCGAAGGGCCGCGAAAAGGTCGCCGCCAACTACGTGCTCACCGGCCGACGAGAAGTCGCATTCAAGTTGGGTGCCTTCGACACCGGAAGACCGGTTGTCATTGACCCAGTCTTGAGCTATTCGACTTACCTTGGCGGTGGGGGCAGTGATTCGGGAAGCGCTATCGCCTTGGATGCCAGTGGAAATGCGTACGTGGCTGGCTCAACTAATGGCAGCTTCAACTTCCCAATCACACGCGGCGCTTTCCAATCGTCTCTTCAGCCTTCTGGCTCTGCCGGGGGGTTTGTCACCAAGTTCAATCTGACGGGAACGGTATTGCTGTATTCGACATACTTTTCTGCTGCTCCCACCGCGATTGCCGTGGACGGTACAGGCAACGCGGTGCTGACGGGCTGGTCCCACGGCGTGCAGATCCCAACGACTGCCGGAGCATACCAGACCAATTGCAAACCGAACCCGGGAAGCGGTTCATGCGAGGACAGCTTCGTGATCAAGTTGAATTCCACCGGAAGCGGGCTCGTCTACTCGACTCACCTTGGCGGCTCTGGCAGCGACATAGCGCAAGCGGTCACGGTGGATTCCGCAGGCAACGCCTATGTCACCGGCATGACTAACTCGAAGGACTTCCCAGTCACCAAGGACACCCTTCAACCGGCCCTCAGCGGAACGTCTGACGCATTTCTGACCAAACTCAGCGCCGATGGTTCAAGGCTCTTGTACTCCACATACATAGGCGGACCTGGGCCGGATTCCGGGCAAGGCGTCGCCCTCGACGCGGCTGGCAGCGCATACATTGTTGGAGCCGTAGACGGCAGTTTCCCGACCACACCTAGTGCACTAAGCCTGGCCTGTCCGGACCGCGTAAACGAAGGTGGCTCCATATTCATCGCGAAGGTAAGCGCGGCCGGATCGGCACTGATCTACTCCATGGCCTCGAATTGTTCGAATGGAGGTGCCGGCATAGCCGTCGACTCTTCGGGCAGCGCCTACGTGACCGGAACTACCCATTCAAGGCAACTGCCAACGACCGCACGCGCATTCCAACCAGACAATCTTCGAGGCACCTTTAGGGCCTTCATATTGAAGATCAACGCTACCGGAACAGCTTTGGTATACGGCACCTACTTAGGCGGCACGGTTAATGACCAGGCAGCGAGCATCGCGGTAGACTCGACAGGTCGGGCATTGATAACGGGTGCGACATCTTCTCCAGACTTTCCTGTTACGACGGACGCTTTTCAAGCCAACTTGGCCGGGTTCAGCGTTTTCCTGAGCGCTGTGTCCGCGGACGGGAGCCGACTGGCCTTCTCGACATATCTCGGTGGGACCAAGGATCCGGGCTCTGCTGTTGCCCCTTGCGCTGTTGGTGCCCCTTGCAGCCAAGGAAATGCAATTGCGGTGGACGGCGCTGGGAATGCCTACATCACTGGCGCGACAAATTCACTGGACTTCCAGATTGCGAACGCGTTTCAAAGTAATCGGGTTGGTGCGAGGAACGCCTTTGTCGGAAAGATCGTGCTCAACAAGCCGACCATCAACCCCGGAGGAGCCGTAATCGCCGCCAGCTTCAGCAACCAGCCCCTGAGCGGGGGGTCGATTGCGTCCCTGTTCGGCACCGGCTTCGCGTCCGGTCCCGCGACTGCAGGAACGATTCCCCTTCCCACCAGCCTCGCGGGTGTGACCGTGCAGGTCAACAACCAACAGGCGCCTCTGTTCTTTGTCTCACCGAACCAAATCAACTTTCAGATGCCGTGGGAACTGGCTGGATCGCCTCAAGCATCGATTACGGTGACCGTGAACGGAGTTGTCGGCGGCCTGTTCACTGCCCCAATGGCTCCGTTCGCTCCAGGCTTGTTTTCGACGAATTCGACAGGGAGTGGACAAGGTGCCATCTCAATATCGGCATCCGGGGAACTTGCCGCATCGATTGGTAGCATCCCCGGTAGTCGTGCTAGACCAGCCAAGCGTGGTGAGTTCGTTTCCATCTTTTGCACCGGGCTGGGTCCTGTACTGAACGCGCCACCCACGGGAGCTGCGGTTCCCGCCAATCCGCTCGCCAGCACACTCACAAGCCCGCTGGTAACAATCGGCGGCATTCCCGCCACAATGACCTTTGCTGGCTTGGCGCCTTCCTTTGTGTCGCTCTATCAGGTGAACGTACAGGTGCCTGACAATGTGCAAACGGGCAATGCCATTCCCGTCGTGCTCTCGATCGGCGGCGTCATATCCAACACGGTAACGATCGCGGTACAGTAGGCGCGTGGTATCATGTTGCGAAGCGCTGGCTACTGTTGACCCTTTCTCCGGGAGATGCCATCTAGGCGGCAGCTTGTCGTCGGCGGATAGGTGAATCGGAAAGGGCTTCTCAAACGGCATGTCAGATATTTTCATCAGTTTCATCCACGAGGACGTGAAGATCGCCACCGCAGTGCAACGTTTGATTCAGGACCAGTTGAGTACTCGGTCGGTCTTCCTCTCGTCTGACCCATGGCAGGTCTTTGCGGGCGAAGTTTGGCTAGACAGGATTAGGCTGGAACTCGATCCCGCCAAGGTCGTCGTCATGCTCCTCACATCAGAATCCGTGAAGCGTCCGTGGATCAACTTTGAGGCCGGTGCAGCTTGGTTACGGGGTAAGGCGATCATTCCGGTCTGCTACGCTGGCCTTTCAAAGAGCCACCTCCCGAAGCCGTATTCAAATTTCCAGGCGCTAGACTTGCGCACAGAGGCTTACTACTTGGTCTCATCAGTTGCTCACCATCTCGACATCCTGGCACTCCCTCCCTGGTTGAATACTGGTAAGGAGTGCTCGGTCCTCATGGCCGAGCTTGACCAAGTCGAGGGCGCTTGACCCAGACCTCGAATTGGGAAGAAGTGGACGCCCTGGCTTACAGGTGTTCCGGACTCAGACCCGTTTTCTTCGCGAGCACCTTCATGGCGGTCGGACCTAAAGTGACCTTGTCGTGATAGGCAAACAAAACGTCGGGCCACCCAGGCTGCGCCAGAATCCGAAGTGAGCTGCCGCCTTGACGTTTGACCTGCCAGCCGAACCGCAGCAATGCCGCCAGAGCCCGCTTGGCCTTCACTGACGGCCACGGACGAGTGGTCATGTCCAGCGGCTATGAAGGAGACCTTGAAGGAACCGGGGACCGCCTCACCGTGCTCGAGCCGATCGGCAATCAAGCGCAGAGCAAGCGCCTGGGCCGCGGCCGTCGCCGCCTTCTTCGTACTGCCATAGGCGGTCACGCCCGGCAGCGCTGGAATGTCGGCCAGCCAGCGGCCATCAGTCTCGCGATGGTACTCGATGGCAAGAGAGAAGCCGTTGCTCGATCCTTTTTTCAATTGGATCCCTCCATTCCGAGACTAACAGAACTGGGCGCTGGTGTGGAAGGGGCTGGTGATATAATCGCGTTTTCTGCGGAAAGACTCGGCTTCTCCCACTCATGCGCACAGGAATCATCGGTCTAACTCAGAGCGGCAAGACCTCGTTGTTCAGGATGCTCTCGCAATCCCACACCGCTGTGGGATTTGGCGGGCATGAGACCCATCTGGGCACCGCCAAGGTCCCCGACCGGCGTGTGGATCAGCTCATCGAGTTGTTCCAACCGAAGAAGTCGGCTTACGCCTCAGTGGAATACCTGGACGTGCCGCCGATCAGCCGGGAGAACCTGCAGGAAGCCTCGTACATGGGCAGCCTGCGCCAAGTGGACGCTTTGGCTCAAGTGGTCCGCCTCTTCGGCGACGACGTCGACGCCGTGCGCGACATCCGGCACGTCGAGGACGAGTTGATCCTTAGCGACTTGGTCCAGGTGGAGAAACGGGTCGACCGGCTGGACCGCGAGCTAAGAAAGATCAAGAACGTGGAGTCCGAGCACGAGATGGAAGTGCTGAAGCGCGCCCGTCAAGTGCTCGAGTCCGGAAAACCGCTCCGCGAGATGACCATGGACCCCACGGAGAAGAAGCGCATTCGTGGCTTCATGTTTCTCTCAGAGAAGCCGATCCTGCTGGTGCTGAACGCTCCGGAAGATCGCGCCCCCACGCTCGCCGAACTGGAACAGGAATACCGCACCAAGCTCGGAGCGCGACCGAACATGGAGGTGTTGGCGATCTGCGCCAGCATCGAGGCGGAAATCGCCGACCTTTCCCCGGAGGACGCCGCGACGTTCATGGAGAGCTACGGGCTGAAGGAGCCAGGGCTCGAGCGACTGATCCGCGGCACCTACCATCTCCTGGGATTAATCTCCTTCTTCACCGTTGGTGAGGACGAAGTGCGCGCCTGGACGGTTCCCCACAATGCCACCATGCTGGAAGCGGCGGGAGCCATTCACACCGATCTGGCCAAGCATTTTATCCGCGCCGAGGTGGTCGCCGGAACGGAACTCTTGCGCCTGGGCAGCCTGGCAGCCGCCCGCGACGTTGGTCTGCTCAAACTGGAAGGCAAAGAAAGTCTCGTGAAAGACGGCGACGTCGTGCATATCCGCCACAGCGGTTAGCCAGCCATGACTCCCCCCACCGACGCCACAACCTGGAGCGTGGTGCTGGGCTTGGCGGCGGCCGCCGGCAACGCCTTAGGCGGCATCTTCATCATCCACTCGGAATGGGCTCGCGGCTACGTGAAGCAAATCCTCGCCCTGGGGGCCGGCTTTATGTTGGGGACCGTAGCCCTGGAGATGATTCCGGAAAGCTTCCAGCTTGCCGGCCGGCAGGCCGGAATGTGGCTGCTGGTGGGTTATCTGCTGATGCACTTCTTCGAGCACTCGCTGCAGGCTCACTTTCATTTTGGCGAGGAAGTCCACTCCTCGGAAATGGCTCCGCATACCGGATATACGATCCTCGGCGGCCTGATCGTCCACTGCTTCTTTGACGGAATCGCCATCGCCGCTGGCTTCTTGGTATCCCACTGGCTGGGCTTCACGGTCTTCCTGGCCGTGTTCCTGCACAAGATTCCGGAGGGCTTTACGGTGGCCTCGGTGATGATGGCCAGCGGACGCAGCGTGCGTGTGGCGATGTTCTCGGCCGGAATGCTGGCGGTGGCCACGCTGGCCGGCGTCCTCACCATGGTGGCGTTGCGGACCACCGTGAGCTATGCCCTGCCCGTAGCCGCCGGGGTAACCACGTACGTTGCCGCCAGCGACTTGATCCCCGAGGTGAACCGCGAACCGGGAATCAAAATGGCCTTTGTGGTTTTTGCAGGGGTCGCCCTACTGCTTGCGCTCGAGTACTTCTTCCACCACTGACCTGCGGACCTATCGGGGAATGGGCGCGGGAGGATTGGTCATCAACTCAGTGAACTCCGGGGTCTTGATCAGCTCGGCGAAGGCCTGGTCCTCGGTAACCTTCTTCATCTCCGCAAAACCTTCTTCCATGGCCTTGCGCAGGTACTCAATGGCCTTTTCTTTGTTGCCGGCGCCGGCATAGGTCTTGGCCAGGAAATAATGGAAGCGAGCGCGATCCGCGACGGACCGTTCCTGGAGCAGCACGCCGACGGAATTACGGTGCTCGAAGACCTCCGGATCGAGTTGCAGGGCCTTTTGGTATGCCGCCAGAGCTTCGTCGTACTTCTTGCGGCTGAACCAAGCCGTGCCCAGGTTGCTGTGCACCGAAGCCGACAGGGGAGTGATCTTCAGGGCCCGCTCGTAGTAGCGAATGGCCTTCTTGTAATTCTTCTCGGCATAGTAGACCGTGCCGACGTTGTTGATGGCTTCGGCATACTCTTTGCGCAGCCGGATGGCGCGCTCGTAGCAATTCCGGGCCTTACCGAGATTCATGAGCTGGTGATGGGCGATGCCCATCTTGTTCCAAGCTACGGGATTCTTCGGTTCCTTCTTGGTCCAAGCCTCGTAGGCATCGATGGCGTCGCGATACTGCTTGCGAGCCATCTGGACGTCGCCGTTCCGCTCGAGGGTCTGACCTGCCGTGAGCTGGGGCTCCGCAGGGACGCCTGCCTGGGCCCAAGCCTGAATCGCCCCCACCAGTAATACTCCCACCAGAACGTGGACGCGCATATAAAGCCCCCTGGGCCTCATTCTAGCACCGCTGTCGCAGTGCAACGCCTCGGCACAAAAGTTCACAGTCGATAACCCCCGCACCTTGGACTTTGGACGGCGGCTGTGTTACAACAGGAGTGGCGAATAAAAAGCGAATGCCTCTCAACTTGCTTCCGTCCTCGTCCGAACTTCTGCACGCCGCGGTGCGGGAACTGGAACGCCGCGCGGCGGGCGCTGAATGCCTGACCGCAGTGCGTTACTTCCCGGCGCGCGAAGCACGGTTCGCCGGATTCCCTGCCTGGCTGGACGCGCGGCTGCGCGTGGTCTTCGAGGGACGCGGCGTGCAATCGCTCTACACGCATCAGGCGCAGGCGCTGGAACTGGTCCATAAGGGCCGCAATGTCGTGGTGGTGACGCCCACCGCCAGCGGCAAGACGCTGTGCTACAACCTTCCGGTCCTGAACGCAATTCTCGCGGACCGCTCCACGCGCGCGCTGTATCTCTACCCGACCAAAGCGCTCTCCCGCGACCAGATGGAAGAGCTGAACGCCACCATTGACGCGCTGGGCGAAGAGAAGCCTCCGATTCGCAGCTTCGTCTACGACGGCGACACGCCCCAGGACGCCCGCCGGGCGATCCGTGGCGCGGCCAACATCGTGCTGACCAATCCGGACATGTTGCACACCGGCATCCTGCCCCATCACACGCGTTGGGCCAAACTTTTCCAGAACCTGCAATACGTGGTCCTCGACGAGCTGCATACCTATCGCGGGGTCTTCGGCAGCCATCTGGCTAACGTGCTGCGGCGGCTGAAGCGCGTGGCACGCTTTTACGGCACCAAGCCCAAGTTCATTTGCTCGTCTGCAACCATCGCCAATCCCGGCGAACTGGCCAAGGCTCTGATCGAAGAAGACGTGGAGGTGGTCGCCGACAACGGCGCACCGTCCGGTGAAAAGTTTTTCGTTTTCTACAACCCTCCGGTGGTAAACCGGCAACTCGGAATCCGCCGCAGCTATGTGAGTGAGACGCGCCAAGTGGCCCTGAATTTCCTGGCGCGGGGGTTGCAGACCATCGTTTTTGCCAACAGCCGGTTGGTGACCGAGATCCTGGTGACCTACCTCAAAGACGCCTGCCAGAAGACGCCGCACGCCGGCTTTGGACGCGGCGGAAGTCCGGTGGAAGTCTGGCATGAGCAGGGCGGATGGGGCCCGGAGATGGTGCGCGGCTATCGTGGCGGATACCTGCCGGAGGAACGCCGGACCATCGAAAAGGCACTCCGTGAAGGACATGTCCGCGTAGTCGTGGCCACCAACGCGCTCGAACTCGGGATCGATATCGGCGGTCTGGACGTGGCCTTGCTCGCCGGCTATCCCGGAGCGATTGCTTCCACATGGCAGCGCGCCGGACGCGCCGGGCGGCGTAGCGGCACGTCCGCGGCCGTACTGATCGCTTCCAGTCATCCTCTGGACCAGTTCATCATCCAGAACCCGGACTACTTTTTCGGACAGACGCCGGAGCACGCCTACCTGAATGCCGACAATCTGGAAATCCGCCTGAACCATCTGAAGTGCGCTGCATTCGAATTGCCGATCCGTCCGGATCAGGACACCTTCGGTCCCGCTGACCTGCAGCAGTTGTGCGATTTCCTGAAAGACACGGGATTCCTGCACCCTTCTGAAGGCGCCTACCATTGGACCAGCGAGTCGTATCCCGCCGATGCCGTCAGCTTGCGCGCGGTGTCTTCCGACAACTTCGTGATCGTCGACACCACGCATGAAGCCCGTGTGATCGGTGAAGTGGACTTCACCAGCGCCTTGACCACGGTCCATGAAAAGGCCATCTACCTGCACGAGAGCAAGCAATTCCACGTCGAGCGTTTCGACTATGCCGAGCGCAAGGCTTATGTGAAGCAGGTGGACGTGGATTACTTTACCGACGCCATCCGCTATACCAAGGTCAAGGTGCTTGAGGAATTCGCCCGGACCTCCGCCGGGCCGACTGCCGCGCGCGTACACGGCGAGATTCAAGTGAACAACCAGGTGGTGGGCTTCAAGAAGATCAAGTTCTACACGCTGGAGAACGTCGGCTCGGGAGAGCTGCAACTCCCAGAGCAGGAGATGCACACCACGGCATACTGGCTGGCGCTGACGCGGGAGTTCATGGAAGCGCTTCCCTACGCGCCCGCCGACCGGCAGGGCGGGCTGCGGGCGCTGGCAAACGCTCTGCAAAGCATGGCCACGCTGCTGGTGATGTGCGATGCGCGCGACCTGGTCGCCACGGTGAGTGAAGCGACAGCGCCGGACTTCGCGCCCAACGTCTACCTCTATGACAATTACCCGGGCGGTATCGGACTCAGCGAGCCGCTGTATCACCTCCATCGCCGGCTGCTCGAACATACCGAGCGGCTGATCGCGGCGTGCCCTTGTCAAGCAGGCTGCCCGTCCTGCGTGGGACCAGTGGGTGAGGTCGGGGAGCGCGGGAAAGAAGTGGCGTTGGCGATCCTGCAGGGATTGAAAGATGACAACAGCGGATAGTCTGGCCCGCCTGCGTGAGAAGTTGGCGCGTATCCAGCCGCCGGCCTTCCGCCCGCCGGAGCTAGCCTCGCGGCTGGGCGAAGCGCATTGGCATCATGACTTCCACTGGCACCACTATCACGGCAACGTCGCGGTGGACGCGATCAGCCAAACCGATGGCTCACCTTGCGGCGTCCCCGCCCCGCCGCAGCGCTGGGCGTTTCTTGATACCGAAACCACCGGCATCTCGGGCGGGACGGGCACCTACGCCTTCCTGATCGGGATCGGTGTGCTGGTCAACGACACGTTCCGAATCCATCAATTCTTTCTTCGCGACCTTCACGAGGAGCCCGACCAACTCGCGGCGGTCGACGAGTTCCTGCAGGGCTTCGACGTGCTGGTCACGTACAACGGCAAGACCTTTGATGGCCCGCTGCTCGAGACCCGTTACCGCCTGGCCCGTCGAGAGCCTCCGCACGAGCGCCTGTTCCACTTTGACCTGTTGCATTCTGCGCGCCGGATCTGGAAGCTGCGCATGAGCAGTTGCCGTCTGGTGGAGCTGGAGTCGGCCATCCTCGGCTACCAACGTCAGGACGACGTGCCCGGCTGTCTGATTCCGCCGCTGTACTTCGACTACCTGCGTTATGGGACCTTGCGGCGCCTGGAACCGGTTTTCCTGCACAACCGTTTGGACATTCTGAGTCTCGCTTGCTTGACCAGCGTGGTGCTTGCGGCTCTTGGCGATCCGGCGCGCGCTCCGCTGACACATGGAGCGGATCTTTACAGCCTGGCCCGCTGGGTGGGCCGTCAGGGACGCAGTGATGCCGCACTCGACCTTTACTTGCGCGCCCTGCGCTGCGGCCTTCCGCCGGAAGTGGAACAGCAAGCGCGTTGGGAGATGGCCGCGGTCCACAAACGATCACGCAATTACGATGCCGCGTTGCCTCTGTGGCGAGAGTTGGGAACAGCCGAAGCGTTCGAAGAGCTGGCCAAATACTACGAGCACCGTGCAGGAGATTATCCCGCGGCCATCGAGGCGGCACGGGAGGCGTTTCGCATCTGCCCCAACGACCGCAGCCAGCGCCGGGTGGACCGGTTGCAGCGTAAAGCGAGTAGGGGCCACACGAAAGGCCCACTCTATGTTAACATTTGAGTGGGAGTTGCTATGGCCACAGCACGTGTGCACATCGTCTGCCCGGCGGACCTGATTGGCCGCATCGATGCATTGGTCGGCAAGCGCGGCCGCAGTAAGTTCATTGCTGAGGTTCTCCAGGGAGAAGTCCGCAGGCGCCAGTCCCTCAAGCTGATCGATGAAGTGGCCGGAAGCCTGAAGGACGAAGACTACCCGCTGATCGCCAAGCTTGGCTCGGTGGAATACGTTCGTCGTCTGCGCAAGGAATGGGACCGTCCCTTGTCTCGCCGGCGCAGGCGCTAGCATATGCCCCTCTACCTGCTCGACTCCAATGTCCTGATCGACTTACTGCACGGCAGGCGGGGCCGAGACAATTTGGTGCGCAACCTGCTTCTGAAGAAAGAGCGCTTGATCTGCTGCGCGATCACGGTAGCCGAGCTGTATTCCGGCATCTTGCCCAAGGACATCCCTCAGTTGGAAAAGCTCTTTCGAAGCTTAGAGTACTTTGACCTGACTCCTGATGTCGCTCGCAAGGCGGGGTTGCTTCGGGGGGAGTATCGGCGCAAGGGCGTCTCGCTTTCTCTGGCCGACGCCACACTCGCGGCGCTGGCGATGACCGAGCAAATGATTCTGGTGACGGCTAACCGGAAGGACTTCCCGATGCCTGGCTTAGCGCTCTACCCGCTCACCGGAATCAATTAACCTGCGCCACCGGGCGGATGCCTTCCACAAAATCCACGATGTTGTCGCGGATAGCGCTGCGGGTCTGGGATTCCCCGCCCTTCTTGTTCACGATGCGGCGGTAGGCGTCGTAGAACGCTCGCGCCGCGGCGGCATCCTTCCACACCGAGCGGTGCGCCAGGATCACGTCACCCTTGTCGTTCTCGAAGACGTCATACTTCAGGCCGCGCCAGCCAGGCGTGATGGCGCGAGCTTCTTCCGGGCTGAGCATCTGCTTGAACAAGACCATCAAGTCCATCTCACCGAGGACGTTGGTGTCTAGTTTCCGGAAACCCGTCAAGGCTTCGGCAGGCACCGTGGGTGTGCCCGACTCCGACGCCGGCAACGGCGGCGCTCCCGGATGCAGCACCTCGTAGGTGGAGCGCGGCGGACGGCTCAGCAAAGAGGCGTAGAGATCCTGGCTGTCCTTACCCAGCTTGCCGGACATCGCCTTCACGTAGCTCAAACCGACGGTGTAGGGGAACAGCAAGCTCTCCCGCAGATATGCGGGCGCCGCGGCGAAGACCGGGAACTTGCTGGTCTCTGCCATGGTCGCCTGGGCTACGTATTCCGAAAGATTGGGATAGTCGGACGTTTTCTCGCCGCGTCCGCCCAGCATGTACTCCATCATGGCCAGCACGCCCTGACCCTCCACCACGGCGACGCGGGCCATCTGTTCGTCCTGGTTCATGCCGTCCTTTTGCAGAAACTGATCCAGATCAATGTACTGGTCTTGCAAGGCGTGGGTCAGCTCGTGGGCGATCGCGGGCTTCTGTAGCTCGAGCGGGGCCCAGTCGGAGAGATAGAACTGCTTGCGGCGCGGATCGTAGTAAGCGGTAGCCTGCTCGGCCAGCAAATCCACAACAAACGTTTCCAGTTGAAAGCCGGACGGCAGCAAGCCGAATTTCTGCAAGGCCACTTGCTGGGCATGCAGGCGCTCCGGAGTCGTGGTCTGCCTCATCCGCTCCTGGATGTAGCCGCGGATCTGCTCCCGGCTGACCACTGCGCTCTTCACCGGCTCCTTGATCTTCAAACCGGTGATCTTCGAAACCTGCACGATGATTTCATCCACTGCCGCAAGGGCCTGCTCGGCGGCGGTCCGATTGTCTTGAGCGAAAAGAGGTCCGCAGATTGCGCAGATGACGCAGATGAACAGGAGTTTCTTCATCGCAGGTTTAGCACCATGATGCGGGGTTCAGTCATTTCTTCGATCGCGTAGCGGATGCCTTCGCGTCCAAAACCGGAGTCCTTGGCGCCGCCGTACGGCATATGGTCCACGCGATAAGTCGGAACGTCGTTGACGATCACCCCACCGACCTCGAGCGTCTCGAATGCCTGGAAGATGCGGGCATTATCGCGTGTAAAGACACCGGCGTGCAGGCCGAAGTTTGTCCGGTTCACCAAATCCAGCGCATCCTCAAAACGGTCATAGGCGGCCACGGTGACCAACGGCGCAAAAACCTCGCGGCAATTCACCAGCATCTCCGGTCGCGTGTCCACTAGGACCGTGGGCTCAAGCATGCGGCCCTCGCGATGGCCGCCGGCCAGCAACTTCGCTCCCTGGGCGACCGCCTCCTGAATCCAGGCCCCGGCACGTTCGGCGACCGGCAGGTCGATCATCGGTCCGACATCGGTGGCCTCGTCACAGGGATCGCCCACCTTGAGTTGACGCACACGGGGCGCCAGGAGTTCCAGGAACTGGCTGAAGACGCTGCGCTCGACGAAGATTCGCTGCACGGACACGCATGACTGCCCGGAGAAGGCGAATCCGCCGGCCAGAATCCGTCCGACCGCGTATTCCAGGTCGGCGTCGGAGTGAACGATGGTGCCGGAATTCCCCCCAAGTTCCAGGACAACACGCTTCTTGCCGGCCTGAGCCTTGAGACTCCAGCCAACCTCGGCGCTTCCGGTGAACGTGAGCATCTTGAAGCGCGGATCGCAGGCCATGGCCACGGCCACGTCCGCGCCGCAGGCTTCTGGAGGCAGCACGGTCAGTGCTCCATCGGGCAGTCCGCTCTCGTGAAACAGCCTGCCTAACTCGATGGCGGTTCGCGGAGTCCGCGGCGATGGCTTGACCACCACGGTATTGCCCGACGCCAAGGCGGGCGCTACCTTGTGCATCACCAGGTTCAGGGGAAAGTTGAACGGCGTGATCGCAGCGATGGGACCGATGGGGAATCGGCGGACCAGGCCCAGCCGCCGCTCTCCGGCTTCCACCAAGTCCATGGGGAGCAACTCGCCGTTCATGCGCCCTGCTTCCTCAATGGCCAACGTCAGGGTGAACAGCGCCCGGCCGACTTCGCCGCGTGAATCGCGGATGGGCTTCTGATTCTCCTTCGTGATCAACTGGGCGAACTTCTCACGTTCGGCCGCCAGCCGATCATGGACCGCCTGCAAAATCGCCCGGCGGCGGTGCGCCGGCATGACACGCATTTGGGGAAAGGCGCGTTCCGCAGCGGAGATGGCTTGCTCAAGAATTGCCGGCACTCTCCTATCTTAAATGAGAGCGCCCGTTTGCGGTACGATAGAGACGAAGGGCCTGCTTGCGCCGGCCGGGAAGCCATTGTGCAAAAGAAGATGTTCTGGATGATCTTTCTTGTGCTCAGCCTGGTGGCGGACTTCACTTTGCCCTTCCTGTGGTCAGCGATAGCGACCCTGCCGATTCTGCTGTTCAGTTGGTGGATTGTTTATCGCAGTGACTGGCTGTCGTAGGAGAGCTCCCATATGCCAAATCGTCCGCTTCGGATCGTCGTATTCGCTGCACTGGCCGCGGTTCTTCTGGCGCTTCTGGTGACGTCGGGGAGCGGCGCTGACGCGGTAACCCTTCCCGACCCCACGGTCGACGAAGACCGTTCCGCAGCCAAAGGCAAGAAGACCGTGGTGCTGGCCGGCGGCTGCTTCTGGTGTACCGAGGCGGTCTTCGAGCCGCTGATTGGCGTCGACAAGGTGATCTCCGGCTACTCCGGTGGCGATGCCTCCAGCGCGCACTATGACATTGTCAGCGAGGGACGGACCAGCCACGCGGAAGCCATTCAGATCACCTACGACCCGTCGAGGATCACGTTGGGCCAGATTCTGAAGGTCTTCTTTGGCGTGGCCCACGATCCCACCACGCTGAACCGGCAGGGTCCGGATCACGGAAAGCAATACCGCTCGGCGATCTTCTATAAAGACGATGAGCAGAAGCGAATCGCCGAGTCGTACGTTCAGCAACTGACCCAGGCCAAAGTGTTCGCGCAGCCCATCGTGACCGAGGTGTCGGCGTTGAAGGCCTTTTATCCCGCGGAGGCGTACCACCAGGACTACGTCCGGAACAATCCGATGAATCCCTACGTGCTGGCCAATGCGCGGCCGAAGCTGGAGAAACTGAAGAAGGCGTTTCCAACGTTGCTCAAGAACAAGAAGTAGTTACTTGAGCTTGCGCGGGTTCTTGCCGTAGTTGTGGCGCATGTAGCGCAGGACCACGTCGTCGATCTGGTCGTCCTTGCGGAAGCGCATCTCCAGATTCTCCCAGCCCTGGAAATCCTCGAGGGCCTTGCGAGTGCGCTGGTCGTAGACGCCGTTGACCGGCCCCTCGTAGAAGCCGGTGGCCTGGAGGATGCCTTGAATCTCGCGGGTCAAGGCAGCGTCGAG
>Ga0184615_10000626_pt1 | contig 19183 bp, 19 predicted proteins | sample PLM4_65_coex_FD_133134 | JGI IMG/M metagenome (GOLD analysis project Ga0184615, IMG submission 133134) | Groundwater sediment microbial communities from an aquifer in East River, Colorado, USA - PLM4_65_coex | ecosystem: Environmental > Terrestrial > Soil > Riparian zone | place: USA: East... | reverse complement strand
TCGAGCTTGCGGCGCAGCTCGCCGACGTGGGTGTCGAGGGTCCTGCTGAGCACGCTCTCGTGATAGCCCCACACCTCGCGCAGCAGCTCGGCGCGGCCGACCACGCCGCCTTCACGCCGAAGGAGCGCGCCAAGCAGATCGTATTCCTTCGGGCGGAGCGGCACGGGGCGGCCCCCGCGGGTCACGACCCGGGTGGCCGGGTTCACCGCGACGTCGCCGAAGCGGAGACCGGCGGCCGGCGCGGGCCGCTCCTCGCTCGCGGCGCGGGTCCGGCGGAGCAGCGCCGTCACCCGGGCGAGCAGCTCGCGCAGGGCGAAGGGTTTGGTGACGTAGTCGTCGGCGCCGCCACGGAGCCCGCGCACCTTGTCGGTCTCGTCACCGCGGGCAGTGAGCACCAGCACCGGAGTGGTGAGTCCCTCGCCGCGCAGGACCTCCAGCACCCGGAAGCCGTCCAGCCCCGGGAGCATCAGGTCCAGCACGATGAGATCGTGGCCCCGGGTGCGCGCGCGGATCAGGCCGGCGGTGCCGTCGCGGGCGATCTCCGCCTCGTGGCCCTCGAACTCGAGATTGGTGCGCAGGCCGAGGGCCAGGTTCCGGTTGTCCTCGATGATGAGCACGCGCGCCATCACGCCGCCTCGGCCGGTGCCGCGCGCCGGCCGTGCGGCAGCTCGACCACGAATCGCGCCCCGCCGCCCGGCGCCTCCTCCACCCAGCACGCTCCCCCGTGCGCCGCCACCAGCTCGCGCACGACCGCGAGCCCGATGCCGCTTCCGGCCACCGCCGGCGACCGCTCGAGGCGAACGAACGGCTCCCACACCTTCGCCCGGTCTTCAGCGGCGATACCGGGCCCCGCGTCGTCCACTTCCAGCCGCGCGCGGCCGGCCGCGAGGATGGCCCGGAGCGAGACGGCCCCGTCTCCGCGGCCGTACTTCACCGCGTTGTCGAGCAGGTTGATGACGATCTGACGCAGCGAGTCGGCGTGGACGGGGGCGACGAGCATCTCGTCGAGCTCGGTGTCGAGGCCAGCGCACCCCGCGGCGAGCGGCGCGAAGCGCTCCACGGTCTCGCGGAGGAGCGGCGCGAGCGGCTGCTCCTCGGTCCGCACCCGGACCATCCGCCGCTCGGCGCGGGAGAGCTGCAGCACGTTCTCCACCAGGTGGGCCAGGCGCCGCGCCTCCTGCACGATGATCCCGAGCGCCTGCCGGCGCTCTCCCTCCCCGCCTGCCCGGCCCAGCTCCAGCGTCTCCGCGAAGAGGAGAATCTGGGTGAGCGGCGTGCGCAGCTCGTGGGAGACGCTGGAGGTGAAGTCGGCCCGAAGCCGGGCGAGCTCTTGCTCGCGCCGCAGCTGCCGGAGGGCGACCGCCGCGAGCCCGGCCGTGACGGCGAGCAACCCGAAGAGGAGCGGCAGCCGCGATCCTGGGTGCGCCACCACCAGCTGTCCGGCAACCGAGGCGGGGAGCGCCGCGCGGAAGACCGGCGAGCCCGGACCGGCGGTGACGGTATCGCCGGTGTACGCGGCTTCGGCCGCCGGCCCGAAGCGGAAGAGCGGCTCGCCATCGGGCGCGCGCACCTCGAGCGCCGCCAGCTCGGCGTTGGAGAGCCCGCCGGAGACCGAGCGCGGCAGCAGCGGATGCTCCTCCAGCACCCGGGCGATCACCGGGCCGAGCGCCGAGCGGCAGGTCACCAGACCGTACGCCGCGAGGGGCGCGTCGTGCCCGGCGAAGCCGCTGTACCGGAGATTCTTGACGCCGTACACGGCGATGCGCCCGGCGGTGGGACCACTGCCCCATGCGATCGCGGCGCGCCCGGCGGCGCGCCCAGCGGCGCGCCCAGCGGCGGGACCGATCGAGGCGCGGAGCCATGCGGCCGTCTCCGGGTCGGGAACGGCCCCGGCGGTGGAGAGGGTACCGCTCCGGAAGTCGAGCGCGAAGTAAGTGCGGCCCTTGTCGGTCGCCCCGCAGCCGAGGATACCGTCCGCCGCCGCGGCGATCGAGGAAGGCGGAGGCAACGGATCGTACGGCGAGGCGGCCGGACTTCCGACGACCGGATTGAGCGCCGGGGCGACGATTCCCTCCAGCGCCTCGGCGCTCGCGGTGGCGAGCTCGCGGGCAGCCACGGTCGCGTAGTCCCGGAGCGCCCGCTCAGCGGTGACGCGATGCGAGCGGGTGGCGCGCTGCGCCTCGTACGCGAGGAGCCCCGCGAGCGCGACGGTGAGCGACAGGAGGAGGACCAGGGAACGGGAGGCACGGTTCATGGCAGCGCCCGCCGACTAGGGGTGTTATCACCAGGGTGACACACCAGCACCAGCACCAGCACCAGCACCAGCCGCCGCCATCACCTCCCCCCGCTTCTCCCGCGCCCGCCGGCGGCTGTACATAAAGTAGATCGCGAGACCGAGTGCCAGCCATACAAGCAGCCGCTCCCAGGTGGCCCACGGGAGGCTGGCCATCTGGGCCAGGCAGACCAGGGCGCCGAGCACCGGCACGTAGGGCACCCCGGGCACCCGGAACGGCCGGGGCAGGTCCGGCCGGGTGCGGCGCAGGATGATGACCCCGATACAGACCAGCGTGAACGCGAGCAGCGACCCGATGCTCACCAGCTGGCTCAGGGTACGCAACGGAAGGAGGCCCGCGGCCACCGCCACGACCGCACCGGTGATCACCGTGCTCAGGTGCGGCGTGCGGAACCGCGGATGCACCTTGCCGAAGAGCTCGGGCAGCAGCCCGTCCCGGCTCATCGAGTAGAAGATGCGGCTCTGTCCCAGGAGCTGCACCAGCATGGTGCTGAAGAGGCCGAACAGCGCGCTGATCTTCACCACCGGGCTGAACCAGGTGAGGCCGGTCGCGTCGATGCCGACGGCGAGCGGATCGGCGACGTTGAGCTGCTGGTAGGGCACGATGCCGAGCAGCACCACCGCCACCGCGATGTAGATGACGGTACAGATCGCGAGCGAGGCCAGGATCCCGGTCGGCATGTCCCGCTGCGGATCGCGGGACTCCTGCGCCGCGGTGGAGACCGCGTCGAATCCGAGGTAGGCGAAGAACATGATCGCCGCGCCGCGCATCACGCCGCTCCAGCCGAACTCACCGAAGGTGCCGGTATTGGGTGGAACGAAGGGGGTCAGGTTCTCCCGCTGCACGTAGGCCGCTCCCAGCGCGATGAAGAGGAGCAGGACCGCCACCTTGACGACCACCAGCACCGTGTTGGCACGGGCCGACTGGCTGATCCCGACGAGGAGGAGCGCCGCGACCAGCAGCACGATCACCGTGGCCGGCAGGTTGAAGACGCCGGGCACCATCTCCCCCGCCGCGCCGACCGCGCTCGAGCCGGGCGCCGCCGTGAGGCCGGGCGGCAGGTGCAGGCCCAGGTCGCGCATGAAGCTCACGAAGTACCCCGACCAGCCGACCGCGATCGTCGAGGCGCTGAGCGCGTATTCCAGCACCAGGTCCCAGCCGATGATCCAGGCCACGAACTGGCCGGCGGAGGCGTGCGCGTAGGTGTACGCGCTGCCCGCGATCGGTATCATCGCGGCCAGCTCGGCGTAGCACAGGCCCGCGAGCGCGCAGGCGAGCGCGGCGATGATCATGGAGACCACCAGCGCGGGGCCGGCGTGCAGCGAGGCGGCGGTGCCGGTGAGCACGAAGATCCCGGTGCCGATGACCGCTCCGATACCGAGGGTGGTGAGTGCGAGGGGGCCGAGGACCGGCCTGAGTGTGGGTTGTTGGCTCATGGGCCATAGATATCACCGGCCCTGGTCCGCGAGCCATGCGCGGAATGACAGAGTCTCGTCAGGAGCCCGGCGGCGGCTCGTCGGCGGCCACGACGTGGGGCGCGCCCTCGCGGAGCAGCCGCTCGCGCAGCGCGTCCATCCCCACGCTCTTCCGTGCCCGCACCCGGTAGGTCAGGAGCGGCGGATCGTTGGCGCCCGCGATCACCTGTTCCAGCGTCCAGCGCTTGGTGTCGCGGGCCAGGACGGCCTCGATCGCCGGGCGAGCGTCCTCCACCCGGTCCACGTAGACCCGGAGCAGCACGGTGCGGTCGTCCCCGGCGCCGTTGCCGGCGGGCGCCGCCGCCTTGGGCGGCTCGCTGCGCAGCTCCTGCACCTCCGCCAGATCGGCGCCGGAGGGCAGGCAGAGGCGGGCGAAGGTCCGCTCGAACTCGGCGCTGAAGTCGAACTTCCAGAGCGCGAGCTCCACGATCACGAAGACGATCGACAGCACCGCCGCCACCGAGATCGCGTGGATACCGGTCGCGAAGCCGATGCCGATCGAGCCGAAGATGTAGACCGCGTCACCCGATTCCTTGAGGGTGTTCCGGAAGCGGACCGCGGCCACGATACCCGCGAGGCTGAAGGCGAGCGCCAGGCTGTCGCGGACGACGACCAGAATCGCCGACACCACGATCGGGAGCACGATCACCGTCTGCACCAGCGAGCGGTCGAACTTGACCCGGGTCCGGGTGCGCACATACACGAAGGCGAGCGGCAGGACCAGCAGGAATGCGGCGATCATCTGGAGCAGCGCGTCGAGCCAGCGGGGCGCGCCGGTCGGGAACATCGCGACCTGGCCGCGGAACCAGTCGATTGCCCCCTGCATGTCGGCCGGCGGCTGGCCGGGCATCGGGGCGATGGCGTCCTGCGGAAGCAGGGCGGAGAGGCAGAGCAGGAGGACCCCGGCGACCAGGTAGTACAGCGTGAGCCGTATGACCGTCACCCGTCCGATCTCGCGCGCCGCGGCGCGCGCGGCCTCCGACCTCTTCCGGGCCATGACCGCTCCTCAGTTCAGGGAATCGTCGCGACGGCGGCGCGGGCCAGCGCCGCGAACACGTCGTCGCGGTCGAGCGGGCCCTGGTAGAGCTCACCGTTGATGAAGAGCGATGGCGTCCCGCCCGCCCCGCTCTGGGCCGCGCTCGCCAGATCCTCGCGGATCCGGACCTCGTGGGTCCGCGCCGGTAGCTCGCGCTCGAAGCGGGCCACGTCCAGGCCGATCTTCCGGGCGTGCCGCAGCAGATCCTCGTCCTCCAGCTCGGTCTGCCGCCGATACAGGCGGTCGTGCATCTCCCAGAACCGCCCCTGCTCCGCGGCCGCCTCCGCGGCCTTGGCCGCCGCGAGCGCGTGAGGGTGGGACGAGCGTAAAGGAAAATGCCGGAACCCGAATCGCAGGTTCCCGCCGAACGCCTGCCGGGCCGCCTGGATCACGGGATGGAGCGCGCCGCAGTAGGGGCACTCGAAGTCGCCGTACTCCACCAGGGTGACCCGCGCGTCGGCGGACCCCAGCAGGTGGTCGCGCTCGCTCACCGGGGGCGTGAGCCGGCTCATCGGCCTACGCCAGGTCGGCCCGTACGCCCGCGTCCGCCAGCATCTGGAGCACTCCGCGCACCGCCGACGTACCGTCGAGCCGGAACCGCGCGCGGGTCGCTCCGGCGCCCACCCGCGCGCTGATCGCGTCCGGCGGCAACGAGGCGAAGAGATCCTCGTCGGTGCGGTCGTCGCCGATGGCGAGCACGGTGGTGCGCGCCTCCCGCTCGGCGGACATCGGCGGGATGATCCGTCCCTTGTTTACGCCGTACGGACGGATCTCGAGGACCCGATTGCCGGCGAGAATCTCGACTGGCTGGTTGCTCAAGAGCTGGTTGAGATGGATCCGCAGCTCGTTGGCGCGGCGGGCGCCGGTCTCCAGGTCCGCCAGCCGGTAGTGCCAGGCGATCGCGACCGCCTTCACCTCGATGAGCGAGCCCGGGGTGCGCGCCGTGATGTCGCGCAGGATCCCCAGCACCGGCTCCCGCCACGAGCCGTGGATATCCGCCGCCGGGGTCCACTCGGCCTGGCCGGGCGGCCGGGACCAGAAGCCGTGCTCCGCGTGCAGCCAGATCGACAGGCTCCCGACCCACTGCTCCAGCGCCTCGCGGCTTCGGCCGCTGACGATGTGCACCTCGGTCTCTGGCCGGCTCGCCAGCGACCGGAGGAGATCCACCAGCGCCGCGTCGGGCCGGGCCAGCTCCGGCGTCGCGGTGAACGGCACGAGCGTCCCGTCGTAGTCGAGGAGCAGGAGCAGCTCGTCGTTCCGCTCGATGGCGCGGCTCAGCTCCTCGCGAAGCGCGGCCTCGCCCGCCGTCGGCGACGTGGCGCGGGCGGCGGGTCCGCTCACCCGCTCGAGCTGATCGAGGAACGAGGAGACCCAGCTGTGCACGTCGAAGGTGGCGACCCGCCGGCGGAGCGGGGCGAGGCGCGCGCGCCGCTCCTCGGGGTCCATGGAGAGCGCGCGGAAGACGACCTCCGCCGTGGCATGGATGTCGTACGGATTCACCTGGAGCGCCTCGGGGAGCTCCCACGCCGCGCCGGCGAACTCGCTCAGCACCAGCACGCCGTCTCCGTCGGGCCGGGAGGCGATGAACTCCTTGGCCACGAGGTTCATGCCGTCCCGGAGGGGAGTCACCAGCATCACGTCGGCGGCGCGGTAGAGCGCCACCAGGTCGGGCGCGGAGAGCCCGCGGAAGATGTAGTGGACCGGCACCCACCGCGGCGTGCCGAATGCACCGTTGATCCGGCCCACCAGGCCGTCCACCAGCGAGCGGAACTCCTGGTACGCCTCGACGCCGGTCCGGGACGGAACCGCCACCTGCACCAGCCGCACCTTCTCCCGCAGCTCGGGATGAACTTCGAGCATCCGCTCATAGGTCAGGAGGCGGCGCGGGATGCCCTTGGTGTAGTCGAGCCGGTCCACGCCGACGAGGATGCGGACGCTGCCGTCGCCCCGGAGTGCCTCGGCCTCGGCCTCGACCGCTGGGTCCTTCGCGAGCGCCTGGAACGTGGCGGCGTCGATCCCCATCGGGAAGACGCCGAGCCGGACCTCGCGGCCGGGCAGCGGCACCCGGTCGATGTCCACGGTGAGGCCCAGGATGTCGGTCAGCGCGGTGGCGAAGTGGCGGAGATAGGTCGGGGTGTGGAAGCCGACGAGGTCGGCGCCGAGCATGCCTTCGAGAAGCTCCCTCCGGGCCGGCAGCGTCCGGAACAGCTCCTCCGACGGAAAGGGGATATGAAGGAAGAAGCCGATCCGCGCGTCGGGGAGCCGGCGGCGGAGCAGGCCGGGGACGAGCAGGAGCTGATAATCGTGCACCCAGACCAGGTCGCCGGGGCGATACTGCTGCGCAACGACGTCGGCGAAGAGCTCATTGGCCTGGACGTAGGCGTCCCAGTCGCTGGGCTGGAGGGGTACCTGGTCGAGCAGATAGTGGAAGAGGGGCCAGAGAACGCCGTTGGAATACCCCTCGTAGTAGCGGGTCACCTGGTCGCTGGTGAGCGGAACGGCAACCAGCCGTTGGGAGGCGAGCTGCCGTTCGAGCTCGGCCCGCTGCTCGGGGGTCAGCTCCTCCCCCGCCCCGGACCACCCGATCCAGAGCCCGCCCGACTGCTCGTGTGGCCGCGCCAATCCGGTCGCGAGTCCACCCGAGCTCCGCTCCACCTCGACGCCACCCGCGGTCGAACGGACCGTGACGGGCAGCCGGTTCGCGACGATCAGAAGGCGGGACATGGGGGAAAGGTAGCGGAACGGCGGAAGGGCGGAACGGCGGAAGAGGGGCGGAAGGGACGGTGGTTGAAGGGAGGCGCGGCGGAAGCGTGGGGCCGCGAACGTCATCCTGAGCGAAGCGAAGGAGCGAAGCGGCGCTCAGGCTCCTTCGCTTCGCTCAGGATGACAAGTCCGCCACCCGTCCGTCCTTCCGCCCTTCCGCCCGTCCGCCCGTCCGCCCCCTACCTAGGCCACATCCCGTTCCCCCGATCGATATCCGGGAACTCCCGCTTCGGGTCGATCTCGATCGTCTTGATCGCCGGCTCGCGGGGGATGCGGACGGTGGTGCGCTTCACCCCGGAGAGCCAGACGCTGACCGGGATCTCCACCCTCTGGGGCTCGCCCTCCGACCGGGTGACGACCAGATGGACCGGCATCGGCGCCCGGCCGCGGTTCGCCACCACCACCTCGAGGGAATCGCCGGCGGTCGTGACCGTGTCGATCGCCTGGTCCAGCTTCCAGGTCTCGAAGAACCAGGTGCGCCAGAACCAGGAGAGGTCGCGACCGGAGACGTCCTCCACGGTGTGGAAGAAGTCGTACGGTGTCGGGTGCTTGTACTCCCATCGCCGGCCGTACTCCTTGAACGCCCGCTCGAACGTCTCCCGGCCGAGGACCCCGCGGAGCGCCACCAGGGTGGTGGCGGTCTTGTAGTAGCTCGCGGTGCCATATGCGGTGTAGTTGGGGTAGCGGTCGCCGTGGTGCATCAGCTCGACCTCGCCGCCCGCGATGGCCAGGTTGAGGTACGGCTCCCGGTTCTCCGCCTCGTCGTCGTATCCCTTGAAGAAGTCCGGCATCGCCTGCGACTGGGTGAACTGGGCGAACCCCTCGTCCATCCAGGCGAAGCGCTTCTCGTCCGAGCCCACCAGCATCGGGTGCCACATGTGGGCGATCTCGTGGACCACCACCTCATACATGTTGAGCGTGTCCCACTGGCCTCCGATGCAGGTCATCATCGGGTACTCCATCCCCCCGCAGGAGGTGGGGCCGTCCACCGCCGTCATGTGGGGATACGGATAGGGCCAGAGGTACTTGGAGAGGAACTCCACCGAGTGCCGGCCGTAGCGGGCCGCCTGGTCCCAGTGGCTGGTCCGCATCTCGGGCCGCCAGAAGGCATCCACCCGGGTCGTGTCCGCCGAGCCGTCGCCGTCGGCATCACCGACCGCGGCGTTGGTGGCGTCCCAGAGGTAGTTGGCCGACGCTCCCCAGGCTACGTCGCGCACATTCTCCGCTCGGAAGCGCCAGGTGAGCTTGCCATCGGTGCCGGCGGCGGTGGCCTTCCCCGCCCCCCGGTCGCCCTCGGCGACGACGTGGACCACTTCCTTGGCGCTCATCGCGGAGTCGAGCCGCGCCCTGGTCTGGCCGGAGAGGACCTCCGCCGCATTGGTCAGAGCTCCGGTGCTCGTCACCAGCCACCCGGCCGGAACGGTGAGGGCGACGTCGTAGTTCCCGTAACCCATGTAGAACTCGGCGTTCCCGTAGTACTGGTCGGTCTGCCAGCCGTTCACGTCGTCGTACACCGCCATCTGGGGATACCAGTAGCTGATGTAGTAGACCTCGCCGTCCTGACCGCCGCGCGGGGCCCCATCGGGGGGAATCCGGATGCGGTAGGCGAACTCGAGGTCGGCGCTCCCTCCGGGCGGCAGCGGCTTCGGGAGCCGGATCCGCATGATCGTCCCATCCATTTCGTAGCCGGCGCCTTCTCCCGCTCCCGCACCGAGGGTGGCGCCCTGGACGGCCACCTTGGAGAAATCGTACCCCTCCACGGCCCAGGCGATATCGGTGTTATGCCGGTTGCCCGGGGCGAAGATGTTGTGCAGCAGGTGGATGTAGACGGTGCCGAGGGTGTCGGGCGACTTGTTGTGGTAGCGGATCGCGGCCTTGCCGGTGAGCCGCTTGGAGACGGGGTTGAGCTCGGCCTCCAGCCGGTAGTCGGCCCACTGCTGCCAGTAGCGCGGTCCAGGGGCGCCCGAACGGAGCCTGGTCCCGTTGGCCACCGCCCGGTCGAACGACTCCATGGCGGGGACCTCCATCACCCGGGTGTCGGCGGAGGCGGTCCCGGCGGGTCCGGCGGCCGGTGCCGGGCCCGAGGAGCCGGTGCGGCCCGAGCTGCACCCCGCCAGGGCAAGGAGGACGAGTAGCCCCTTCAGTGGGATGCGAGCCGGCATATCCGTGCGATCCATCAGCTTCTCCGGTATCGGGGGTCCAGGGGTCCGCCCGGGGGCGGGATGATCGCCTGACTACGGGTCCCAGGCAAGCCTCGGTTTCGGTCGGTGCTAAGGGAAACGTAGGCGCGACGGCCGGGCCCGCTCGGGCATCTCCAGCTACGTTAGGGCGGTTCCGCCCCGCCTCGTGTTTCCCCCGATGGAGATGCCCAAGATGCCCCAAGGTTTGCTGCGCCGGCTTCCGGTCGGCGGCGTCGTACTGGCCTTTCTCGCAGGCTTGCTGCTCGCCGGCCTGCTCAATCTGCCCGGGTTCTCCGCGGCTCAGCAGCAGGACAGCCAGTATGCCGCCGGGACGACCACCCCGCCTCCGTCCGCCGCGGTGGCCAGCCTCCAGAGCCTGAGCGAGGCATTCGCCTCGGTGGCCGAGGCGGTGAAGCCGAGCGTGGTGTTCATCAAGTCCGGCAAGCGCAACGATCAGGACGAGCGGAGCCAGCCCCGGCCGCAGCTCCCCCCGGGCTTCGAGGAGTTCATGCCCCGGCTCCCGCAGATGCAGCCGCCCGAGTTCCAGGAGGCCGCCGGATCGGGCTTCATTGTCTCGCGCGACGGCTACATCCTGACCAACGACCACGTGGTGGACGGCTCGGACGACGTCACCGTCCGGCTGCTCGACCGGCGTGAGTTCAAGGCCAAGGTGATCGGGACCGACCCGGGCACCGACCTCGCCGTGCTCAAGATCGACGCGACCAACCTGACCCCCGCCCCGATGGGCGACAGCGACGCCGCCCGGGTGGGCGAGTGGGTGCTGGCCGTGGGGAACCCGCTCGGCGAGAACCTGACCTTCACCGTCACGTCGGGGATCATCAGCGCCAAGGGCCGGACGCTGGCCCTGCCGAACGTCAGCGACCGCAGCATCCAGGACTTCATCCAGACCGACGCCGCGATCAACCCGGGCAACTCGGGCGGTCCGTTGGTGAGCACCAGTGGCCGGGTCCTGGGCGTGAACTCGGCGATCGCCAGCCGGACCGGGTTCTACTCGGGCTACGGCTTCGCGATTCCCATCAACCTGGCCCGCCAGGTCATGGAGCAGATCATCTCGCACGGCGAGGTCCGCCGCTCGGTACTCGGCATCGCGGTGCGGAACGCGTCGGCGAACGACGCGGCCTACGTCGGGTTGCCCGACATCCGCGGCGTGCTGGTCGAGGACTTCGGCACGGACAGCTCCGGCGCGAAGAGGGCCGGCCTCGAGCCGGGCGACATCATCATCACCGTGGACGGCAAGCCGGTGGAGTACGTGGGCCAGCTCCAGCAGCGGATCGCCTTCCGGAAGCCGGGCGAGACGGTCAAGGTCGAGGTCGCCCGGAAGGGCGGCGTCCGGAAGACCTACGAGGTCAAGCTGCAGAGCATGCCCAGCGCCACCGCGGTGGCGAACCGGAGAGGGGCCGGCGAGAGTGAGACCGGCGAGGCCGGGGCCGCCATGGGCCGGCTCGGGGTGACGGTCGCTCCGGTCACCGAGGACGACGTGACCCGCTTCGAGCTCACCGCGGCGCAGCGCGGCCTCCTGGTCACCGACGTCGCCGCCGGCGGCCCTTCCTGGGGCGAGCTGGTGGACGCCGACCGCGGCGGCCCGGACATCATCCTCGAGATGGAGGGCAAGCCGGTGAAGTCCACTGGCGAGCTGCGTGAGATGCTCAAGGGGATGAAGCCGGGCGAGATCGTGAGCCTTCGGGTGTACAACACCCAGGCGAAGAACCGGCGGGTGGAGCGGATTCGGTTGGGGGAGTAGGTCGGACAGGCGGGCAGACGGGCAGGTGGTGTCACCCTGAGCAAAGCGAAGGGGGCATGAACCGAGTCATGCCCCCTTCGCTTTGCTCAGGGTGACACCTGCCCGTCTGCCCGTCTGCCCGTCTGTCCTACGACTCTCTCGTCGTTCTACAGCACCTGCTTCGACCATGGCCGCCTCTGGCGCTCGCCCCGCCTGGCCGCCGAGGCGGGCGGCGCCAGCGAGCAGCGGTACACCGGCCTACGCCGGCCGCGCCGAAACACGCTGTCACCGCCGCTGCCGACGCGCTGTCGCCTCGTCCAGACCAGAGCTCCGCTCGTGTCTCGCGTGCGTCGCAGACTGACACCATCACTCTTCGCGAGCGGACGCTCCGCTACTACGCCGTCAGGAACTTGAGCAACGCCGCCGCAAACGCCCTCGGATTCTCCTCGGCGATCCAGTGCGCGGCTCCGGGCACGCGAAGCCCGGTGACGTCCTGGGCGACCTCCCGCATCATCTCCTCGACGAGCGGGCCGGATGTGCTCGTAGCGCCGCCCACGGCCAGCACCGGCATTGTCAGCTTGCTGTTGCGCCTGAGCGCGTCGCGGGTGTCCTCGACGTCCCGGTCAAAGGCCCGATAGAGTTCGAAGCCGGCACGCATCGCGCCCGGCGCGGCATACGCCGCGGCGTAAGTGTCGAGATCTGCTTGGTTGATCGCCGAGGGATCGAAGCAGCGTGCATTGTAGAAAGCCTGCAGGTACTGTCGCTCACGTCCGGCAACCAGCATTTCCGGGACGTCGCGCGAACCGTGGAAGGCAAAATGCCAGACGCGAGGATCCGCGCGCAGGCGATCGAAGACGGCGGTGCCCGGTAGCGGCGCATCCATCACCACCAGGTGGGAGACTTCGTCATGATGCGCCTGCGCGTAGGCACAGGCGACCATCAGTCCGATATCGTGGCCTACCAGCACGATCGGTCCCTGGATCCGGAGATGCTGACGCAGCAGCCGGTGAATGTCCTCGGCCATGGTGCGCTTGTCGTAGCCGCCGAGCGGGCGCCACGAATGCCCGGCGCCTCGATAATCCGGGGCGACCACGCAAAAGCCGGCGTCCACAAGCGCGGGGATGACGCGGTGCCATTCCCACCATGTCTGCGGGAATCCATGCAGCAGCACGATGGTGCGCTCTCCGTCGCCCGCCGTGACGTAGTGGAGGCGCAGGCCCGGTTCTATGTCGGCCATGCCATGCGTGAAGGTCATTGGGTCCTGATCATGGGACATGGTCGTCCTCCTTGAGACGATAGGAAGTAGGAAGGCCCTCTCGTCGCCCGGTTGACAGAACCCTGGTCATGCGACAGGGGCACACGGCACGGTGCCGAGCAGCAGCACGCGTCGGCGGGCAACGCGACGACCGGTCCGTCGGCCGGCGCGGTCTGACTGGCAAGGTGCGTGCGCATGCGATAGAATATCGCATCGCCGCCCGGCGCAAGGAATGATATGTTGAAGGCTCCGGAGGGACTTCACCTTCGATTCGGAAAGGATAACCGCGCGTGCGCCTTCAAGGATCCGAGCTGGTCCGGGAGAAGCGAAACGTCGAGCTCCTGCGGCTTCTGCGCACGGATCCGCGCATGACGGTGTCGGCGCTCGCGCGGCGAGTGGGCATGTCCGCGCCGGCCGTCCGCGAGCGCCTGCAGCGGCTGGAGGAAACCGGCATCATCAAAGGCTATCGCCTGGAGATCGATCCGGCCGCCCTCGGCTATCCCATCGCCATCGTCATCCGCGTGCGCCCGATGCCGGGCAAGCTGTCCAAGGTCGCGGAACTGGCGGAGAGCCTGCCGCAGGTGGTCGAGTGTCACCGCATCACGGGCGAAGACTGCTTCTTCATCAAAGCGTACATCGAGGCGCTGGATCAGCTCGATCGGCTGCAAGACCGCTTCGGCGCGTACGGGCAGACGACCACGTCACTGATCCAGTCGTCACCGGTGCCGCCGCGCAGCCTGCCGCTGCCGGGGGAGCGTGGCGAGCCGCGGTGACCGTGCGGATGATCGGCCCGCGGGCACGCGCCGCTCATGCGGCAGCTGCGAGGAACTCTCTGCGATCCATGTGGTGCGCGCTCGTGAACGTGCACGCACGGTTCGGGCACCCTACGCCATCGACGTGATCGGCGGGGCATTCGAGGCGATCCAGACGGCGACGGCGATCGCCGTGCAACGACCGGGCGTACCGTGGCAGTGAAGAAGAAGACCGCGCGCTGGACCGGCGCGAAGAAGGGCGGCAGCGCGTCAGCGGTCTTACGTGTTCCTCGCCGCGCCGGTCTGCTCCAGCCACATCACCGGCGAGGTCCCGCCGGTGCTTGGCGGCGAGACGGTGGGCTGACCGCTCCGTTCAGCGGAGGGTGACCGACAGCTCGTATCTCGCCCCTTCGTCGGCGGGCACGACGCTGATCACGTAGTCCTGCGAGGCCGGGAGCGTTCCCGCCCAGAGCTTGCGGCGCTCGGAGAGCGGCGCCAGCTGCGCGCCGTCGTCCAGTCCGTACAGGTGGAGCGTGGCGGCGTCACCGTCTCGCACCGAGGCGGCGAGGGTCTGGCCGCTCTCGCCCTCGATGATGTAGTCCACCGGCGCGCGCGACGGCGCCGTCCCCGCGATCGCCGCGGTCCGGTCGCTTCCACCCGCCGTGAGCCGCCGGGGGATCTGCACCGCCAGCGTATAGGCGGTGGGCTGGGTAACGCTCACCTGCACGACGAAGTCCCCGGTGGCGGGCAGCCGGCCCGACCAGAGCGCTCCCAGCCCCGACGCCGCGGTCAGCTCGCTGCCGTCGGCCGCCGAGTAGACCCGCACCGTGGCGGTGGCGGGTGGCGCATCGCCCTGCCGGACCGGCCAGGTGATCGCGTGCGCCATCATCACCTGCCCCTGCTCGGCGCCGAGGAGATAGCCGCGGGCCTCGCCGGCCCGGAGGCTGTCGCTCACGATGCCCGACGTCGTCCCGCGGGCGAATCGAACCCGGACGAGGCCGGTGGTGTCGCTGGGCGACGCGGCGGGCGCTGGCGCCGTCCGTGCCGGCTTCGGGCCGCCGCAGGCGGCGCCGAGGGCGGCGCCAAGGGCGGCGAGAGCGATCGCCCCCAGGCGGGACAGGGTCGGCATGCGGCTCTCCTGTTGAGAACTCCGATAAGATAACTTGGGCGCTCAGCCCGCTCGTCGCTCTTGCCGGTCAATCGCTCTGCCTGGAGGGTCGGCCATGCGTGCGTACGTCACCGAGTTCATCGGGATCTACTTCCTCGTCCTCACGATCGGCTTCACGGTGCTCGGCGGGACACCGTTCGCCGGGCTGGCGATCGGCGCGTCGCTCATGGTGATGGTGTACATGGGCGGGCACATCTCCGGGGCGCACTACAACCCGGCAGTGAGCGTCGCCTGCGCGATGCGGAAGAAGCTGCCCTGGTCCGAGGTGCCGCCCTACATCGCGGCACAGCTCGCCGGCGCGGTGGCGGCCGCGCTCACGGTCCGCGGGATCCTGGGGCAGACCTTCACGATCGCGCCGGCCGAGGGGATCGGCGCCGCCGCCGCGATCGCGATCGAGGCGCTCTACACCTTCGCGCTCTGCCTCGTGGTGCTCAACGTGGCCACGATCCAGAAGACCAAGGGGAACTCGTTCTACGGACTGGCGATCGGATTCACGATCGTGGTCGGCGTGTACGCCGGCGGGCCGCTGTCGGGCGGGGCGTTCAATCCAGGGGTGGGGTTCGGGCCGATCCTGGTGCACAGCATCTTCGCCGACGGGACGCTGGGCGACCTCTGGATCTACGTGGTGGGTCCGCTGATCGGCGCGGCCGCTGCGGCCGGCGCGTTCGCGATTCAGGGGGAGGAGTAGGAGTCGGAGATGGTTTCCTTCGCTTCGCTCAGGATGACATTGGTTTCGCTCGGACCACAAAGTGCGAACGAGCTCATTGTCACCCTGAGCGAAGCGAAGGGGGCGAAACCCGCTACTTCCCCCCGGCCGTTCCCGTGAGCGGCGGCGCGCGCCAGGGCTGGGGCTGCCGCTCGAGGACGGCGATCGCGACCGCGTCAGCCTCGGCGCAGGCAGCGCCGATCACGCCGAACGACTGCCGGCTGCCGTCCTTCCGCCGGAAGAGCACCCCCGCCATCCGCTGGTCGCCGCGCTCCGCCATCGCGAGCACGTGCTCCAGCTCCTCGCGGCCGGCGAAGATGCCAAGCACGTCGCCGAGCCGCTGCAGCTCGGCGGGGGAATCGTATCCGAGCAGCCGGGCGAACGGCAGGTTCGCCGCGCGCACCGTGCCGCCGCGCCGGATGATGCAGAGCCCGGCCGGCGCCGAGTCGGCCAGGGCGCGAAGCTGCTCCTCGGACAGACGGAGCGCGTCCTCCACCCTGCGCCGCACGACCATCTCCGCCTTGAGATCGGCCACCTGCTTGCGCAGGGCCGCGACCTCGTCGCAGAGCTCTTGTTTCGGGCGGTGTTGATCGCGCATTGTTGACTGAAAGACGGACTGGAGGCCCCGGCTTGCACCGCGCTTCCGCTTCGATGCTCTCCAGTTCATTGTGCAACGGTGGCTCAGGGAGGTCCCGTATGAGATTCGAGCTGGAATCCTCCATGGATGTGCTCCGCCGAACCCCCGCGACGCTGCAGGTGCTCCTCGACGGAGTCGCCGAACCCTGGGCCCGAGGTGCCGAGGGCCCCGACACCTTCAGCCCGTTCGACGTGGTGGGCCATCTGATAGACGGCGAGGAAACCGACTGGATACCTCGCGCCCGAATCATCCTGGTCCGCGGCCCCGATCCGCGCTTCGAGCCGTACGATCGTTTTCGCCACCGCAGCCGCAACGTGGGCCGCTCGCTCCAGTCGCTGCTGACCGAGTTCGCCGAGCTGCGGGCCGCGAACCTCGAGCTGCTCCGCTCCTGGCGCCTCGGCGACGCGGAGCTCGACCTCCCCGGCAACCATCCGGGCCTCGGCCGCGTCACGCTGCGGCATCTGCTCGCGAGCTGGGTGGTGCACGATCTCGGGCACATCGCGCAGGTCTCACGAGTGATGGCGAAGCAGTATCGCGACGAGGTCGGACCCTGGGTGCCGTTCATGCCCGTGCTCACCGACCACGAGGTGCCACGCTCCTAGGCCGGGAGGCGCACATGGAGCTGCGTCAGACGCTGATCGCGATCTCCAACGACGCGCGGGGCTGGCTCCAGGCCTGGGGCCGCGACTTCACCGAGCGGGAGGCCGTCGAGAGCGGCGCTGGTGACGGCCGGCCGAACCCGCTCGCCTGGCAGCTCGGCCATCTCGCGTGCGTGGAGGACGACGTCGGCCAACTCTTCGGCGCCGGCGACCCGCTGGTCCCCTCGAAGCTTCGGGCCCGCTGCGCCACCGGCGCGCCGCAGCCCCCACCCGGCACCACCTACCCGCCGCTCGCAGATCTGTGGGCGCTGCTGCGGCGCACGCACGAGCGCCTCCTCGGACTGGTGGAGAGCGCGACGCCCGAGGATTTCGACTTCTTCACCTCGCTGGGGCAGGCCGTCTACGAGGCGGCGCTCCACGAGAACTACCACGTCGGCGAGATCGGCGCGCTCCGGAAGGCGCTGGGCAAGCCGCGGATCGGTTAGTGGACGCGCGGATCGAGGAATCGGGGTTCGGCCGCTTCGGATGGGTGATGGACCCCGAGGGGAACAAGCTCGAGCTCTGGGAGCCGCCGCGCGTGTGAATTACGCTTCACCGCATCAGCTGAGAGGAGCCGACGATGCGGCTTGAAGATCCGGCGGGCGAGCCGCCGGGAAAGGAAGTGCCGCTGCCCGCGGTGGCGGAGCAACCCACCGAGTCGTTGCCCCCCAGGCGCACCCATCTCGTCACGGTCGTCACCCGGGCTCTCGCCGAGGAGGACGGCGCGGAGCCGGGCGCCACGCTCCGGGAGCGCTACTGGAACCCCCACGACCGACGCTGGTGCGAGACCGATTTCGACTCGATGGAGTCGCTGCGCCGCCGGCACATCGAAGAGGGAGGGTGGGAGCTGCTCCAGGAGCAGACGCTCGATGCCCCGCTGGCGGTCGAGCTGATCTTCAAGGCGCACCGGGTCGACTTCACCCGGCCGAGCCGGGAGCAGATCCTCCGCGACATCGGCATGACGCCCGACGATGTGAGCGACCTGCTCGGGCACGTGGACCGCGAGCAGGAGGGGGAGTAGGAGGCTATCTTGTGCTACCCGGGCCGCGCGACGTCGCGCTGAAGCGCCCCGGCCCTCACGACGCGGAGCGTGCATGCCCAAGCGGAACTACGGTTTCGAGAAGCGCCAGAAGGAGCTGAACAAGCAGAAGAAGAGAGAAGAGAAGCAGCAGCGGAAGCTCGAGCGTAAGGAAGCCGTCGAAGAGCGGCCCGCCGACGCGCCCGAGGGAAACGATCCCGACGGCCGTTCGTAGCCGGGCGATCCGCTGGTGCGGGGCACCGCCTACGCAGTCCTCTTCGCCATCAGCATCTGCCATCTGCTGAACGACATGATGCAGGCGCTGCTGCCTGCGATGTACCCGGTCCTCAAGAGCGGATTCGGGCTCGACTTCGGGCAGATCGGCCTGATCACCCTCGCCTTCCAGCTCACCGCGTCGCTGCTCCAGCCGCTGGTCGGTCTCTACACCGATCACCACCCCAAGCCGTATTCGCTCGTGGCCGGAATGGGATTCAGCCTGGCGGGCCTTCTCATCCTGTCGGTCGCGTCGAGCTACCCGCTCCTCCTGTTGTCGGCCGGAATGGTGGGCCTCGGATCGGCGGTCTTCCACCCCGAGTCCTCGCGGGTGGCGCGGATGGCCTCGGGCGGACGCCACGGCTTCGCCCAGTCGCTCTTCCAGGTCGGTGGCAACACGGGCTCGGCGATCGGTCCGCTGCTCGCCGCGTTCGTCGTGGTGCCGCGGGGCCAGCGGAGCGTGGCGTGGTTCTCGGCGGCGGCGCTCGCGGGGATGGTGATCCTGACGACGGTGGGCAGGTGGTACAAGGAGCACCGCAAGGCGGCGAAATCGCGGGCCGGCGCCATGGCTGTCCACCACGGCCTGCCCCGCCCCAAGGTGATGGTGGCGCTCGCCATCCTGCTGGTGCTGGTCTTCTCCAAGAACGTGTACCTGGCGAGCGTCAGCAGCTACTACACCTTCTACCTCATCGAGAAGTTCGGCGTCTCGGTGCAGAGCGCGCAGATCTACCTGTTCGTGTTCCTCGGCGCCGTCGCGGCGGGGACGATCATCGGCGGTCCGGTGGGCGACCGGGTCGGCCGGAAGTGGGTGATCTGGGCGTCCATCCTCGGCGTGCTCCCGTTCACGCTCGCCCTGCCTTATGTGAATCTCTTCTGGACCGGCGTGCTGAGCGTCGCGATCGGCGTGATCCTCGCCTCGGCGTTCTCGGCGATCCTGGTCTTCGCCCAGGAGCTGGTGCCGGGGAGGATCGGGATGGTCTCGGGACTCTTCTTCGGCTTCGCGTTCGGAACCGCCGGGATCGGGGCCGCGCTGATGGGCGCCCTCGCCGACCGCACCGGCATCGAGTTCGTCTATCGGCTCTGCTCGTTCCTGCCGGCGCTGGGGCTCCTCACCGCGTTTCTGCCCAGCATCGAGAGCGGCAGTCGCCGCCAGCAGCCGGCGCCGCCGGAGCTGGATGCGGAGACGGTGCCGCTGGTGTGAGTCATGGTGTCATGCAGAGGGGAGCATATGTCATCCTGAGCGGAGC
>Ga0184615_10000624_pt1 | contig 19201 bp, 17 predicted proteins | sample PLM4_65_coex_FD_133134 | JGI IMG/M metagenome (GOLD analysis project Ga0184615, IMG submission 133134) | Groundwater sediment microbial communities from an aquifer in East River, Colorado, USA - PLM4_65_coex | ecosystem: Environmental > Terrestrial > Soil > Riparian zone | place: USA: East... | reverse complement strand
TAGAAGAGTGTCACGTCCCTTTGCTCTTGGCAGAGCGCCGGGGTGGTGAAACTGGTAGACGCACGGGACTCAAAATCCCGCGGGCTTCGGCCCATGAGGGTTCGACTCCCTCCCCCGGCACCACAGCTATCTTTGCGTCCCCCCCCTGCGATCCCTGCCCGTCTCAGGCCTCACCTCGCTCGTTGCCTCGACTGCCCTGGCGCTGCCGACCGGAGGAGCCTTTCCTGATCTTCGGCACGCTTTAACTCGCGCTTGGCCTCCGCCGTTCTTCCCCGTTGTCGCAGGACCTCGCTCAAAGCGCGGCGTGCAACAGGGTCCTGCGGTGTGATGCGGAGTGCAGCCTCGAACTGCTCCTGAGCATCGAGCAGCTTCCCTTGCCTGGCAAGTAAGATCCCCAAAATGTAATGCGCCTCTCCGTTAGAGGGCTGAAGGCTCAGAACGGTCTGCAGGGCTTCCTGTGCCTCTGCGAGCCGACCCTGCTCCCCGAGGACCGCGGCGAGGAAATTCAGCACTTCGGGATTTCCAGGCTGCAGCCGTAGGGAGTGCTTGAAGTGGGCCTCCGCCTGAGCAGGTAAACCCCGCTCGGCATACACCCTCCCCAAGTTCATCTGTACCTCTGGCGAGTTCGGCTCCAGAGCGGCGGCCGCCTCCAGTTCCCGCTGGGCATCCTGCAACCGCCCCAGGTGCATATAGACGATCCCGAGGTTGTTTCGGAGCATGAACGAGTTGTAATATGTGGCCGCCTCAATGCTCCTCGAGGCATCGATGGGGGAGTCCAAAAGGAGGAAGCCCACAACTAGGCTGTTTAACAATTTCTCATTAAAAACGCCGAGCCGAGCCGCCGAGCGGAATTCATCAAGAGCTTCAGAATTCATCCCCCTTCGAAGGTAGAATTGGCCAAGGTCCAGGTGCGCTCCGTCAGATTTTGGGTTAACCTCTGTGGCGGTCTGGTAGGCACGAGACGCTGCATCGATCTGTCCCTGCCTTTCGAGGGTTTTCCCAAGGTTGATATAGGCAAGAGAATATCTGGGGACAATCTTCAGGCTTCTCTCGAACTCCCGCTGGGCACCAGACAGATCTCCACTGTCCAGCATCGTTTTCCCCAATTCAAGGTGGACCTTTGCGCTATTCGGGCTGGTCTGCACGGCAGCGGCGAAGAGTGCCTCATCACTGCGCCAGTCCCTGTTTCGGAGAACCGTCCGCGTTCCGTAGCCAAGGAGCAGGAGCACGAAGGCGCTGGCTGCGAGGAGCCTCCCGCGCGGACGAGCGACGAGAACCGTAACTGCCAGCGCGAGGACGAGACAAAACCCGAGAGAGGGCAGGTAGAGCACACGTTCCGCCATGAGCGTCACGATCGGGAATGGGACGTTCGACACGGGCAGGACCGTGAGGCCAAAGACGGCGATGCCGAAGCTGATGACCGGCTTGCGGGGCCAGCTCCAGACGGCGAGAACAAAGAGAACCAGGAGAACAAGTAGTGAGACCAGGACGCCTAGCTCAGCAAGAGAATGGCTGATAGGGATCTGGTTGTAGCTGTAATCGGGGGAGAGGCGAAACGGGACAAGCAGGAGCCAGAGATACTTCCCAAGGACCTTGATTGCAGTCAAGAGCCGTGTCCAGAGATCTGTGTAGGCAAGGGGATTTATTCTCTCACGCACTTGTAACCCCAGAAGGGTGCCAAGGACGAGGAAACGGGCTGCACTATACAAGGCCAGCGCGGGGAGATACCAGACATAGGCAGTGCGACATTTTTCCAAGAAAACCTGGCTCAGTGGCAAGCCACGCTCGGATGCGCGGAACAGATCGGCCAGGACGAGGAGCCCGAGGAGGACTACGGCGTGCTCCTTCGTGAAGATTGCCAGCGCGAACGCTGCTACTGAGGCGGCGAGCCATCGGGCTCTGACGCGCATGGGCCCTTCGTTCCATCGCAGATACCACCACCAGCTGAGAAAAAGGAACGCGTTCGCTAGGAGCTCAGCACGGCCCACGACGTTCGCCACCGCCTCGGTGTGAATCGGGTGGAGCGCAAAGGCCGCGGCGGCGGCGAGGGCCAGGCCTCGCGCGCTGAAAAGCACCATCAAGAGTCGATACACGAGGGCGCTGTTCGCCGCGTGAAGCAGGACGTTGACCAGATGATAGGTGAACGGTTTCAACCCTGCCGCAGCGTAGTTCAAGGCATACGAGAAAATGACTATCGGGCGATAGGAAAGATCGGCTCTGGGATCAAACCAATACCAGTAGCCATAAGCGAAAATGCCGCGCAGGTCCGAGAGGTGACGAATCGCCCGGTTATCTACGATGATCGGCACGTCATCGTACACGAACCCGTTCCAGAGCGAGTTCACGAAGGCGAGGAATCCGAGCGCCGCGACGGCCCAGGCCGCGTAGAAATCTGTCCGCTGGCGGGGCAGCCAGCAAGACAGCATGTCAGGTCCAGCTATGGTCGGTTCGTCGCCTGGTCCTTTGGCGGCGGCCGAACTCGCCTGCGACGCTAACGGCTCCAGTCCTGCAGCGGTATCTCCGTCACTTTCCAATGCAGCCTCGTCCATCAGCACGCCTCACGAGGAATGATTGCAGCGTCAGCAGCCTGAACATCGCCCTTTCGCGATCACCGCAGCTCAGTAGTAACAACCCCGACTTCCAGTGTGTGATTGTTAGACTCCGTCCAAAGCGGGGCCACCCTACCACAGCCATCCAGGGGCGTCAAGCGCTCCACTGCTTGACTTGACCACAGCCGATTCCGCGTTCTATACTCGTGACAGTGCAGGATGACCCCGCGTGAGAGGTGCGTGATGCGACACTGGGTAGAAGGTGTGATGGCGGCGGTAATGATCGCCGTGCTGGCTGGGTGCGCAGCGGCGCCGCCCGCCTATCGTGTTGCCCCAGATGGGGCCAAGGAGTTCGTCCTGACGATGCGGGCGGGGAGCTTCTCTCCAAACTCCCTCGTCGTCAACCAGGGAGACCGAGTTCGCCTCGTACTCCACTCGTACTATCAATTCGCCTTCTTCAACTTTAACCAGTTCCGGATCAGCCGCTTAGTCGGGCACAATGCTCCCGAGGTGGTGGAGTTTATGGCCACAGAGCGGGGATGGTATGACTTTACGGCCCACGCGTTTTATCCCTACGCACAACTGACATTGGCGAACACCTCGATTGGTGACACCGACAGCTCTGAGCACGTGCTCTATGGGCGCCTCTATGTCCAGTAGCGGCGGGGCCCTTATTTGCGGTCACTGGCTCTAGAGGGGGACTCCGCCTGCAGCAGGCTGGGTGCTGACTGAGGCCCTGTAACGAAGGCGGGCGGAGGACCAGCCATGACGTTCACTGCAGAGCTGTGGAACTCGATCGGGGCGATTTACGCCGCCATCTTGCGCCACCCCTTCCTCAAGGGATTCACGGACGGCTCCCTGCCACGCGAGAGCTTTCAATTCTATGCGGTCCAAGACGCGCTGTACCTGCGCGAGTTCGCCCGCGCGCTGTCGCTTGCGGCGGCCCGGGCTCCTCGAGAGGACTGGATCATCATGTTCAATGAGCATGCGGCAGGCGCCCTCCGGGTGGAGCGGGCGCTGCACAAGAGCTTCTTCCGGGAGTGGGGCCTCAGTGCGCAGGAGGTCGCCGCGACGCCGCTTGCGCCGACCAACCTCGCGTATACCAGCTATCTTCTGTCGGTCGCCTACGGGGCCCCCTTCCACGAGGTGGTCGCGGCTCTGCTTCCTTGCTACTGGATCTACTGGGAGGTCGGAAAGGAATTGGAGCGAGACGGCTCGCCCGACCCTCTCTATGCGCGCTGGATCGGGACGTACGCCTCCGCGGAATTCGGCAGCCTTGTCCGCGCGGTCTTGGACACCTCGGAGGAGATCGCGGCGCGGCTACAGGCGGTCGAGCGCGAGGCGATGCGCCGGCACTTTCTCGTGACCAGCCGATACGAGTGGATGTTCTGGGAGATGGGATATCGTCGGGAGTCCTGGCCGATCTAACATCCAATGAGGATGAAGTTGTTTGGTAGCCCAACTCGTAGACACGCTGATGTCTGAGTCGGCCGATCGCATCTCCCCTCATCGCATCTTTCTCCCACAAGGGCAGAAGGGGAGGTAGAGAGAGGCGACAGCGCAGGGAACAGGAATTCACCGGAGGACCATCTGAATATGCCGACCACACACACACGCATTCACGCCCTCCTGGAGAAACACAGGACCCTTCTTTTCCCTGGGGTGTACGACGCATTGGGGGCAAAGCTGGCAGAGCGGGCTGGATTCCCCTTGACGTTTATTTCAGGGTATAGCGTAGCCGCCACGCACCTGGGGCTACCGGATTTCGGCTACCTTACGCAGACCGAGATCGTGGCCGCGGCGAAAAGGGTCTGCGCCTCGGTTACCATCCCGATCATTATCGATGCAGATACGGGGTATGGAAATGCCCTTAACGTGATTCGCACGGTCAACGAGCTGATCGAAGCCGGGGCTGCAGGGATGTTCCTGGAGGATCAGGTCTGGCCGAAGCGATGCGGCCATATGAAGGGCAAGCGGGTCATCCCCACCGAAGAACACGTCCAGAAGATCCGCGCCGCTGTTGATGCCAAGCGCGACAGAGATTTCTTCATCGTCGCACGCACCGATGCTCGACAGGTTAACGGGCTTGACGACGCCATCCGCCGATGCCAACAGTATAAAGAGGCCGGCGCAGACGCGCTTTTCCTCGAGGCGCCCCGCAGCACGGAGGAACTCGCGAGGATCGGTCGCGAGCTACCACCCCCGCTCGTTGCCAACATGCTCGAGGGGGGCGTGACGCCCTTGCTCACGAAAGAAGAGCTGGACAAGCTCGGGATCCAGCTCGTGCTTTGGCCTCTCACCGCGCTCTACGCCTCAGCTAAGGCTATGGATGAGATGTTCCGATTACTCATGACCACGGGGACCACCACTGCAGCCCTCGACCGCCTCATGCCCTTTCAGCAGTTCCACGATGTCATCGGCCTCGACGGCTACTACGCCCTCGACAAACGGTACAGCAGGCGTAACGATGGCGGTGGCTCACAAGAGGCCTCCAACCCCTAGCCTCAGAGATATAATAGATGTCCCAATAGGGGTTCACTCCTGCCGGAACCAATGTCATTCTCTCTACAGAGCAAGGCGGTTGCTCACACACCATACCTTTCAGCGTGCTTTTTAGGTCTCAGGAGTGTATATTTGAGCGGGGGGTTGCTGATGAGTCATCGGCGCAGGCAAGACTGTCCGAAGGTCCACGCGCTCTTATTCCTGCTCTGCCTAAGCGTCGCAGCGCATCTCTCCCCCGCAGAGGGGCGCAGCGTGGGTGGGCGCGCCGGCGGAGGCCACATCGGGAGTCCTCGCGGGGGGGTCGTCCACGCCCGCTTCAGCGGCGGACCTCTCGGCGGCGTCGGTCATCAGCTCCACCACGGCGTTGCTCGGGCCGCAATTCTCCATCCGTTAGGAGGCCCGTTTGTTGGCCTCCATCGGTTCCATCTCCCTTCGGCCGTTTTTTTTAACTTCGGTGGATTCGCGTATCCCTCCTACTCTTACTACCCTCCGTATCCGTATTACCCGATGTATCCGGCTTATCCGGCACCATACTCCCCTGGTTACCCCGGCGCTGATTACCCGTACCCGTATGCCGATCCTGTCGGAGCGTCCTCCCAACCCCCCCTAACGGATGTCCAGGTCTACACTGGCCCGCCCGAGCCGCCTTCGGCCCCATATCGCCAGCCAGCGGCGCCGACGCTAGAGAACCTTCCGCCTCCACCGCCACTCGGCGACGGTTCGCTGCGCTTCGAGGTCAGTCCTCCAGAAGCCAAGATCTTCATTGATGACCGGTATGTCGGGGACGCACGCGAGCTCGCGAACATCGCGGAGATCACCTCATCCGCCGGCCGGCATCTCCTTGAAATTCGCGTCGGCACCGAGAGGACCTTTACGGAGGTGGTGGTCTCTCCCCGCAGGGTCACGCCGGTTCGATGGGCCCTCGTCGCGTCCACGGGGGGTGACACCGCCCTGAGTCCGGAAAACGGGCGGTTGCGATTGCAGGTCACCCCGCCAGGGACCGCCATTTACCTTGATGGTGCCTTTGCGACAGTCGCGGAGAGCGCCATAGGCGTGTCGCTTCGTCTCTCCCCAGGCCAGCACCGCGTCCAGATGGTCATGCCTGGCTATAAGGGGTATGCGGCCGACGTCACCGTGCCGGATGGCGGCGAGGCCGTCATCGAGGTGCAGTTGGCGCGAGAGTAACAGGCAGATGCAACCGATCGGCCGGAGGGACAGTTGAAGCCACGAACGCTCGGCGCAAGTGGGCTCGTCGTGTCACCCTTGGGACTGGGATGCATGGGGATGTCCGAGTTCTACGGACCTGGCGATGAGCAGGAGTCGATCGCCACCATTCACCGCGCGCTGGACCTAGGAGTGACCTTCCTTGACACGGCTGACGTCTATGGCCTCGGCCGGAACGAGGAGCTGGTGGGTAAGGCGATTCGTGGGCGGCGTCAGGAGATCGTGTTGGCCACGAAGTTCGGGATTGTCCGCGACATGAACGGGAATTTCGTTGGCGTCAGCGGTCGGCCGGAGTACGTTCGGCTGGCCTGCGACGCCAGCCTGCGACGCCTGGGCGTCGAGCAGATTGACCTTTACTACCAGCATCGCGTCGATCCAGACACCCCCATCGAGGAAACCGTGGGCGCGATGGCGGAGCTCGTGCAAGCAGGGAAGGTGCGCTGCTTGGGTCTGTCCGAGGCGGCGCCCGCCACCCTTCGCCGCGCGTCGGCAACGCATCCTATCGCAGCCCTCCAGACAGAATACTCACTCTGGAGCCGGGAGCCCGAGGATGAGATCATCCCAACCTGCCGGGCGCTTGGCATCGGCTTCGTCGCCTACAGCCCGCTCGGCCGGGGCTTTCTGACGGGGCAGATCAAGCAGATCGAGGATCTCACCCCAGGTGACTGGCGGCGTACGTCGCCGAGATTCCTGTTCGAGAATTTCCAGCGCAACCTGGACCTCGTCGAGCGCATCCGCGAGATGGCCGTACGGAAGCGCTGCACACCGGCGCAGCTCGCACTAGCCTGGCTGCTCGCACAGGGTGAGGACATCGTTCCAATCCCCGGGACGAAGCGGCGCACATATCTGAGGGAGAACGTCGGCGCGCTCGAGTTCATTTTGAGCGAGGAGGATCTCGCTGGCCTCGCTGAGATCGCCCCGCCCGGAGTGGCAGCCGGCGCGCGGTATCCAGAAATGGGGATGCAGGCAGTAAATCGCTGATCTGAAGGCGCTCGATCACCTTAGAATCTTGACCTCCCACACCACGTATGACAGAATGGGTTTCTCACATCTGACGGTGATGGTCCCGGGGCACACAGGGGGCTGATTCCGCATCTCATGCCTCTTTGCTGGACCGTCGATCAAGAATACGCCATCTCGAGCCCGGTATGGTCTCAGGGGGCGTTTGTATTTTGAGCTCTCGCAAAAGGACCCTCGATCAACTATAATTCTCGCCCGCTGGCCCAAAGAGCCCGCATAAAGAAACCGGACAGCAACACGGAGGCAATGGCCAAGGATATCTGGCAGCCGTCCAGAGGGTGGGATTGACCAACAGGGGGGAGGTGCTCGTGAGCAATGCCCCTACCATGAGCGAACGCCCTGGGCGCGACCTTGCCCTTGAGCTGGTCCGCGTGACCGAAGCGGCCGCACTGGCCGCCGGACGATGGATGGGCCGCGGGCAAAAGGAGGCCGGCGACGGCGCCGCCGTGGAGGCCATGCGCCTGATGCTCGCGACGGTCGAGATCGAAGGCGTGGTCGTCATCGGCGAAGGCGAAAAGGACGAGGCCCCGATGCTCTCCAATGGCGAGGCCGTCGGAAGCGGCGTGGGGCCCGCGGTGGACGTGGCAGTGGACCCGGTGGAGGGCACCAGCCTTCTGGCCAACGGCCGGCCGGATGCGATCTCCGTCATCGCGGTCGCGCCGCGGGGCACGCTATGGTCGCCTGGCCCCGGCTTTTACATGAATAAGCTCGTCGTCGGCCGCGACGCACGGGAGGTGTTGTCGCCCGCGCTCCTCCGCGCGCCGGTGGCCAAAACGCTGGCGGTCATCGCCGACGCAAAACGCAAGCGAGTGGATGACCTCACCGTCTTTGTGCTCGACAAACCGCGTCACACCGGACTCATTGCCGATGTGCGAGCCGCCGGCGCTCGAGTCCTCCTGCGCACCGACGGCGACGTCGCCGGCGCCCTCATGGCCGCGACGCCGGGCTCGGGAGTGGACGTGCTGATGGGGATCGGCGGCACGCCTGAGGGGGTCATCGCCGCTGCCGCCGTCCGCGCGCTGGGCGGGGCGATGCTGGGCCAACTGGCACCGCAGAAGCCCGGCGAACGCGAGGCGGTGCTTGCCGCCGGCCTCGACATCGACCGGGTCCTGACCGAGCGCGACCTCGTTCGGAGCGATGACGTGTTCTTTGCTACGACCGGCATCACCGATGGCCTGCTCATGCCCGGCGTACATTACACCGACGATGGGGCGACGACCGATTCGATCGTCATGCGGGGCAAGAGCGGGACCCGGCGGACGATCCACGCCGAACACCGCCAAGACAAACTGATGAGCCTCAGCCGAATCCCGCACCGAGGGTAGCAGCCTGTTCACTGCAGGCAACTGGCGGAATCGATCGCGCGAAGCCATCACGGACATACACGACTGGCCGGGTGAGGCCCGATCCAGGAACAGAGGAGGACACAATGCCTCTCATCTCGATGCGACAACTGTTGGACCATGCGGCGGAACACGGATACGGCGTCCCCGCATTTAACGTGAACAACCTGGAACAGGTTCAAGCCATCATGGAGGCGGCCCAGGAGGTGGACAGCCCCGTGATCATGCAGGTCTCTGCCGGCGCCCGCAAGTATGCCGGCGAACCGTTCATACGCCATCTCTTCCTCGCCGCTTTGGAGATGTACCCCGACATCCCGATCGTCATGCACCAGGACCATGGGGCAAGCCCCACGGTCTGTCTCAACTCCATTCGCTCCGGGTTCACCAGCGTGATGATGGACGGCTCACTCCTGGAAGACATGAAGACCCCGGCACCGTACGACTATGACGCCGCCACGACCGCCAAGGTGGCAGAGATCGCTCACGCTATCGGGGTGTCTGTGGAAGGGGAGCTCGGCTGCCTGGGGTCTCTGGAAACCGGCATGGGCGAGAAGGAAGATGGTCACGGCGCCGAGGGCAAGCTCTCCCTTGACCAACTGCTGACAGACCCCGAACAGGCCGCCCAGTTTGTCAAGGCGACCAAGGTGGACGCGCTCGCGATTGCCATCGGCACCAGCCACGGCGCGTATAAATTCTCCCAAAAGCCAAAGGGCGACGTCCTCGTCATGAAGCGGGTCAAGGAGATTCATGCGCGCATTCCCGACACCCACCTGGTCATGCACGGCTCCTCCAGCGTCCCACAGGAATGGCTCGAGATCATCAGAGAGTTCGGCGGGGAGATCAAGCAAACCTTCGGGGTCCCGGTTGAAGAGATCCAGCTTGGCATCACGCATGGGGTGAGGAAGGTCAACATCGACACCGATCTTCGCTTGGCGATGACCGGCGCCGTCCGGCGGGATCTGGCGAAGAACAGGAGCAATTTCGACCCGCGGAAGTTCTTGACGGCGGCGACCAAGGCCACCAAACAGATCTGTAAGGACCGCTATGAGCAGTTCGGGAGCGCGGGCATGGCCAGCAAGATCCGGCCGGTGACCCTGGAGGAGATGGCTCGTCGCTACGCCAAGAGGGAGCTTGATCCCCGCATCAACTAACCGAACCCCGGGTGAGCGGGAAGTGCCAATCCGTGACCAGATATAAGATCGCGCCATCGATCCTGTCCGCCGACTTCGCCAGGTTGGGCGAAGAGGTCCGGGCCGTGGATGCGGCCGGGGCCGATTACATCCACGTCGATGTGATGGACAACCACTTCGTGCCCAATCTCACCATCGGGCCGACGGTGGTAGCCGCCATCAAGCCCCACACCAACAAACCGCTTGACGTCCATCTGATGATCGAGCCCGTGGATGCTATCATTCCAGAGTTTGCGAAGAGTGGGGCCGATATCATCACCTTTCATCCTGAGGCGACCCGCCACCTGGATCGCACCATCCAACTCATCAAGAGCCTCGGTTGCCGGGCGGGGTTGTCCCTCAATCCGGCAACTCCCATCAACTGGCTGGATCACGTGTTGGACAAGCTGGATCTGGTGCTGGTGATGAGCGTGAACCCAGGGTTTGGCGGCCAGAGCTTCATCGAATACGTGTTGCCGAAGATCGCTGCCATCCGCAGCCGCATAGATGCCACTGCAAAGGCCATTGACCTGGAGGTGGACGGCGGCGTCAAAGTGGAGAACGTGCGGCGCATCGCGGATGCTGGCGCGGATACCTTCGTCGCCGGTTCCGCCATCTACGGCACCCCCAACTATGCGGAGACCTTCGCGAAATTCCGCGCTGCCCTTCGCGGCGCGGGCAGTGGTCGTTAAGGTCAACGGCGCCCTCGTTATCCAGCCCACCGCGGCTTGGCTGGCGCCATTCAGGATAACGCCTTCTCAGGTGCAGCCTGGGAAGGCGTTCGTGTTTCTGGCATTCAGCGCCAGAGCCCTTCGTCGAACGTGCGTCTCTTCAATTGGAAGACTGCAGCGCTTCGACGAACCAGCGAGAGCAATGAGATGAGCGATCCAGAGCCACCATCTGACCTCCAGACGATGCAGAGTAGCCCGACGACGCCAGGGGACACCGCGAAGGGGTCCACCGTGATGACGGACGTCGTCTGTCCTTATTGCGCGGATCTCTGCGATGACCTTCGCCTCACCGTCGAACGAAATCACATCGCCGCGGTGGAGGTCGAGTGTCCAGCCGGCCGGGCCTTCTTCAAGGGCTATCAGGTCGAGACCGTGATGCCCAGGGTCAGGGGTGTAGAAGCGGCGTGGGACGCAGCAGTCGAGGAGGCCGCGACGATCTTGGCTCGTGCCCGTTCCCCGCTCGTCCTGGGGCTGAGCGCCACGGCCTGCGAGGCCCAGCGCGTTGCAGTGGAGCTTGCCGAGGCAATCGGGGCCTGCGTCGATACCCCGTACGTTGCCTTCTATGGTCCACGGGCTCTGGCGCTGCAACAGGTCGGGGAGGCAAGCTGCACGCTGGGAGAAATCAAGAACCGGGCTGATCTGGTCGTCGTGTGGGGGGCAGACCCAATGGTGACGCATCCCCGCCACCTGTCGCGCTATGCGCTCGATCCAAGCGGCCTCTTTGTGCCAAATGGACGGCAGGATCGGAAGCTGATTGTAGTGGATAATCACCGGACCCTGACGGCCGAGGCTGCCGACCTATTCCTCGAAGTGGCTGTGGATCAAGAGTATGAGGTCTTGGGGGTCCTGAGGGCTCGACTGAGGAAACGGTCCCTCACCATTGAGAAGGTTGGTGGGCGGCCTCTGAAAGAGTGGGAGGCCCTGTTGGAGCGGATGAAAGGTTGCCGGTATGGGGTCATCTTCTACGGGACCGGCCTTACCATGTCGCGGGGTGGGGTGGAGAGTGTGGCGCAGCTCTTACACCTCGTGAACGACTTGAACGCCTACACGCGATTCTCCGTCATGGCAATGCGTGGACCGCTCGGATTCGGGAACGTCGGAGGATCGTACAAGGTGCTCTGCTGGCTAACCGGATATCCCTTTGCCGTCAGCTTCGCCACGGGCTACCCGCGGTACAACCCCGGAGAGTTCTCCGCATCCGAGATGCTTGGGCGACAGGAGGTCGATGCCGCCCTGGTCGTGGGGGCAGATCCATTGGAATATCTGCCCCCAGTGACGGCCGCGATCCTCAAACGCCTCCCCACCGTCGTCTTGGCGCCACGACTCAACACCACAGCCAAGGCGGCAACCGTCTTCTTTCCCACGGCGACGTACGGCGTGAGCGCGCCAGGCACGATGTTCCGGGTGGACAGGATTCCAGTACGGGCCAGGCAAGTGGTGGAATCCCCTCTTCCTACTGACGCGGAGGTTCTGGAGCGGCTCCTCTCCAAGCTTCGGACACTACAGCGCTAACCTGCCTCCGCGTGCCCGACCCCGGGGATGGAGGGGCTACTTGTCGGCCGAGTCAGGCGGGCGCGGGGCGAGAGGCCTGACGCGGGGCGGCGGGCCGCGTTGGCGCCTGCTCTGGAGACATCTTGATCTCGAGCCACCGGCTCAGGCGGGACATGCTGTAGGTGCAGATCCAGTAGACCACGGCGATGAAGAGGTACATCTCGCAGGGGCGGATCTCACGCTGGCTGACCGTCTGGGCCGCCTTGGTCAGATCCATCATCCCGATGATCGAGGCCAGGGATGTGTCCTTGAAGAGCACGATGAACTGCGTGACCAGCGAAGGGATCATGTTGCGGATGGCCTGGGGAAGGATGACATGGACCATCCTCTGCACCCCGAGCATACCTTAATAGCTTTCTTTCATCACACTGTCAAGAAACAGTCGCGGAGGCAGGAATCGAGCAACTATCCGGGCCGGAGAGGAGACTTCTTAAGTGGCGCTGCCTCGCGCTGTGTAATACGGGATTGCTAGCCTGGAATGATCAGACTGCGGATAAAAAAATCCCCTGGCCTCGGCCAGAAGCCAGGGGACGGAGACTGATATTTACCCAGCGCCCGCACCGCGGGGCCCTATACCTTTCAGGTCGATCCTCGCTTACGCGCGACCAGGTATGCCACGACCCCAACCAGGAAGATTCCACCGAGCCACGATAGCAGGTTTTCCATGACGATCTCCTACGCTGCTGCCTTTTTGGTGTAGTTCAGCATGCCACCAGCCAGGAGGATATCCACCTCACGACGGGTGAGGTCGTGCCGGACCCTGAACCCCGTCCCCTTGGCCAGATTCTTGACGACGAGCTGCTGGCCCCCTCGAATCTGCTCCGCAACCCGCTCGATCCGAAGCTGGTCCCCCTGGCCGATGGCATCGTAGTCCTTCTCATCCACGAAGATCAGGGGGAGGATCCCGAAGTTGATCAGGTTGGCGCGGTGGATGCGGGCGAACGACTTGACGATGGCCCCCTTGAGGCCGAGATACATCGGCGCGAGCGCCGCGTGCTCCCGGCTGGAGCCCTGGCCGTAGTTGCTCCCGCCGATCACGAAACCGCCGCCCTTCTCCTTCGCGCGCTTGGCAAAGTCCGGATCGACCCTGCTGAAGGCATAATCTGAGATGGCCGGAATGTTGCTGCGCAGAGGCAAGATCTTGGAGCCGGCCGGCAGGATATGGTCGGTGGTGATATTGTCGCCCATCTTCAGGAGGACCTCCCCTTCGATGGTGGATGACAGCTCTCCCCGAATCGGGACCGGTTTGATATTGGGGCCACGGGTGATCTCGACGCGTTCAGGGTGCGGCGATGGCGGAATGATCAGGTTATCGTCCAGGATGAACCTCTCCGGGAACCCGACCGTCACCGGATCGCCCAGTCGCTTCGGATGCACGATCTCGCCAGCCAGGGCAGAGGCAGCGCAGACCTCCGGGCTCGCGAGGTAGACCTTGTCGTTGGCCGCTCCGCTCCGCCCCTCGAAGTTCCGATTGAAGCTTCGGAGCGATGCTGTCCCACTGGCCGGGACCTGTCCCATGCCGATGCAGGGACCGCAGGCCGATTCCAGGATCCGTCCACCCGCGGCGATCAGATCGGCCAGAGCGCCATTGGCCGCAATCATGGTGTACACTTGCTTGGAGCCCGGCGTCACCGTGAAGCTGAGGTCAGGGTGGACCGTCTTCCCCTTCAGCATCGTGGCGACCGTCATCAGATCACGAAACGAGGAGTTGGTGCAGCTTCCGACGCAGACCTGGGAGAGTTTCGTCCCCTCGACCTCGGAGACGGGGCACACATTGTCAGGGCTCGAAGGCCGGGCGATCATCGGCTCGAGCCTGTCCAGGTCGATCTCGAGCACCTCGTCGTAGGTGGCGTCGTGATCCGGGCCCATAGGGACCCAACTGCTCTCCCGCCCCTGGGCCTTCAGATAGATGCGGGTCTGTTCGTCACTGGGAAAGACGGACGTGGTCGCGCCCAACTCGGCCCCCATGTTGGTGATTGTGGCCCGTTCCGGCACAGTGAGCTGCTTCACCCCTTCCCCGCCGTATTCCAGGATCTTCCCAACCCCGCCCTTGACCGTCAGCCGGCGCAACACCTCGAGAATAATATCTTTGGCCGCGACCCAGGGACGCAACCGCCCGTTCAACCTGACCAGCAAGACCTTCGGCATGGGGAGATAGAAAGGACCGCCGCCCATGGCGACGGCGACATCCAGGCCACCCGCGCCGATGGCGACCATGCCGACGCCACCGCAGGTCGGCGTGTGGCTGTCGGAGCCCAGCAATGTCTGCCCCGGCACACTGAACCGTTCCAGATGGACCTGATGACAAATCCCATTCCCCGGACGCGAGAAATAGATGCCGTACTTGGCGGCGACGCTCTGCAGGAACCGGTGGTCGTCGGCATTCTCGAAACCGGTCTGGAGCATATTGTGGTCAACGTAGCTGACGGACAGCTTGGTCTTCACCCGGGGGACGCCCATCGCCTCGAACTGCAGGTAGGCCATCGTGCCGGTGGCGTCCTGGGTGAGCGTTTGATCTATCCGGATCGCAACCTCTTTCCCTGGAACCAGCTCCCCGGCAACCTTGTGTGCCTCGAAAATCTTTTGAACCAGATTCTTGCCCATAGTTCATCCCTTCATGTGATCCCTAGCATCATCGTGAAGCTCGACAAGTGAAGTTGGAGGGCAAAGGCGGCGATTACCCACAGATTCTTTTCACGATTATCGTAGTGGAAAGGGGCTACATCGTCAATGAAAAAGGCCCGGCAACGCTTGACGACAACGCCACCGGCCGCGAATTCGTCCTCGCAATCCAGGGTTACGGGATGGCATCAGAAGGTGGCTCCTGCCACCATCGGAAGGCATGGACTATTCAGCCTGCTGGCTGGCCGCTCTGCTGCTCCCACTCCTCCTGGCACTGCGCACATCGCTGCGCGAACGGCAACGCCTTCAGGCGCGCGAGGGGAATCTCCTCGCCGCACCCGAGACAGCGGCCGTACGTCCCCGCCTTCTGTCGCCGAATCGCCGCGTCGATCTGCGCCAAAAGCCGTTCCTGCTGCTGGACCATTGCCAGGTTGAGGCTTCCCTCTGGGGCTGCGCCCCACCCGTGAGAGCCGGGCGCGTCCCGCATCTGGGACTCCTCCTGCCGTTCGGCCAGCGCTCGACGTATCTGAGCAACGAGCTTCTCACGGCGTTCAGCGAGAAGGACCAGAAGCTGCGACCCTCTGGTCCCCGACTCCGTCGCCTCAGCCTTTTGCTCCTTCACCGATCTCCTTCCTTCAAAGCAACGAAGCAGCGAGGATCAGTTGGAAAGCGGCAACGAACGTCCGGGCTCCTGACGGCCCTTCTGCAGCCGGCGCGCGAGGCCAGTGTATCGGTGCTGGATCTTGTGGTTTTTCACGGCGATGGCGATCGCTTTCTTGGTTCCCACCAGGACAACCAACCCCTTGCCACGTGTGATGGCGGTATAGAGAAGGTTCCGCTGAAGCATCACATAGTGCGCGGTGTGGACCGGGATGATCACGGATGGATACTCGCTTCCCTGACTCTTGTGAACAGTGACGGCGTAGGCGAGAACCAGCTCATCGAGATCATTGAAGTCGTAGGTGACCTGGCGCTCGTCAAACCGGACGGTGACCTCGCGGTCCTCGGGATCGAGCCTGGTGATGCGCCCGATGTCGCCGTTGTACACGTCCTTCTCGTAGTTGTTCCTGATCTGCATCACGCGATCACCGACCCGGTAGAGGCGACCGGCGCGGAGCAGCTCCGCTCCAGATGGGTTCAGCAGCGCTTGCAGCGCCTGATTGAGCTGCAAGGTACCGATCGGTCCTTTCTGCATCGGGCTCAAGATCTGCAACTCCTCCATCGGGTCCACACGATGCCGCCTTGGCAGGCCACTGGCTGCCAGCTCCAGGATCGCCGCCTGGACCTCCTGTGCCTCTTCCTTGACGAGGAGGTAGCAGTCGCTCCGCTCCCCCCCCTCCCAATCAGGACAGGATGGGAATTCCCCACGGTTGATCCGGTGAGCGTTGACGATGATCTGACTCTCGCGGGCTTGTCGGAAGATCTCGGAGAGGCGGATGACCGGAACCAGCCCGGAGGTGATGACGTCGCGGAGAACCGCGCCAGGACCAACGGATGGAAGCTGGTCTACGTCACCCACCAGGATCAGACCGGCGGCTGGAGGGATGGCCTTCAGAAGGGAGTTCATCAGCACGACGTCAAGCATCGAGGCCTCGTCCACAATCACGAGATCACACTCCAGGGGCCGATGTTGGTCGCGCTTGAACCGGCCGTCCTTGGGGCTGAACTCGAGGAGTCGATGGACCGTCTTGGCCTCCCGGCCGGCCGCTTCACTCATCCGTTTCGCCGCCCGCCCCGTCGGCGAGCAGAGAAGAATTCGGCGCTGTTTCTTCTCCAGGATCTGGATGATGCACTTCAAGATGGTCGTCTTGCCGGTCCCGGGACCGCCGGTGATGATCAAGAGTGTCTGCTGGAGGGCCTGACGAATCGCCTCCTTCTGCTCTTCCGCCAGGCGAAGCCTGCTGGCCTGCTCCGCCCAGAGGATGGCCCGTTCGACGTCAATGTCCGCAGGCGTAGTTCCGCCTTCGGCAAGCGCCAGCAGGCGCCGGGCGACCCCTTCCTCTGCGGCATGAAGCGACGCCAGATAGACCGCGATCCCCTCCGGCCCTTCCTCGCAGATGATCCGCTCCTCTTGTCGGAGCCGCTCGATCGCCTGGGCCGCCACTGCAGGCTCCACCTCCAGGATGGCGATGCTTTCGTTGACGAGCCGATCAGAGGGGTAATACACATGCCCCTCCTCGGCCAGCTCGTTCAGGACGTGGATGACGCCGGCCTCAGCCCGGAGCGGGGAATCCTTCTCGATCCCGATGGCCTGCGCGATTCGGTCCGCAGTCTTGAACCCGATCCCGTAGATGTCCCGGGCCAACTGGTAGGGGTTCTCCTGGACCACCGCGATCGAGGATTTCCCGTAGGTCTTGAAGATCTTGGCCGCATAGGCCGATGACACGCCGTGCCCCTGGAGGAAGATCATCACATCCCGGATCTCCTTCTGCTCCTCCCAGGCTGCCCGGATCCGCTGGAAGCGGACCTGGCCGATCCCATCAACCGTGAGCAGGCGCGAAGGCTCTCCTTCGATGATGCTCAACGTCTCGGTGCCAAACGCCTCAACTAGCCTTCTGGCGAAGACCGGGCCGATCCCTTTGATCAGGCCGGAGCCGAGATATTTCTCGATTCCGGCTACCGTGGCGGGGACGATGGTCTCAAACGCCTCCACCTTAAACTGTTCGCCGTACTTGCTATGGAGGGTCCATTCTCCGGTGAGCTTGAGGGTCTCGCCTGGTGTGACGGATGGAAGGTTCCCCACAATGGTGGTCAGCTCTCGCTGCCCAGGCACCTGCAGCCTGGCCACCACGTAGTGGTTCTCCTCGTTAACATACGTGATCCGCTCCAGAATCCCCTGGAGCGTCGTGTACGAACGGACGGGCATGGGGCGCGGCATCTTGGTCTGAGAGTAGCAAGGGGTCAGAGGGGGGTCAACGAAAAATGGTGAAAGCAGCGAGTGGGAATCCCATACCGCACGAGCGGGGTCGGTGCTAGTGCCGTTCCAACTTGTTCCAGCTAATCACCGACCGGGGTCGTGCTAAAAACTATCGCTTTCCCTAGCTTCACGATGTTGGCGTAAGTAGTTGGAACGGCACTAGCCCTTCACCTCCTCGAACCATGCCATCTGGATCGCTTCCAACTTGGCTTCCGTGACGCCGTCGGGGTCATCGCCGAAATCCGGGAGCTCTGTTACCCACTTATGAAGTGTGGTGAACGGGACGTCCCCCGGATCCTCCTCAGGATGCGCCTGAATCAGGGCTTGCGCGATCTCATAGGCGTCGTCCCAATACAGGCTCATGTTCCTCTACCTCGCACCAGGCCTGGATGAGCGAGAGGCAAAACACGGAGGGACAGGGAATGATTAGTACCGTTCCAACTATTTCAGGCGACTATCTTGTTGCGCGCTGGCACGACCGTTGCCGTACAACACCCCGCTCAAATTTGGGACATCAGGTTGGAACGGCACTAGAGGGTGACTTTGGGCGCGTTGGTATATCTGTGTGTCACCTGAGACCAATCTATTGCTCTGAAGAAGGCCTCGATGTAGTCAGCTCGTTTCAGCCCATAGTCGATCATGAACGCATGCTCGAACACATCCATGATCAACAGAGGGATTCCGCCAGCAAGGTGGCCCACATCATGCTCGTTGATCCAGATATTGAACGTTCTATTCGCGATCGGGTCGAGGTATAAGACAACCCACCCGATGCCTCTCAGAGCCCCCGACGCCTTGAAATCCTTCTGCCAATTCTCGTACGAGCCGAAGTCTGGCGTCAGCCTTTCATGCAACCCGGATGCGGGATCGAGGGCCTTCCCCTTTTTCACCATGTTTCCGAAATAGTACTCATGCAATCGCATGCCATTGTATTCCCATCCAAATCTTCGCTTGAGCTCGGCATATTCTGGAGTCCCCACCTTGCCATCTTTGAGCATCTGGCTCAGAGCATCGGCCAGCTTATTCGTATTGGTGACATAACCCTGATAGAGCGTAAAATGATTCTTCAGGAGCTGGTCACTGAATCCTTCCGTTCCCAGCAACTGGTCATAATTCTTTGCCTCGTAAGCCATCGTTTTTCTCCCTCTTCGTTAAACTAACGTGGTCGCCCATCACGACAAAGCGCACCTGAGCCGCTTACCCTGTGTCTGCAATCAGGGTGAATCTGGAGTATACTGGCGGCAGGGCAGTGTGTCGCAAGGGTCGAGTCGCGGAGCATGGGCCGAGCCCCTCAGGAGCACCCCATGCATCTGGCCCGTGCGCCTGTCCTGTAGAGACGTTGCCTGACGGATGCAAGCTTTCTGCGCACCGGCTTGCCACCTCGCTCGTCCCGAAAAGGTCGAGCCGGGCGTTGCCGAAGCCGTAGAAGCTGCAGGGCTGGAGTCGGCCTCTACGCCGTGAAGGACGAGCCGCAGCCGCAACCGCCCTTCGCGTTGGGGTTCTTCAGGCTGAAGCCGGCCCCCTGCAGGCCGTCGATGTAGTCGATCTCGGTGCCGACCAGGTAGAGGTAGCT
>Ga0184615_10000623_pt1 | contig 19233 bp, 18 predicted proteins | sample PLM4_65_coex_FD_133134 | JGI IMG/M metagenome (GOLD analysis project Ga0184615, IMG submission 133134) | Groundwater sediment microbial communities from an aquifer in East River, Colorado, USA - PLM4_65_coex | ecosystem: Environmental > Terrestrial > Soil > Riparian zone | place: USA: East... | reverse complement strand
CTGCCAATCCAACCCGGGCCAGACGGGACCTCCGGCGAACTGCACCCTTGAGGCAACGCTACTGGTCACTCTACCTCCGGGAGGATATACCGCAATCGTCAGCGGCGTGGGCGGCGGGACCGGCATTGGGCTGGTGGAAGTCTTCGAGCTCTCGCAATGAGAGCCGCCGCGCGCATGCTAACGCGAACCTAGACCAACACCTCCCATCAGGACAAGCTTCCGGTGGCGGGAGGGTACAAAACGCGGAGCTTCGGACGACCCCTCCCCTAATCTCAGCGCCTCCAACGCCGGTCACTTCACATCGAACTCCAGCGTCATCCCCTTCTCGAAGTGCGGCTGCCCGGTTTCATGATCAGGAAAGAGACAGAGGAGGCCGTAGTGGCCGGAGGTGAACGCCATCTGAAAGAGCGCGTGGTCGCCGGGGGCGAGGCCCACGACGCCGCCGATCGGTTTACCCGGGGGAGACCCGGCGGCAGGTTTGCCCGGCGTTAAGGCTTCGCCATACGCCTTGGCCAAGCCCTTGCGTGGGAGTTGGACGACCAGCGTCTCGTGGACCTGTTGGCCCTGGTTGACCACGTTGATGGTTCGCGTCCCGGCCGTGATGGGCTTGGACAGGGTGTACGAGAAGTCCGCCAACGTGATCGTCACGTCGGGAACGATCTCCGGCGCGGGCTTGGGCGTGCCTGCCACCACCGTCACTGACTTGGTCATCCCGAGGGTCAGATGCGGCGCCCCCGTGTGATCAGGGAGCCAGCACACGAGGACGTGGTCTCCGGGCACTAACTTCTGAATCGTGCTGGCGCGACTCCCCGGGACGACCCCGTTGGGACCGCCCACCAATCGGCCCCAAACCGGAAACCGCTTGGGCTCGGCTTTGATCGCGGCGGCGAATTCCGCAGCCGTGTGGCCTCCCTCCAGCCTAACAAGCTGCATCTGATGGGGTTGCTGGCCGGTGTCGACAACCTGCAGGTTCACCATCCCCGCATCGAGTCGGTCCGGCCCGCGGAAGCCATAGTCGAACGCATCGTAGGACACGATGGGGAGGCCGTTAATCGGGTCGGCCAATACCACCCGCTCGCCGCTCACGATCAGCCCGATTACCAGACACACCGCCGCACAGCCGGGGAAGATCCGCATCATAGGTTTCTCCTTTCACGTGGAATCGGTCAGTCGGCTTCGCTCACACCGAGCATCACCGAACACTCAACAGAAACGATGCGCCATCATACTCCATGAGGTGGAGAGCGGGATATCCCCCGTTTGGGGGGGGTTAGGTATTATCGGTCCGCTGTCCCGGGATTGACATTCCCACGACGACAGCCGTATCTTCCCGGTGAGAAGAGCACCCTGCCTGCTCCCCTCTCGGATCCATAAGGAAGACGCCCATGCGCGCGATTTTCTACCGTCGCCCCGGCCCGCCCGACGTGTTGGAATATGGCGACCTGCCTGAGCCCTCGATCTCCGACCGCCAGATCCTCGTCAAGGTCCACGCCGCCGGGGTCAACCCGGTGGACGGGAAGATGCGTCGCCTGCGGATCAGGCCGCCTTGGCTACGGTTTCCCATCATCCCGGGTTCGGATCTCGCGGGCGAAGTGGTGCGCGTGGGACGGAAGGTCACGCGCGTTCGCTCCGGCGACGCGATCTACGCGATGCTCTCGCCGTTTTCGGGGGGCGCGTGCGCCGAATACGCCGCGGTCCCCGAGGGCCGGGCCGCGCGTAAACCGGGCAACCTGACATTTGACGAAGCGGCCGCGGTCCCCGTGGCCGGCCTCGCGGCCCTCCAAGGGCTGCGCGATTTGGGGAAGATTCAAAGCGGCCAGCACGTGCTGATCAACGGTGCGTCGGGCGGCGTGGGCTCGTTCGCGGTGCAGATCGCCAAAGCCTACGGCGCACGGGTGACAGCCGTCACCAGTTCCAACAATATCGATTTCGTCAAGAGCCTCGGAGCGGATCGAGTGATTGATTACCGGCTACAGGATTTTACCCAGTCCGACACGCGCTACGAGCTGATCTTCGATACGGTTGCCAGTCGCTCCTTCCGCGAGTGTATACCCGTCCTCGCCCCAAGGGGCGTGTACGTCAGTACGCTGCCGAGTGCCGGCACGATTCTCCGAATGGTCATCGGCCCAATCGTTCGAGGCCGGCGGGCCAAGCTGCTCAACGTCCGCGCGCGTGGCACGGACCTCGACGCCCTCACCGAACGGATCGAAGCGGGCACGGTCCGCCCCTACATCGACCGGATTTTCCCCCTGCCGAAGACCGCCGACGCGCACGCCTCCAGCGAAGCGGGCCACACCCGGGGTAAGCTCGTGATCCACGTCTCCGACTAAAGAAGCCCACATAACTTTCTTGTTGACCTCGACCGCCCATCTTGGATATCTTGAGCCCTTATTTCGGCAGGTCCTTTAACCGCAGAGGCGCGACCATGGATTCGAGACGCATCGTTCACGGAATTGGCGTTCTTGTGACCATCATCTCCATCCTGGCCGGATCGCCGTCGGCGTGGGCGACCAACGGGTATCAGCTTATCGGCGTAGGATCGTATCAGAAGGGCATGGCCGGAGCCACCACCGCGGCGCCCCACGACGCGATGTGCGCGCTCAGCAACCCGGCCGGAATGGCGCTGATCGGCAGCCGGGCCGACTTCAACATGGAAATATTCAATCCGAATCGGCGAGTGGATTTGTCGTCATTCGGCGGCGGCGCAAACGAAGGGGGGTCGCGAATGTACGGTGTACCGGCCATCGGCTGGACCGCCCCAGCGTTTAATCGCACCGACGTCTACTTCGGCGGCGGGATGTACGGGACGTCGGGACTGGGCGTCGATTACGACGTCTTCGACGCGGGCCCGTCGCTGGGCGACGCCGACATCTATACCGCCATTCAGTTCTGGAAGATGGCGCCCACAGTGGCGGCGCGCGTCACCGATCGCTTGGCCCTCGGGATCGCGCTCAACGCCGACTACCAATCCGTCGAGATCAAGGAGGCTTTCTCAGCCCCCGCGTTCCCGACCCCGGTCAAGCTTGACCTCAGTCGCTCACCTGGGACATTCGGCATCGGAGCCACCCTCGGAGGGATGTACCGGTTGACGGATCGGATCGACCTTGGGGTCGCCTACAGTTCCCAGCAGCATTTCCAAAACACGGAGTACCGACTGCCCGCCAACGCGATCCAGAACTTTCCCCAAGCAGGCGGAATGGCCACCAACGACAACAATGGGCGGTTCGACCTCGAGATGGACTTTCCTCAGCAGTGGGCGGTCGGTTTGGCAGCGCGGCCGGTGGATCGGTGGCTGGTGTCGTTCGACGTGAAGTGGATCAACTGGGCCGCCACGCACGACTCGGTCAAGCTCAAAGGGACCTTCCGCCTCGACACCGATTTCACCGCCGATCCGACCGATCCGACCATCAACGCCATCTCGCTGCCCTTCGGCTGGGACAACCAGTGGGTCTTTGCGGTTGGTACGCAGTATCAGATCACCGACACGTTCGCCGTCCGTGCAGGCTTCAACCACGCGAAGGCGCCGATCGACGAGGCCGACGTGTTCAGCAACATCGCGTTTCCCGCCGTCGTCGAAGACCACGTCACGCTCGGGGCCACATACCGGTTCGGCGACCATTGGGAGATGTCGGGAGCGTACAAGAAGGCCCTCAAGAACGAGCTGACGGGCGCGGGCGACATCCCGGCTGTGTTCCAAAATCTTGGATTCCCGGCGAGTAGCAACGCCAAGATCGCGATGGACCAGAACTCGTTCGGCGTTCAGATCTCGTACCGCTTCTAGCCAGATCAGAAAATCTCCCCTTGCCCCATTTTGCAGAGGGGGTGGAAAAACAGCGAAGGTGATCCGAGCACTCGGATCACCTTCGTCCCAATCGACCAGATCGGCCTGGGCCGATCCCGCGATTACGTCGCCGGCTGCGCGACCGCGGCTTTCTCGAACACGAGCACCCCTTCTCGGACGTCCACTCGGATCAGATCGCCTTCCCGGAACTCGCCCTGCAAGAGCTTGAGTGAGAGCGGGTTGAGAACGTCGCGCTGGATCACTCGCTTGAGCGGCCGCGCGCCGTAGACCGGGTCGTAGCCCTCGGCCGCGAGGTAGGCTTTCGCGCGGTCCGACAATTCAAGGCGGAGGTGGCGGTCTTCCAATCGCTTCGCCACCGCCTGCAACTGGACATCGACGATCTTCCCCAACTGCTCGGCCGCCAACGGATGGAAGATGATGATGTCGTCCACGCGATTCAAGAACTCCGGCCGGAACTGGGCGCGGAGCGCGGCCAGGACCTGCTGTTTCATCTGGGCTTCGTCGTGCGCCAGGTCTTGGATGTATTGGCTTCCGGCGTTGGACGTCATGATCACGACCGTGTTCTTGAAGTCGACCGTTCGTCCCTGGCCGTCCGTCAACCGCCCGTCGTCCAGGAGCTGCAACAGGATGTTGAAGACGTCGGGGTGGGCTTTTTCGATTTCGTCGAAGAGCAACACCGCGTAGGGCCGGCGACGGACGGCCTCGGTGAGCTGCCCGCCTTCTTCGTAACCGACATAGCCCGGAGGAGCGCCGACCAGACGCGAGACGGCGTGCTTCTCCATGTACTCCGACATATCGATGCGGATCAACGCCTGCTCCTGATCGAAAAGAAACTGCGCCACGGTCTTCGCCAGCTCGGTCTTGCCGACACCGGTCGGCCCCAGGAAGATGAACGACCCCATGGGCCGGTTCGGATCGGCGATTCCGGATCGAGCTCTCCGAATGGCGTTGGAGACCGCGACCACCGCTTCTTCCTGGCCGATGACGCGCTCGCGCAGCCGGTCCTCCATGTGGACCAGCTTCTGGATCTCGCCTTCCAGCAGGCGCGTGACCGGAATGCCCGTCCACTTCGCCACGATCTCCGCGATGTCCTCCTCGTCGACTTCTTCTTTGAGCAGCCGCGTGGTGGCATGCACGTCTTTGAGCCGCTGCTGTTCGGCCTCGAGCCGCTTGTTGAGGTCGATCAATGTGCCGTAGCGCAGCTCGGCGGCGCGCCCGAGGTCGCCGGCCCGCTCCGCGCGCTCGGCCTCCTCGGTGGCCTTCTCGACCTCGGCCTTGAGGCTCCGGAGCGTGCCGATGGCGGCCTTCTCGCTCTGCCACTGCGCGGTGAGGCGGCGTTTCTCCTCGCTCAACTCGGCCACGTCGCGCTCGATCCGTTCGAGGCGCTCGCGAGACGCGTCGTCCCGCTCCTTTTTGACCGCCTCGCGCTCGATTTCGAGCTGCCGGATCTTCCGCTCCACCTCGTCGAGCTCGGTCGGCAGACTGTCGATTTCGATCCGGAGTCGGGATGCCGCCTCATCGATCAAGTCGATCGCCTTGTCGGGCAGAAAGCGGTCGGTGATGTACCGATGCGAAAGAATCGCGGCCGACACCAACGCGGCGTCGCGAATGCGGACCCCGTGGTGAAGCTCGTAGCGTCCCTTGAGCCCGCGCAGAATCGAGATGGTCGTGTCGACGGTCGGCTCGGCCACCAGCACCGGCTGGAAACGCCGCTCCAGCGCGGCGTCCTTCTCGATGTGCTTGCGGTATTCGTCCAGCGTGGTCGCCCCGATACAGCGCAACTCGCCCCGCGCCAGGGCGGGCTTGAGCATATTCGAAGCGTCCATCGCGCCCTCGGCCGCCCCCGCCCCCACCAGCGTGTGCAGCTCGTCGATGAACAAGATGATCTCGCCTTCGGCCGCGGTGACCTCCTTGAGCACGGCCTTCAGCCGGTCCTCGAACTCACCCCGAAATTTCGCCCCCGCGATGAGCGCCCCCATATCCAGGCTCATGACCTTCTTGCTCTTTAAGCCCTCGGGCACGTCGCCATGCGCGATGCGCTGGGCCAGTCCTTCCGCAATCGCGGTCTTGCCCACGCCGGGTTCGCCGATCAGCACCGGGTTGTTCTTGCTCCGCCGCGAGAGGACTTGAATGACGCGACGAATCTCCTCATCACGCCCGATCACCGGATCCAGCTTGCCCTTGCGCGCGAGGTCGGTGAGGTCGCGGCTATAGCGGGTCAGCGCCTGGTACTTCTCCTCGGGGTTCTGGTCGGTCACGCGCTGGGTGCCCCGAATCTCGGTCATCGCGGCCAAGAGACGGTCCCGCGTCAGGCCCGATTGTTTGAGCAGCGTCCCGACCGTTCCTCCCGCGTCGATCAACCCGATCAGCAGGTGTTCGGTGCTGATATAGTCGTCCTTTAATCGTTCGGCTTCCTGCTCGCCTTTCGTGAGCACCTCTTGAAGACGAGGCGCCGCGTAGACCTGGCCGCCCCCCCCGCTCACCTTCGGCAACCGTTCCAGGGCGCGCTCCAGATCGAGCCCCAGGGCGGACACATCGACGCCAACCTTTTTCAACAGCGGCGGCACGACCCCGTCATCCTGGCGCACGAGCGCCCAGGCCAGGTGCTCCGCGTCGAGCTGTTGATGGCCTCGCTTCTCCGCTTCGCGCTGGGCGGCCTGGAGCGCTTCCTGGGCCTTCACCGTGAGCCGGTCGATTCTCATGTCGTCTCTTCTCCTCTCATCTCGTCATGGCTCGTTGCGCGCTACCCACGCCGGACAGCCACTTTGATCGGTTTCCGGGCCTCGTCACGCGGCGGTTGCAAGGCTTCGTGGCGCGACGACAACTCTCGTTCGATCCGCTCGTGCCATTGCTGCATCCACCCCTGGATCGCGGTCTCGACCCCGCGAATCCCTTCCTGGAGCTCCAAGATCTTGGCGACTCCGGCCAGATTGACGCCCTCCTCTCGCGTGAGATGCACGATCAGCCGTACCCGCTCCACATCACGCTCGGAATACAGGCGGGTATTCCCTCGACTCCTGGACGGCTTGACCAACCCTTCCCGCTCGTACATGCGAAGGGTCTGGGGATGGAGAGCCGTCATCTCCGCCACCGCGCTGATGTGGTAGATCGCACGGTCTAGCGTGACGGACGAATGTTGCTTCCCGTCTAGCGTGACGGACGAATGCTGCTTCCCGGTCGCGTCGTCCCCCGCCATCACGTCACCTCAACGGTGATCGAGCGAGGAAGAGCCGAGTCGCGCTTGGGCAGCTTCACTTCCAAAATCCCGTCTCGGAGCTGTGCCTGCACGCGGGCCTGATCGATCGTACTGGGAAGGGTGAACGACCTCGTGAAACTGCCGTACGAGCGCTCGATGCGGTAGTAGTGCTCTTTCTTGACCTCGTCTTCAAACGTGCGCTCCCCTCGCAAGGTCAGCACATTGTCCCTGATTTGGATGTCAATGGCATCGAGATCGACCCCGGGTAGCTCGGCTTTGAGGATGATGTCCCCTTCCGCTTCCAAGATATCGACCGCGGGACTCCACTGCCCGGAGGTCGCTTCTTCCCGGACAGTTCCTCGAGCCAGCGTCTCCTCGAACAACCGATTCATCCGATCCTGTAGGGACAGCAAATCCTTAAACGGCTCCCAGCGCACACGATTCTCCTTTACGGTTCAAGAATTCACATTATCTAACTTTTTGGGACTATATAATATGATCGAAACAATGTCAAGTTATGGATCCCATGAAATTCTTCCTCGTTGACACATGTCTTACCCGGTGATACCGTCGAGGGCATGCCGATGCGGCCTACTGTTCTAATGAAGCCCCTTCTGATCCTGGGTCTCCTTTTCACGATCCTTTCGAGCCGGGGCTACGCGGAAATCTTTCAGTTCACCGCCCTGGATGGAACAGTGTCTTTTTCCAACGTGCCGGTCGATACACGATACCGCCCGTTCTCCATCTCTCCTGACGTGCCGTTTTCAAAGGCCAGACCTCTTTCACAAGACGAGCGAAACCGGTTCTTTCGGCTGATCGACGCCGCCGCACAGGAACACCGGATCGACCCCGCGTTGATCCGGGCGGTCGTGAAGGCCGAGTCCGATTACAATCCGACGGCGATCTCGTCGGCTGGGGCGCTGGGATTGATGCAGCTCATGCCCGGCACTGCGAGAGACCTCGATGTGAAAAACCCGTTTGATCCCGAAGAAAATATCAGAGGAGGCGTGCAGTACCTACGCTACTTGCTCGATCGCTTCGAGGGCAGTGTCCCGCTCGCCGTGGCCGCGTATCACGCCGGGGAACAAAACGTCGACCGACACGGAGGAATCCCGCCGATCCCCGCGACCAAGGATTACGTCAAGCGCGTGATGATGCTTCACAAACGCTACCTCGGCACGACGCCCAAGGCAGACAAAGCGATTTATACCGTCAGATCGGGCAACGCGGTCCTGTTCACCAACACGCCCCCCTCGGCCCGTTAGTCCGCCGCCGCTCAGTCGGATCGCGCCACGCTCATGTGGCGCCGCCAGCCTCGCCCCTTTACGAGACAATCACTCCGGAAGTGACACCCGAGACTGCCGCGCCGCCGCAGAGCGGCTTGAGCGATCAGGGTCGCCACCAGATGGAGGTTCTGCACCTCCGCCCCCTCCCGATCGGCGCACGCCGCCTCGCGTAGCCAGTCGTGCCGCCGCAGCCCGTCGAGCGCGCGCTCCAGAGACGTCGCCGAACGGATGATGCCGACCCCCTCCCACATCAGCCGGCGCACGTCCCCTCGAATTTCGGCGAGCGGTCGCGGATCTTGCCGGGTTGGCGCGCCGTCGCGGGGCCGCGACGGCGGATCGAGGAACCCGCGGGTCCTGGCGTACCGGGACGCGGCGCGACCGGTCCGCGCGCCAAACACCACCCCTTCCAGGAGCGAATTGCTCGCCAGCCGATTGGCTCCATGAACTCCGGTGCACGCGGTTTCCCCCACGGCGTACAGACCCGGAAGGCTCGTCGCCCCGAACTCGTCGGTTTTGATCCCACCGATCATGAAATGCGCGGCCGGCGCCACGGGGATCGGCGTGGTGGCGATGTCGATCCCGTAACGGGCACACGTCCGTGCGATCAGGGGAAACCGTTCTCGCAACCACGGGCGCGGGAGCGCCGTGACATCGAGCAGAACGTGATCCGATCCCGACAACGCCATCTCTTCCCAAATCGCTCGCGCCACCACGTCGCGCGGGGCCAGTTCCCGTCGCCGGTCGTACCGCGCCATGAAGGCATCCCCCTTCACAGTCCGCAGGACCGCCCCCTCTCCCCGCATCGCCTCCGACAACAGAAACGTCGGAGCCCCGACGACGGCAAGGGCGGTGGGGTGAAATTGGACGAATTCCAGATCCTCCAACACGGCACCAGCGCGAAACGCCATCGCGATCCCGTCGCCGGTCGCGACCGCCGGGTTGGTGGTCCTCAAATAAACCTGCCCGATGCCTCCGGTAGCCAGGATCACCGCCGCAGCCGGAAGCGCCCGTCGACGACCTCCTCGGCCCAACACCCACACCCCGACACAGCGCTCACGCTCCACCAACAGGTCCGCCGTGAAGCGGCCGTGCACCACCACGATGCGGGGGTGGGCCTGCACAGCACGTAGGAGGGTGGACGTCAGTTCGGCGCCGATGCCGTCGCCACGCGCCCGCAGAATGCGGCGCCGGGTATGGGCGCCTTCGTGTGCACGCGCGAAACCTCGCCCCGAGCGATCGAATTCCGCGCCCCAGCGGATCAGTTCACGGACCCGCCGCGGCCCTTCATCGACCAGGATCCGAACGGCTTCCGTTCGGCAGAGCCCGCGCCCGGCCCGGAGGGTGTCCGCAATATGAGCCTCCCGATCCTCCCGCCTGCCGAGCGCCACGGCGATCCCACCCTGAGCATAGGCGCTGTTGCTCCTGTTCCCGCGCTCCTTATTCATGAGGACGACGCGGGAGAAGCGCGCAGCCTCCAGCGCGGCCCGCAAGCCAGCCACGCCTCCGCCGACGATCAGGACATCGCGGGACGCGTCAAACACGGCAGCAGCGGGGATGACTAGGAGGGGGACCCGACATCGGGGGGGGGCACAAACGGATTCTCACCAACCACATCGGTGAGAAGGGGGGGCTCGCCATCCTCGACCAGGAATCGAGCCGTTCCCTGGCGGATGATCGGTTCGTGCGCCGACTGCCGCCACCGGCCGTCCCAGTGGAGGAACACCGTGACGGTCTTTCCCTCCAGATGGACCCGATCGACCGACAAGGTGAGCTCGATCTGGTCGTAGCGCGCGAAGGCGTCCTCGACCGTCTTGCGCAACGTCTCGCGATCGCGCAGAGTCGGGGCCATGCCCGCAAAGAGGTCCTGAGCAGCCTTCTCTTGGTACGCCCGCGCGAGCGACGCCACCAACCCCTCGACGCGGAACACCAATCTCGCGTCGTCCGAAAGCTTCGGGGCGCCGGCACACGCCGCAAGGCAGACGGTCAGCACCACGAGACGCGGGAGGGTTGCGAGCGGCATGCGGCGCATTATAGGGACACGGGACCATGCGGTCAAGCGACGCGGCCTGTCCCGGACCCGCGCCTCGTCAACCACCAAGGCGGGCTTGCTTTCGGACGACGGACACCGTACAATGCCGAACTTCGGTCATCTCACGTTGGGAGTTGCATGTCGAGAGTCATCAAGAAACGCCGCAAGAAGATGCGCAAGCACAAGTACAGCAAGCTGCGCAAGAAGTTGCGGCACAAGCGTAAGTAACGGCCGCCTAGCGGGACGCCGCCGATTTTGGTACGCTGGCGGAGTGCCTCGTCCCCCCGGCCCGCGTCGTGTGACCAGATCCTTTGCGTGGGCTGCTTCGCTCCTCGCTGGTCCCTTGTTCGTCGTCCTGCTTACGGGATGCGCGGGATCAAGCGCTTCGCGCCCTCCCGACAACACGTCCTCGTCTTCTCTTTCTAAGACGTACGGGCGGGCGTTCGTGGCGGAAGCCCTCCGGGCGTATCGGTTTATCCTCGATCCGGACGTGACGGCCCCCGTCCAGCAAACCGGGCAACGCCTCGCCCAGGCGATCGGCCTCGATCCGAGCGCCATTCACTTCTTCGTCGTCGACGAACCGCAGCCCAACGCCTTCGCCATCCCGGGTGGCTACATTTTCATCTTCACCGGACTGCTGACCAAGTTGGGGGATGACGAGGAACTCGCGGGCGTGTTGGCGCACGAGATCGGACACGTCGCGCACAATCATTTTTTCCAGGACCGCAAGCAAATCATGGCGTTGAACCTGGCCACGCTCGCGGCGCTGCTGCTCTCGAAGGGACACCCTGCGGCTCTCGCGTTCCCCCTCGGCGCGGAGTACCACTTGCGACTCGCCTATAGCCGCGAGAACGAAGCCGAGGCCGACGCCTCCGCCGTCACGTATCTCCGGAAGGCGGGATACAACCCCGCCGGGCTTGCGAGATTTTTCAAGACGCTACTGATCTATGAGCGCTTCAACCCGTCGCTCGTTCCCGCCTACTTCACCACGCATCCTGGCGTGGACGACCGCTTGCGAGTGGTCGAGACCATGGTTGGAGAACGCGACATCCAGGCACCCGGCAACGCCGTGAGGGCGTTCGACTGGGGGCGGGTTCGCGCCAGCCTCGGATCCGTCCCCGAAGGCGCTCCCGCAACGAACCGCGAGCGCTACCTCCAGGCGGTGGATTGGCTCAAGCAGGACCGCGTGGACGCCGCGATCGAAGCGTACCGCGTGCTCTTGGCTGAGGAGCCGCACCACGCCAGAGCCCGCGCGGACCTGTCCCTGGCGTTGCTCAAGACCCAACAGCAGGCCGAGGCCCGCGACGAAGCCCTGCGAAGTCTCGCCGACGACCCCAGTCTAGCCTTGCCTTCGGTGGTGCTCGGCCTCCTCGCCCAAGACGCCGGCCACCACAGCGAGGCGATCGAGCGCTTCCAGGAGGCGGCGGCGCGCGCGCCCCTCGAGCACACCATCCACCTTCGCCTAGCCCAGTCCTTCGCCGCGTTAGGGGATGAAGCCCAGGAGGCCTATCACCTGGGGCGCCACTTCCGCCTCAGCCTCGATCCCGCACGAGCCGTGACCCAGTATGAGCGGCTTCGTGCCGATCCTCGGGCCGACCCCGAACTCAAGCGCACGGTCGATCGCGAGCTGGCCGAGATCCGACGCGACGGTGTCTAGGGTATCGACGCCCGTGAGCCGCCCTCAGCTTGACAAAGCGCGACGAGACCCTTTATAGTCACTCGGTTTTACCAACACGATCATGGCGGTACGGCTCTCTGACATCCCGGCCGAGGGATTAGTCCTCGACTACCGGCACGATCCCGGGCGCTTGGAGCCCTTGGGCGAAGGCGTCCGCGTTCTGGAACCCGTGGACGTTCACCTTACGATCACGCCGGAAGGCGATCGATATCTCATCCTGGGCGAGGTCAAAGGGCGTGTCCAAGTCGAGTGCGGGCGATGTTTGGCACCGGTGACGTTGACCGTCGTCGCGCCGTGCGCGGTCGATGCGGTTCCGCTGCCGAAACGAACGTCGCCTGACGAGCCGGGCTCGCTGGGACGGGGTGACCTGGACGTCATCTTCTATTCCGGCCCGGTTCTCAATCTCGACGATTTGGTTCGAGAGCAACTGCTTCTCAATATCGCGATGCGGCCGTTGTGCCGTGAAGGGTGCCTTGGGTTGTGCCCCTCGTGCGGGAAGAACCGCAACGAGAGCCCGTGCGGGTGTCGCGATCTCGCGGCCACGGATCCAAGGCTGGACGAGTTGCGGAAACTCCGCGGGCGTTCCAACGCGTGAGAAGGAAGTAAAGAAGCACAATTTCCATTTTGCTCGCAATGACTTTCAATCACCGCGCCTGGAGCGTGGCGCACTCGAGTAAGGATAGAACGATGGCCAATCCAAAACACAAGATCTCGCGAGCCCGGCGTGATAAACGTCGGGCCCATCACGCCATGGTCGCCCCGACGTTGACCACCTGCCCCCAGTGCCGGGAACCGAAACTCCCGCACCGCGTGTGCCCCTCCTGCGGGGTGTATCGCGGACGGGACGTGATCGCGGTCAAAGAGGTCTAGTCCCTCCTGCCCGGCGTGGGACCCCGCTTTTCGGGTGAGGAGGCGACGCGCTCCGCCGGTGAGACTTCGCCTGCGACGGTGACGACGATCGCCGTGGACGCGATGGGGGGCGATGACGCGCCCGCCTCGGTGGTCGCGGGCGCCGTGCTGGCCGCGCAGGAAGGGGGCATCGACCTCGTGCTGGTCGGCGATGAGACCCGCCTTCGCTCCGAGTTAGCCCAACACCCCTCGGCCCCCGAAATCCGGATCCTCCACGCCCCGACCGTGGTCGCAATGGAAGAGAGTCCGTCCTTCGTGATCCGCCGCCGCCGCGATTCCTCGATCTGGCGGGCCACCGAATTAGTCAAGTCCGGCGAGGCGGCCGCGGTCGTCAGCGCGGGCCACACCGGAGCCTCGATGGCAACCTCGTTCTTCCTGCTGGGCACCCTCCAGGGGGTCGAGCGGCCCGCCATCGCCACGATTCTTCCCACGCTCAAGGGCGCCGCGGTCCTCCTCGACGTCGGGGCCAACGTCGATTCCAAACCCCATCACCTCGTGCAGTTCGCGATCATGGGACACGTGTACGCCCAGCGCATGCTGGGGATGCCCACACCACGGGTGGGCCTCTTGAGCATCGGAGAGGAAGACACCAAGGGGAACGAGCTGACCAAAGAGACGTTCAAGTTGCTCAAGCAGACCCAGATCCAGTTCATCGGCAACATCGAAGGCCGCGACGTCTATACCGGCGACGCGGACGTCATCGTCTGCGACGGCTTCATCGGCAACGTCGCGTTGAAAATCAGCGAGGGACTCGCGGAGGCCATCATGCAGGTCCTGCGCCGCGAAATCACCGCGTCCCTGTTCGGACGCCTCGGCTTCCTGCTGTTGAAACCCGCATTCCGGCGGTTTAAACGGCGAGTCGATTACGCCGAGTACGGCGGCGCCCCCCTGCTCGGCATCAACGGCGTGTCGATCATCTGCCACGGCCGCTCGTCGCCCAAAGCGATCAAGAACGCCATCGGGGTCGCGCGGGACTTCGTCCGCGACGACGTCAACCGCCACATCCGCGACGACATCGAACGCCACGTGGAACTCCACCTCGGCACCGGGAACTGAGAGTCTGTGAATAAATCCCTGGACCGAGCTGGTGGACCGAGACGCAAGCAGCGCAAGGCGCGACGACGAGGCGTAGCCAGAACGCTACGGGGAGGAGGAGCAACGCGGCGATGCGACGCGGATCGGGCGCCCAGCGACGGGAGGGGATTTGTTCACAGACTCTAAAACGCGCATGCTCCGCTCCCGCCTCGTCGGCACGGGATCGTACCTCCCGGAACGGGTCCTAACCAACCTGGAACTGGAACGGACGGTCGAGACCTCCGATGACTGGATCGTCGAACGCACCGGCATTCGGGAACGCCGGATCGCCGCCCCCGCCGAGGCCACGTCGGATCTCGCGGTCGCCGCAGGGCGACGCGCCTTGGACGCGGCGGGGATCCGGCCGACCGATCTCGACCTGATCCTGGTCGCCACCGCCACGCCCGACATGTTGTTCCCCGCGACCGCCTGCCTCGTCCAGGCCCAACTCGGCGCGACGAAGGCCTTCGCGTTCGATCTCTCGGCCGCGTGCACCGGATTTCTGTACGGCCTCTCGGTCGCCGACCAGTACGTGAAATCGGGCGCGGTCCGCACGGTGCTCGTCATCGGCGCCGAAGTCCTGTCCCGGGTGGTGGACTGGAGCGATCGCGGGACGTGCATTCTGTTCGGAGACGGCGCCGGCGCGGTCGTCGTGCGCGCCGAGGCCGGCGAGCGCGGGGTGCTCTCCACCCACCTCCACGCGGACGGCACGCTGTGGGATTTCATCCACGTCCCCGGCGGCGGGTCCCGCCATCCCCCGTCCGACGCCATGCTCCAACAGCGCCTGCAATTCATCCGCATGAAAGGCAGCGAAACCTTCAAAGTCGCCGTCCGTGCCCTCGAAGACACCTCGCTGGAAGCGCTCAAAGCCAACGGGTTCGCCGTCACCGACGTCGACTGGATGATTCCCCACCAGGCCAACCGACGGATCCTCGAAGCCGTGGCCCAGCGATTGGGACTCCCCGCCGACCGCGTGGTGATGAACCTGGACCGCGTGGGCAACACGTCGGCCGCCTCGATCCCGATCGCGCTCGACGAGGCCGTGCGCGACGGCCGGGTGACCCCGGGGCACCTGCTCGTGTTCAGCGCGTTCGGCGCCGGTTTGACGTGGGGCTCGGCCCTCGTTCGCTGGTAGGTCCGTGGTTCCCTCGCGCATGACGGAAATTCGCTTGACAACGATTTCGTTTTTCAGCAATATCGGGCCACTATTCACCTCATCATGACCGCCACGTCCACCTCCAAGATCGCGCTACTCTTTCCCGGCCAAGGTTCTCAAGCCGTCGGAATGGGACGGGCCTTGTACGACCGTTTTCCCGAGGCCCGTGCGGCGTACGACGAAGCCTCCGAGGCGCTCGGGTGGGATATCGCGGGGCCGTCGTTCGACGGCCCCGAAGATGTGCTGAACCTCACCGCCACGACGCAGCCCGCCTTGCTCACGGCGAGCGTCGCCGCGTGGCGGGTCCTGACGCGACGCCCGGTCGCGGCGACGTGCGTCGCCGGGCATAGTCTCGGCGAATACACGGCGCTGGTGTGCGCCGGCGCGGTGCCGTTCGCGCAGGCGGTGCGGCTGGTCCATCAGCGGGGACGCTACATGCAGGAGGCCGTGCCGGCCGGCACCGGATTGATGGCTGCCGTGTTGGGGCTGGATCGCGACGCGGTGCTCTCCATTTGCCGCGACGCCTCGTCGGCGGGCGTGGTCGATGCGGCCAACTTCAACGCGCCGGGTCAGGTCGTGATCGCCGGGGAACGCGCGGCGGTCGAGCACGCGATCGAGCTGGCGCGCGCGGCGGGTGCCAAACGCGTCATCGCCTTGCCGGTCAGCGTGCCGTCGCATTGCCGCCTTATGCGGAGCGCGGCGGAGCGCCTGGAGGCCGATCTGGCGCGCGCGTCGTGGTCCGCCCCCGCGGTGCCCGTGATCACCAACGTGGACGCCGCACCGCTCACCACCGCCGACGCGATCGTCCCCTCGTTGGTGCGGCAACTCTCGTCGCCCTTGCTCTGGGAAGATTCGATTCGGACGATGCTGGCGCAAGGCGTGTCCACCTTTATCGAGGTCGGACCGGGGCGCGTGCTCTCGGGGCTCGTCAAAAAGATCGACCGGACGGCTCGGGTCTTGAACGTCGAGGATCCCGCGACGGTCGAGGCCGCGTGGGCCGCCCTCGAAACCGCCTCGCCGCGGGAGGCCGCACTCGGCCGTCACGCGAGAGAGGTGGTGCCGTGAGCGCGCTCGGCGCGGAGGCGCTGCGCGGCAAGGTCGCCTTAGTGACCGGCGCCGCGCAAGGCATCGGGTTGTCCATCGCGCACACGTTGGCCGGCTGCGGGGCCTCAGTGGTCCTGGCGGACGTGGACGCGGCCACCGTCCAGGAAGCCGCGAAAACGGTGGCGGGCCGGGCGCTGGGCCTGGTCATGAACGTCGCGCACGGGGACGAGGTGACGGCGGGCATCGAGCGCGTGATGGCCGAGTTCGGGCGGCTGGACATCCTCGTCAACAACGCGGGGATCACCCGCGACGGGTTGCTGATCCGGATGAAGGAAGAGGATTGGGACCGCGTGATCGAGGTGAACCTCAAAGGCACCTTTCACTGCAGCAAGGCGGCGCTGGGGGTGATGATCAAGCAGCGCAGCGGGCGCATCATCAGCATCGCCTCGATCGTCGGCGTGATGGGCAACAGCGGGCAGGCCAATTACGCCGCGTCAAAGGCGGCGATCTTGGGGTTCACCAAGAGCGTGGCGCGCGAGTACGCGAACCGCGGCGTGACGGCCAACGCGGTCGCGCCCGGCTTCATCAAGACGGCGATGACCGAGCGATTGCCCGCGGACGTTCAAACCCGCTTGCTGGACCAGATCCCGCTGGGTCGGCTCGGAACGCCCGACGATATCGCGCAAGCCGTGGCGTTCTTGGCCTCGGACGCCGCCGCGTACATCACGGGACAGGTCATCCACGTCAACGGCGGCATGTGGATGGGATAAGACCGGCTCGGGAGATTGGGCCCGGTCGAGACTAAAGCGGGCGACCGGGTCACCACGAATACACGACACGATAAGAGGAGGTGCGAGAGGGTATGGCAGCAGACGAACGCGTCAAGAAAATCATCACCGAACAGTTGGGTGTCGACGAGGAAGATGTCACGCCTGAGGCCAACTTTGTGGAAGACTTGGGCGCCGATTCGCTCGACACCGTCGAGTTGGTCATGGCGTTCGAAGAAGAGTTTGGGATCGAGATTCCTGACGAGGACGCCGAAAAGATCATGACCGTCCAACAGGCCTTCGATTACATCAACGAGAAACTCTAGTTATGGTTCCCGGCGCTCATCATAAGACGCCTGTTCAGGGATGGCCAGATGCAAGGCGGAAGGAGGCCTTGCGCGCGGAGCGTACTGGTTCGTACGTGAGCACGCAGGGCCGACTGACAACGCGGCAGATGGCCATTCATGGACAGGCGCTAAGGGATCGATGATCCGCCGCGTCGTCGTCACCGGCCTGGGGGCGGTGACGCCCCTCGGCCTCACGGTCGAGGATACGTGGACCGCGCTCTGCGCGGGCCGCTCCGGGATCGGTCCGATCACCCGGTTTGACGCGTCGGGGTTCCCCGTGACGATCGCGGGCGAGGTCAAGGGCTTCGACCCGACCCACTATCTGGAGAAAAAAGACATCAAGAAGATGGATACGTTCATCCATTACGCCTGCGCGGCCGGCCACATGGCGGTCGCGGACGCCGGGCTTCGGGTGGACGCGGCAAACGCCGAACGGGTGGGCGTCTACATCGGGTCGGGCATCGGCGGGCTCCGAGCGATCGAGGAGTGGCACCAGGTCTTGCGGGACAAGGGGCCGACCCGCATCTCCCCGTTTTTCATTCCGATGACCATCATCAACATGGCGTCCGGTCAACTGGCGATTCAACTCGGCGCCAAGGGTCCCAACTCGGCTGCGGTCACCGCCTGTGCGACGGGTAATCACTGCATCGGCGACGCGTTCCGCCTCGTGCAACGCGGCGACGCCGACGTGATGATCGCCGGCGGCACCGAAGCGGCGATCACGCCGCTGGGCGTCGCCGGGTTCGCCGCGGCGCGCGCACTGTCCACGCGCAACGACGCCCCCCAGCAGGCCTCGCGCCCGTTCGATCGCGATCGCGACGGGTTCGTCCTTGGCGAGGGCGCCGGCGTGGTAGTGCTCGAAGCGCTCGAGTCGGCCCGCCGTCGGGACGCAAAGATTTACGCCGAGATCATCGGCTACGGAACCTCCGCCGACGCCTACCACATCACCGCCCCCCCGGAAGACGGCGAGGGCGCCGTCCGCTGCATGCGCTCGGCGCTCTCGGACGGCGGCACCTCGCCCGACGAGGTGGGCTACATCAACGCCCACGCGACCTCGACGATGGCCGACGTGATCGAAACGCGCGCGATTAAGACGGTCTTCGGGTCCTCCCCCAAGGCGGCGGTCAGCTCGACCAAATCCATGACCGGCCACCTGCTCGGGGCCGCGGGCGGCATCGAAGCCGTGTTCTCGATTCTCGCCATCCATCGCGAGATCCTCCCGCCCACGATCAATCTGGAGCATCCCGATCCGGACTGCGATCTCGACTACATCCCCAACACCGCCCGCCGCACCCGCGTCGACGTCGCGCTGTCGAACTCCTTTGGGTTCGGCGGGGTGAACGCGTGTCTGCTGTTCCGCCGCTTCAACGCCTAGGAGCCTATCCATGAATGGTCATCTGCGGCGTTGTCGCTTCGGAATCCCTCCTCACGTACGACCCAGTACGCTCCGGGGGGATTCCTCGCTCCGCCTTGCATCTGACGCATTCCTGAACAGGCTCCAATCTCGGAATACTCGGACGCCCTCCTAGCGTCCGTCCCCTATGCCGAGTGAGTCACCCGTCGACCGGCTCTGCGACCGGCTGGGCTACCGTTTCCGCGACCCGGTGTTGCTCCGTGACGCGCTGACCCATAAGTCCCGCCTCAACGAGTCGCCCGACCCGACCCGGCGCGATAACGAGCGCCTTGAGTTTCTGGGGGACGCGGTCTTGGACCTCGTGGTGAGCGAATGCTTTCTCGATCGGTTTCCCCAGGCGCCGGAGGGCGAGTTGTCCAAGCTCAAGGCCAAGATCGTCAGCGAAGCGGCGCTGTCGCACGTCGCCAAGGAGTTGGAGCTCGGCGCAGCGCTCGCGCTGGGACGGGGGGAAGAGCTGACCGGGGGGCGCGAGAAACCATCGCTCCTGGCCGACGCGCTGGAAGCGGTCCTCGCCGCGGTCTACCTGGACGG
>Ga0184615_10000622_pt1 | contig 19240 bp, 17 predicted proteins | sample PLM4_65_coex_FD_133134 | JGI IMG/M metagenome (GOLD analysis project Ga0184615, IMG submission 133134) | Groundwater sediment microbial communities from an aquifer in East River, Colorado, USA - PLM4_65_coex | ecosystem: Environmental > Terrestrial > Soil > Riparian zone | place: USA: East... | reverse complement strand
CCATCGGATGACATCTGTGCAATCTGGGGGCAATCCGGTCAAGCGAGATGATCTCAACGGTTGGGCAGCACCGGGCGCGCCAGCGCGGGTGAGGAGGCGAGAACTCCGCGGACCGTTGAGGGAGTCATGCCATCAAACATAGCCCGACTTCTCCAAGTGCACGCTGCTATCTTCCATCCCTCCGTCCGCTTCCGAGAGCTCAGCCATGTCCCGTCGCTTCGTGCTGTCCGCCGCCGCGCTGCTTACGGCCACCCGGCTCTTTGCCCAGACCAGGCCCGCCCCGGCCCCCGCCGACTACGGCAAATGGGAGTCTCCCGCGGCGGCTTTGCTCTCTCCCAACGGGCAGTGGCTCGCCTACGGCGTCAACCGGGTGAACGAGAGCAACGAGCTCCGGCTCCGCGATCTCCGCCGGGACACCACGATCGTCGTGGCCCTCGCGAGCGGCATCGCCTTCACGCCCGATTCGCGCTGGATCGGTTACCTCGTCACCGTTCCTCCGGCCACCCGCGACCGGCTGGAGCGAGAGAAGAAGCCGGTCCGCACCTCGCTCGGGTTCCGCGACCTCGTCACCGGCCGGGTGGACAGCGTGGCCGACGTGTCGGCCTTCCGGTTCAGCCCCGACGGCCGCCACCTCGCGATGCGCCGCTATCCCGCGGAGGGCAAGAAGGTCGCTGACGTCATCGTACAGGACCTCGTTGCCGGGACCCGCACCACGCTGGGCAACGTGAGCGATTATGCCTGGGCCGAGCGGCGTCCGCTACTGGCGCTGACGGTGGAGACCGACGGGGGCGCGGGCAACTCGATTCAGATCTTCGATGCCGCAACCGGCACGATCAAGGTGCTGGAGTCCTCGGCGTCGCTCTATCGGGGCATCTCCTGGCGCGCCAAGGCCGAAGACCTGGCGGTGCTCCGCACCGTGACCGACAAGGCCTGGCGCGACACGACTCATGTGCTCCTGGCATGGCTCGGACTGGGCTCGGCCACTCCGGTCGCCAAATCGCTCGATCCCCGGACTGGAGCCATGATTCCCGCCGGGCGACGCGTTGCCGAGGGCCGCCGGCCGCTGTGGTCGAAGGATGGGGCCACCGTGCTGTTCGGCCTCGCGGAAAGGCAGCGGGCACCCGACTCCGCCGCCGCGAAATCCGCTGCGGAGCGGGACAAGCTCTCCGACGTGCAGGTCTGGCACACCCGCGATGTACGGCTTCTCAGGGCGCAAGAAGTTCAGGAGACCCAGGATGCCCAGCGCACCCTGGCCGCCGCCTGGCATCCCGCCGGCGGCACCGTGACGCCGATCGGCACCGATGTGATGGAGAGCATCAGCGTGTTAGGCAATGCCGCCTATGTCACGGAAACCGACCGCAAGCCCTACGCCTGGGGGCAGATGTTCGGACGCCCGTTCAGCGATATCTGGGTGATCGATGCGACTACGGCCAAGCGCACCAAAGCAATCGAAAAGGTGCGCTGGTTTGACGGCGGCAGCCCGAGCGGGAAGCGGCTCGCCTGGTACGACGGCAAGGACTATTGGAGCTACGACGTCGAGACCGGAGTGCGCAGCAATCTCACCAAAGGCCTGAGCGCCGATTTTTCCAATCCGGACTGGGACTACCCCGCGGACCTGCGCCCGCCCGCGGGTTTCCTGGGCTGGAGCAAAGGTGAGAAGAGTCTCCTGGTCTACGACAAGTATGACCTGTGGAGCCTCAACGCCGACGGCTCGGGGGGACGCAAGCTCACCGACGGGCGTTCGGAGCGGGTGGTGCATCGCTACGTCCGCGCCGGGGGGACCGACGAAGCCGGCATCGACCTGAGCAAGCCGGTGTACCTGACTCTGTTCGGGGAGCGAACCAAGCATTTCGGCTACGCCCGAATCCTCCCGGGGCGGACCGCGGAGCGGCTGGTCTACGAGCCTCGGCGGATCACTCGCCTCATTACGGCCGACAGTGCCCTGGTGTTCGGCTTTACCCGCGAGGATTTCGACGACCCGCCCGACTGGTTCGTGGGGGACGCCGGGCTCGCGCAGGCGACACAGGTGTCGGCGCTGAATCCGTTCCACTCGAGCTACGCCTGGGGCAAGTCGGAGCTGGTGGACTTCAAGAGCGCCGCCGGGTTGAACCTGCAGGCGGGCCTCTACTATCCGGCCAACTACGATCCGGCAAAGAAGTACCCCATGATCGTGTACACCTACGAGCTGCTCTCGCAGGGGGTCCACAACTACGTGGTGCCGTCGGAGCGGAGCTATTACAACGCAACCGCCTGGACCGCCAACGGGTACATCGTGCTCCAGCCCGACATCGTCTTCCGCGGCCGGGAGCCGGGCATCGCGACGCTCGAGGCGGTGGAGCCGGCGGTGCGCGCGGTCGTGGCGCGCGGGTTAGCCGACTCGGCGCGGGTGGGTCACATCGGCCACTCCTGGGGCGGTTACGAGGCGGCGTTTCTTCCGACCCGCACCCGCATCTTCGCGGCTGGTGTCGCGGGCGCCGCCATCACCAACTTCCTGAGCTTCAACGGCGCGGTGCACTGGTCGGGCGGCAACGCCGAATACGATCACTGGGAAACCGGGCAGGCGCGGATGGACGTGCCGCCGTGGGAGGACCTCGACGCGTATTTGCGTAATTCGCCGATCGCAAAGATCCAGGACTTGAAGTCACCGCTGCTGGTGATGACGGGCGACGCCGACGGAACGGTCGAGTGGCACCAATCCATGGAGTTCTACAACGCGGCGCGCCGAGCCGGGCGCACCGATCTGGTCATGCTGTTGTACCCCGGGGAGGATCACGGGTTACGGAAGCAGGAAAACCAGATCGACTATCACCGGCGGATCAACCAGTGGTTCGGCCACTACCTCAAGGGCGAGCCGGCGCCGCCATGGATTGCGGGAGGCATGACCTGGCTGGAGCGCAAAGCCGCGCTGGAAAGCAACCCCAAGCCCTAACGAACCCGCTGGTACCGGACTCCGCCGAGCCCGGTGGCGACAACGGGGTCGCCTTCGACCTCCATCGTCAGCACATTCCCGCTGCCGAAGAGCTCAACCCGGAGCTGATGGCGGGCACCGTGACGACAAGAATCGCTTCAAGAATCAGGCAGTTCAACAAATTCAGTCGCGACCGCTGCATAGATTGGATGCTGCTCGCACCCGAACGATGCCGGCTCCGCCGACCCCGGAGGTAGCATGGGGCCCATGGGCTTGTTCCGAACCACCATCGAAATCGAAAGCTTGGACCGCCGGGGACCCAGGCTTCCGGTTCCCGGCACCCTGGTCGACACCGGGAGCGAGCTCACCTGGGTTCCCCGAGCTATCCTGGAGTCGCTCGGGATCTCGCCACAGAGGAAGCAAGCCTTCATCGTGGCCGACGGCCGCCGCGTGGACCGGGAAATCGGCTACGCCCTGGTACGCGCCGGGGGGACCGAAGCGCCGGACCTGGTGGTGTTCTCCGAGCCGGGCGACATGGTGCTCCTCGGCGTCCGCTCGCTGGAAGGGCTCAACCTCAAGGTCGATCCGGTCCGCAAGGAGCTGGTTCCGGCAGGTCCTGTCATCGCCGCGCAGGCCGCCTAGCCCAGGGGCGTTCCCTACGGTGCGGTGCGGGCCGCCTCGATCAGCCGCTTGAGTACGCCGTCCACCGCATTTCCACGGATCCACCGCAGCACGACCACCATATCGTAGTCGGGAAGCACGCACACGGCGTTGGTCCCGTTCCCAAGGTGGCAGAACGTGCTCGCGGGCGCGCTGGGCCACTGGCGCTGCCCGGTGTTGAGGAAGTAGTTCATGAATCCGTAGGTCGGCTGGGGGCCGGTGGGAGTGAGCGCCTGCGCGATCCACACCTCCGACAGAATCCGCCGCTCCCCCCACTGTCCCCGATGCAGCGTCAGGAGGCCGAAGCGGGCCTGATCCCTCGCGCTGATCCACATGCCGCCGCCCCAGTGCGCTCCGCCGCCCACCGAAATCATCCGCCGGCCGTCGATCTCCACCGTGGAGTTCCGGTAGCCGTGCCACTCCCAGGTATCGCTGGCGCCGATCGGGTCCATCACGAATTCCTTGAGCACCGCGGGCAGCGGCCGTTTCCAGACCCGGAGCAGCGCATACGCCAGCGCGTTCACCCGCACGTCGTTGTACTTGTACGTGGTCCCCGGCTCGTTGCGAACCCGCTTTTGATATTGCTCGATCGCGACGTTGGCCGGGGGCCGGTCCGACCAATCCGGCTTGCTCCAGAGGGTGCCTTCCCAGTCGCTGGTCTGCCGGAGCAGGTGGTCCCAGGTGATCTTCGCGTTGTGGTCGGAGTCGAACTCGCCGGTCTTGATCAGGTCCTTCACTCTGGCGTGGAGATCGGGAATCAGCTTCCGATCCCAGGCCAGCCCGGCGGTGCTGGAGAGAAAGCTCTTGGTGACGCTGAAGGTCAGGTCCACCCGGTCCGGCTCGCCCCATTCCGCCACGATGTAGCCGTTGCGGACGATGATTCCCGTCAGATCGCCGCGCGGCTTGAAGGGCCCGAGCGGCTCCGGCAGCGGCTCGCGGCCGAAGGCGCTCTGCCAGTGCGCCGCTTCCAGATCGCGGGGCGTGCCGCTCTCGGACGCCTTGGCAAACGCAATGGCGGAATCCACCAGGGCCGGGTTCAATCCGGCCTGGGCAGGGAGACGACGCGCCCATTCGCCGCGGGGCGGAAAGTAGGGAGCCGGTTGGGAGGCAGCCGGAGTGACCGCCGGGGCAGATACCGCCTCCGCAATCAGCCCGAGCGCCCGCCGCAGGTCCTGGCCGCCCACCCGCGAGCCGGGGAAGTGCCCCATTCGCACGACCACGAGGTCGAGCGACGGCACCACGTAGGTCTCCTGGCCGCCCGCTCCCCGGAAGGCGAACGCGTCGCGGGGTAACGGCCAGACGCCGCGGGCGTTGACCCAGACCATGCCGCCATAGCTCGAGTCGGCCCATGCGGGCGCCGGCGTGGACACGAGTTTGGTCCACCCCTCGGGCAAGAGCCGCTCGCCGTTCCAGACGCCGTCGTTCAGGTAGAGCATGCCGAGGCGGGCCCAATTGCGCGGCGTACCGTAGTCATAGCCCGAGAGCAGAAAGTTTCCGTAGGGATCCGTCTCCAGCACCTGCCGTCGAATTCCGATCTTGTCGAAGAGGGCCCGCTGCGGCCAGGTGAGATACTCCTCGCCCTGCTTCCGGACCGCATCGCGGATCAGCAGGCCGAGGGTCATCACGTCCACGTTGCGGTAACGGCCGAACGTGTTGGGCTCGAACTGCGGCTCGCGGCTTACCGCGAACTGGAACGCATCGATCGCGCCGGTATAGATGAGGTCGTGGTCGTGGTAGCCGGGCAGGTCTTCGGGACTGCCCCGGCTGAAGCGGAGTCCGCTCGACATCCGGAGCAGGTCCAGCACCCGGATCCTGGCCCGCGGGTCGCCGGGCGTCTTCCGCCACTCCGGCACCGGCGCCGGATCCTCCAGGTTGAATGCGCCTCGATGAATGAGCATCCCGATCAGTGTGCCGGTGATGCTCTTGCCCATCGACCAGCTCTCCAGCTGCATGTCGCGGTGCGCGCCGTTCGCGTAGCGCTCGGCGACGATGCGGCCCCGGTGCACCACCACGAAGCCCGCCGTGAGCCCTGCAGGATTCGCGAAGGCGGAGTCCGCCGCCTGCCGGAGCTTGGCGGTGTCGAGTCCATGGGGGAGCGGTTCGTTGGGGAGCAGGTCGCCCATCGGCCATGGCGTCGTGGCGGCGTCGGGCAGGCGCGACGTCACCCGGATCGGCGTGAAGAAGACGCTGTCGCGGCCGGGCTGGTGGATGACGCAACCCTGGTCGCCGTAGAGCTTCGCCTCGCGGGTTATGCGGCCGGCGACGGTGAGCCGGACCAGCTTCCGCCGCCGGTCCACGTGGAAATCACTGATCGAGTCGAGCTTCTCCCGCAGGAAGTAGTCTGCGACGTGGGCCAGCGCCTCGGCCGAATCCCGCCCCGAGACGAACAACGCCGAGCAGAGCACCTTGGCGGTGCCGGCGACCTTCCAGCTGTCGGGGTCGTCGGGCGGCATCCCGGGTTGCGCCCGGAGCGGGAGCGCCGCCGCCGTGAGGACGATTCCTGCGATTGCGAGCCCGGCCGCGCGGGGGATCCGTGTCATCTGACCCTCTTGGCGATGGCGATCCGCTTGGGCCCGCTCCCCAGCTCGAATTGCATGTTGCTCAGCACTTTCCGCGACTGGACGTCGATCGCCGCCACCGCGTCCGAGAACCAGAGGCTGACGAAGAGCACCCGGCCGTCGGGCCGCATCGCGAACCAGTGCGGGAAATGCCCGGTGCGAATCTGCGCCACTTCCTTCATGTCCGACAGCCGGATCACGCGGATGAGATCGTTGATGTCGTCGCAGAGCCAGAGCTCCCGCCCGCCGTTGGCGATCTGGAGCGCGTGGGTCCAGGTGTCGCGGTACGGCTGGGGCATCCCCTCGGGCAGGGCGCCCAGCTCGACCCGGCGCGTCACCTGGCGGGCGGCCGGATCGACCACCACGAAGCCGAGCAGCTTGGAGAGGGCGACGTAGATGGTCTTGCCGTCTTCCGATGGCTCCAGCGGGCGCACGCCGGCGGGTGTCGGGATCGTGTGCAGCACGCTCTGGGTCGCCGGGTCGATGACCACGATCCCGGTGCCGAACTGCGCGCCAACGTAAATGCGGGTGCCGTCAGCGGAGGTGTAGGCGTCGTGCGGACCCGCGGGAGAAGGCAGCAGCTTGACCAGCCGGAGCGGATCGAGCTGGACCACGGCGATCTTGCCGTCCCCGCGGAGCGGCACGTAGGCAAAGCGGCCGTCCCGGGTGAGCGTCATCTGATTGGGGTCGTTGCCGATCGGGATCTGCCCCGTGATCCGGCCCGAGCGCGCGTCGACCACCTGGAAGTTTCCGGTCTTGTCGCTGGCGAGGTACACCGTGGAGCCGTCCGCCGAGATCGCCAGCCCGTGCGGCTTGGGGTCGACCTTGATCCGGCGAAGCTCGCGGTAGGTGTAGGGGTCAACCTCGACCAGCTGGTCCGAATCGCCGAGGGTGATCCAGAGCGAAATCTCGGGCGACTGCGCGGGGAGGGCGGTGGCGACGAGGAGACCCGCCACTATGGGCAGCAGATGCCGCGGCACAGTCCTCATGAGCGACCTCGAGAGAGAGTCCCGGAGACCTCGCCTCTGAACATAGCGGGCCCTATTATTCAGGCTACCCGCATGAATGACATTGGCCGTCAACGCTGGCTCAGCCCAGCGATACTCGTCGGCGTGCTCTACCTCGCCGTTGGTCTGGCTTCCGCTGCGCTCGCCGGGGCGGCGGCGTCCAGTCGGATGGTTTCCTTCTGGCGGATGTCCGCCTTCGGCATCAGTACTGTGGTGTTCGCTGCCCACATAGCCTATGAACGCTTTCGACTTCGTAACACGCTGCGGCCAACGGCATGGCACACCTCCGTCGCCGTCGCATTCGGTGGCTTCCTGCTCGCCCTCGCGGCCAACATTCATGACCTGGGGTCAGCCGCGGGTTATCGACCAAGAATGCTCATCGCCCTGCTGGCGTGGCCGCTGCTGACTGCTGTGCCGGCGTTCGTCGTCGCCCTGGTGGTCGCCGCCGGCCTCGGCGCAAAGCGGCTCGGAGGGAAGTAGATCCCTGAGCCCGTTGGCGATCTGCAGCTCCTCCAGCACCTCGAGGGTTCGGGGCGGCCCCAGGTGCAACTACAAGGGCGGCCGAACCCGGGTACCGCGCGCGAGCACCTTGTCCTCGGCAATACCGCGCAGCTCGAACGCAATCGCCCGCGCGCCTTCCATGCGGAAGATGATCACCTCGTCCATCTCATCGCCGATGTGCCGCCCATTCTTGTACTGACGCGGGTGAAAGTCGTCGCCCCCGGCTGGGAGGAGATCGAACTCCGGGTCCAGCCCCGGCTCGACGGCGTCCGGGGTGGTGCGCACCCAGAGGCTGTTCCCCCGTTCGGTGATCTCGAACCGGGCGGGTGGGGCCGCCGAATCGACGGCGAAGCGGAGCTCGTAGAGGCCGGCGTAGCTCGACAGCGGATGCGCCGCGGCGACCGCGCGGCGTGACGACTGAATCTCCAGTCGCATCGGCACCAGCGTCCCGGCCCACTGGAACGCGAGCGTCGCGCCGGTGCGGCTCCCCACCGGGAAGGAGAAAGTGAGCATCTCCTGGTGCGGTGCGGAGTCGGCGGGCACCCGGATGCGGAGCTGATCCTCCTTCGGATCCGGGCGAGTCACATGAAAGCGCCGGTGCGCGCGGTTCAGGACCACCGTCCACGAGTCGGGCTTCATCGCGGGAATCATCCAGACCGAGTACTTGCCGCGGGGCAGTGGCTGGCCCTCGATCCTCACGTCGCGATTCACCTCGAGTGTCGTCGCCCAATTCGCCCCCGGCGTCCACACCTCACCCCAGCGCACCAGCCGGCCGAAGATCGTCCGACCCCGGGCGGAAGGCCGATAGTACTCGATGGTGATGGTGGTGCTGTCCAGCTTCTGGGAGACGGTGGCGAACGGGCTGGCGAGGGACTGGGCCCGAGCCGAGCCTGCCGGAAAGAAGGCAAGCAGCGCGAGGGCGCCGAGCGCGATCAGTCGCTTCACGGCCGGGCCGCCGAGGGACGGCCGGAAAAGACCGAGAGCGCGCGACTACGCAACCAGTTCATGGTGCCACTCTATTCCTCGTCGATCCGGCGCAATCCTACGGGTTGATGATCACGTACCGCTCGAGACGCTTCAGCTCCTGCGGACGGCTCCGGAGATACTTGGAGATTTCACGCCTGAACTGCTCCATCGACGTCCAGGGCCGGTACTCGGCAAATTCGCGCTTCCACTGCCGGGTGCCCACGCCGATGCCCGCAAACGAATCCATGATGGGATCGGTCCAGGTGTTCAGGTCGATCGGAATGAACACATACTGCTCCACCCGCGCCGCCTCCGCGGCACTGGTTGCCTTTCCGAAATCGGCCTGAAATTGCTCGAACGATTTCCATGGCCGCCCCGCCTTGATCGCCTTCAGCTTGTTGCCGTCCATGCCTGGAATAAGCAGGAACTCGGCGTCGGATCCACGATTGAGGTCGACGTGCACGAACATCCAGCGGTAGAGCCCACCCCGCTGCGAATTGCTCATGCCGTGGGATGCGAGGATGCTGTCAACCGCCACGATACTCAGTAACGGCTTGGCGCCGGTGAGCGCTTCGACGGTGGCGGCGTTCATGCCCGGGAGCTTGAGCAGGGTGCTGTCCGCGGCGACGTTCGGTTCTACCAACCCCAGCTGAGCCCCAAGCTGTGCCATGGCCAAGTCCGGCGCTCCGGTGATCAGGCCGCAGAGGGCGAGCGTGGCGAGTGATCTCATGGTGTATTCCTCTCGGATTGATCCTCGTCGCGCTTCGAGCGGGCGAGGAGGGGATGACGGAAGGCGAGCAGGAGTCCGATCAGGCCGAGCTGAATCATCGCGCCCGGCGCCAGCGCCGGCGTCGAGCCCCGCAATGCGCTGCGGTACAGCTCGGCTCCGGAGAGTGAGGGGTTCGAGTCACGTTCGTACGCGACGTTGCCGCGAAAATGCTGGATCATTCCGACCGCCCCGGAGAGCACCAGGAGGGACATCACCCCCTGGAGCGCGCGCAACGATGCGGGGCTCCCAGCCAGGGCGAGCCATCCGACGACGGCAATCGCCGCGGCAATCAGGAGGACTGGAGCCAGCTGCCAGATTCCGTCGGTGTGCTTGAGCAGGAGCAGCTCCACCTCCGTTCCGACCAAGCCCACGATCAGGATGATCATCAGCCAGCGCCGGGTTATCACGAGCGTAGCGGTCAATTTTGCACTGGACCGAGGTAGATGTGAGCAAGATAGTTGAGATCGATTGCGGCGTGTCTCAGAACGGCGGCACCGTCTCGACCTATGGTTGTCCAAGAATCGGCGGTCCAACGACCTGCGGCTCGGGTACAGCACCAAGTGTCTCGTCGCCACCAAACACAAGGACGTACCCGTTCAGGTCGACGACCTCGAATTCCCAATCGCCGTAGGGCTGCTTGGTCAATGGCATCCTGATGAATGGCTGTTCGTGCAGCGTCGCGTACAACGCGTGCACGCCGGACATCCGGATATAGGCATCCCAGACGCCGCCCCGCCGGCGCCGGTAGAGGTCCGGCTTGCGGTACCGCGGAAGGCGCTGGAGCATGATCTCGACCCGGTCGCGCTGCAGACTCGCCCAGCCGGCGGGCGATTGGGGTGGGAAGATCCCGGCTGTCTCGAAGCCCAGGTGTTCCGCATACCATTCTGCGGTCGCATTCACATCCGATACGAGGAATACCGGTGCGGCGGCGGAAAGGTGGATGATGGCGGTCTGTCTGGCTGCGGTGTCCGTCATTGCTTGTGTTCCGTACCTGCAGAGTGGGTGGAGAACCGTGCCGCCTTACGAATCGCGAGGCACGCGGCTCGCCGATGCGAGCTTGCGCGGCCGGCCGGCTACTCGACCTGGATCGCCCGGAGCATGCCCAGCTCGATGTGTAGCCGCCCGGAGGCCGGATCGAGGATGAGACAGTACGCCACATAGGCGCCCGCTGGAAGCTCGACCGGCAGGTAGGCGACTGCGCCAGGTCCCAGCCGCGCGATACCCGCGACCGCCGTGCCGATCTTGTCGCGGTCGTCGGCGCTCAGCCAGTCCTGGAGCGATGACCCGGGGCGCAGTCGCACGAGTCGCAGCTGGTGCTCCTGCCGCCCGCCGTTCTCGACCCGCAGCATGTGAGACCCGGCCGGCCACCGCTCCGGCCCCACATACGCAAAGTCGACCATCCGCAGTTGCTGTGTCGCGGGAGGAGGGACCTCGCGGCCGGAAGCGACGGGGGCATCGGTGACGACCAGGACCTTTGCCTCGCCGGTACTCGCGTGCCGATGGCCCTCGGGTCCCCGCCGGACGCATCCGAGCACGTATCGGCCAGGAGTGAACTGGATCACGACCTCGCCGGTGTCGCCGACCTCCGGCCCCCCCAAGGCGATCGCCGGCTGTGGTGTTGCGCGGGCGGTGTCCAGGGCGGCGACGAACGCTGTCGGGTCGGTGTCCTCCGGCAGCCGGAAGACCACGAGGATGTGTCCCGCGCCGTCCTCTTCGACTCGCAGGCGCGCCCAGCCCGCCCCGATGGAGTCGGGCGCCGTAACCGCGCCTGCCCGGACCGAGACGAGGACGTCAGCCACGGGCGTCGCGGCGTGCGCGGCTTCACGCGGGTCGCATGCGGCGGGCGCGCCGTGGAGGGCAACGAGGGCGGCGAGTCGGTGGCTCAGTGGCATGGAGTAGAGTCGTCTGGCAATGGTCAGCGGCACAAGCGAGCGTCAGCCCGGAAGGCTCCAGGTGCTTGCGTACGCAATAAGACCCAATTTGCGAGCCACCGACAGCGAGGCATCATTGGTCCAGGCGGTGCTGTACAGTGGAACCCGTCCTGTCGCTCGAGTCGCCATCGCCCACGCGGTAGTCACGCGCGGGCCAAAGCCACGACCACGAAACGCCTCCGCGGTCTCAACACCCGCCTCCGCGGCTGTATCAGAACGCCTGGCGCAGAAGCATACACTGACCGGATACCCATCCTCGACTATCGAAAGCACCGGCGACCGGCCCGCAGCAATCTCGCCCGGTAGCCACCCTCGAAAGTTGCGCTCAAGCAGCCGCTCATCCTCAACGACCACGATTTCGGTGGGTCGCACCAACGCTTGGGGAAATGTAAAAGCCGGCCCGTCGGACTGACGTGCTTTGACCGCGGCCCCGTGTCCTGACCCGACTTGACCTCCGACAAGGGACAGGTACCGATCCGCATGCACAGGAGCGTCGCGAAGGGCAGAGGTGGGCGGCTCCTCTCGCGCCAGACGATCGATCTCGGCGGTCAAGTCGCTCGGGAGGCCCGCTCGAACGGCCCAGGCACAGCGAGTCGCGCTTCTGGCGAGCGAGAACAGCGGCCCACGATTCGCTCCCGGCTCCCGCGTTGACACAATGCGGCCTTCGTCGTTCAGAACGAACATCGTTTTCAGATGGAGATCCGGTGTGCTCACCCGTGGTCGGTCCTTCCGGCGGCACCTCGACAGGGGCACCATCCCCTCAGCCGCAGCCTGGCCCCTCACAGAACAGTGGAACGAAAAGCTCCGAGTGGATCAGCCATTTGCCGGCGACCTTCCGCCAATAGGCCGCGTAGCGTCCGCCGGTGCGAAACGGGCCTCCTGCCGTCGTCCAGCTGCCGACCCAGCTTCCGATCTCGGCGGCAACCGTGCCGGCCTTATTCACACTCACCGAATCCGGGGTTCGTACGTAAACCGCGTCCGTGAATTCGGCGAAGCGGGCCGCGAAGGCGCTGCCCATTTCGGCCCGGCCCCGCATGAACGAGCCGTTCGACGCCGACACCTGGAACTCATCAGCCAGGAATCCCACGATGCCCGGGACGTCGTGGCGAGCGATGGCTCGATTGGACTCGGCCCGGGCAAGCCGGATCCGGGCCTCCTCGGTAACGCCCTGAGCGCCGGCGGTGGAGGCAGTCGCCAGGCAGGCAAGGAGGGTGACGGCGTTCATCTCCTCACCGCGATCGCCTGGACCTCGAACCTCGCCCCGAAGAGCAGGGTGCCGGCCCCCAGGAACGCCCGGGCCGGGAACTCTTTGGTGAAGTAGGTGCGGTAGACCCGGTTGAAGGCGTCGTAGTGCGCCACGTCGGAGCAGAAGACCTGTACCGTCACCAGGTCGTCCATGGACATTCCCGCCGCGGCGAGCGTGGCCTTCACGTCGTCGAGCACGCGCCGGGCCTCTTCGGTGGCGGTGGCGGGCACCTTGCGATCGTCGGTGAGACCGATCTTGCCTGAGAGGTAGAGAGTGTTGCCGACCAGCACGCCGCCGCTGAACGGGGTCAGAGCGGTATCGGCAACCGTACGCGGCGAGATGTAACGCCGTGATTCCTGGGCGACCAACGCATTGGAGGTCGCGAGAAAGGAGAATATCGTCACGAGGGACGCGCCAAGGGTAGGTCGAATCATGTCGCCTCCGAAAGGCGGGGTAATTACGGGTCCGGCGTCCGGGATTTGCCGGCGGCCACCAGCCGTTCCTTGCTCATCGTGGTCATGCCTGCGGGCCCAGCTCCGACTGCCGTGAAACCCAGCGATAGCAGAGCGCGATGACCACCGCGAAGAGCAGGATGCCCACCCATCGCGCCGCACCCGCAAAGCTCTCTCCCACCAGTGCGAGCGGTGCCGCCGAGCCGGTCGCGACTATCAGTCCGGCGTTCAGCACGCCGAGCAGGCTCTCCCCCACGATCAAGCCGGAGGCCAGCAGCACGCCGAACCGCTTGGCCATCTCGGCATTGCTGCGCCGGCTCATGGCGCGGTCGTAGATCAATCCGACCAGCGCACCGACCACGACCGGCTGGGTCGCATCCATCGGGAGATAGATCCCGATCCCGATCGCAAGCGGCGGGAGCCGGAGCAGCCTGAGCGCGCCGAGAATCTCGTCGAGAAAGATGCAGGCCAGTCCCACCAGCGCACCGATCCCGATCATCTTCCAGTCGAGCTGGGCGTTGAGCACCCCGCGGGCCAGCGTGGAGATCAGTGCCGCTTGCGGCGCGGGCAGCGGGTCTGCGGTGATCGCGGCGCGGTTGGGATCGCCCGGGAAGCCGTAGGCCCGGTTCAGGAGATCGAGCGTGGGTGGAATTACCAGCGATCCCGCGATCACGCCGACGATGAGTGCCACCTGCTGCTTCCAGGGACTGGCGCCGACCAGCTGACCGGTCTTGAGATCCTGCAGGTTGTCGTTCGAAATCGTCGCGATCGAGAAGACGATCGAGACCGTGAACAGCGCAAAGGCCACCAGCGCGGGGGTCGCGTCGCTACCGAGCCTGGGCTGCCAGAAGATCGCGAGGAGCAGCGCCACGGCCACGGTAGCGAGAATGCCGATGCCGGAGACCGGGCTGTTGGACGCGCCGATCAGTCCCGCCATGTAACCCGCGACCGTCGCCACGAAGCCGCCGATCAGCACCGTGAACATCACCCCCCCGAGCACCAGGGGCCAGGTCTGTGGCGTGAGTGGTGTGCCGTCCATGAAACCATGGAGCAGCCACCCAATCATCAGCAGGCACCCCGCAGTGAGCAGGCCGATCATCCCCAGCGGGATGTCGCGATCGTCCTGGCCTTCGATCCTGGCTGCGTTCCTCGCCCGTGCGGTCGCGACGAGGCCGGCGAACACTGGCTTCACCAGCTTGATCAGGCTCCAGATCGCGGCGACGCCGATTGCGCCGGCGCCGATGAAGCGGACCTGGGTGCGCCAGGTGGTCACCGCCACCGTGGCGAGGTCCCCCGCGGCTCCCTGGCTCAGGATCGGCGTCGCGATGCCCCACGCAATGATCAGCCCGGTGAGCATCGCCAGCCCGACCGAGATCCCGACCAGGTGCCCAGCCCCGAGGAGGGCGAGCGAAAAGCCCAGCTGCACGCCGGTGGCGCCCGATCCCACGCGAAAGAAGTGTGCCAGTCCGGTCGCGGCGACGCCGGTGGCGCTCACGATCTGGGTCGTCGCGGAGGTGAGCGCCCCGACCAGGACGATCAGCGGGCCGCGTTTCCGCTCGAGGGCATCGGGTGACGCCTCGTCACCGGTGGCTCCCGCCTTGAGCACCGCGGCGGCGGCGAGCCCTTCGGGGAAGGGAAGCGTCGAATTGACCACCAGCGCCCGACGAAGCGGAATCGAGAAGAGCACGCCGAGAATGCCGCCCAGCGCGCAGATCAGGAAGGTGGTCATGAAGGGAAAGCTTCTCCACCAGCCGACCATGATCAGTCCCGGCAGCACGAAGATGATCGCCGAGAGCGTTCCGCCCGCCGAGGCGACGGTCTGGACGATGTTGTTCTCTCTGATATTGCCGGTGCGGAATGCCCGGAGGACTCCCATGGAGATGACCGCCGCGGGAATCGACGACGCGATGGTGATGCCGACCCTGAGCCCCAAGTAGATGTTGGCGGCGGTGAACACGGCGGCGATGACGGCGCCCAGTATCAGGCCGCGGACGGTCAGCTCCGTGTCAGCTTTCATGGGCCCTTTGGTAGGTTGAAGGCATCCCGAATGAATCCCCTTCTTCGACGTCAGGCCAGGGCAGATCCCTTCCGGTCGTCGTGATAGCCGCGATCATCCGCCCGTCTCTTTGCATGGCCCGGTCCGCCATCGCGATCAGCCGCTGATTCGGCCGGGCGGCCGGCGCGACCCGGCGCAACACAACCGCGATCTCGTGCTCGTCGATCTCCGGATGTGCGAAACATGCCGCGATGAACGCCGTCGCCGTGGAGCGGCTGATTCCGGCCCGGCAATGAATCAGCAGAGCCTCGTTCTTGTCCCATGCCCCGAGAAATGTCAGCAGCTCGTCGACGTGGTCCGTGCCGGGCTCGACCAGACTCTCTTCGGGAAAACAGATGTCGTGCAGGTGGAGCCGGAGGTGCCGCCCAAGATACCGGTCACCCAGCTCGGGAAAGGACCACTCCGGATCGAGGAGGCTGATCACGCGCCCCGGTTTATGGGACGCGATCATCTCCTCGACCCGGGACAAGGGACAGACAAAGATCATGACTCGGGACTCCATGGAGTTCTGAGCTGGCGATCGAGGAACTGGAAGAAGACCGGCAGCCGCCGCCGGGATGGAACACGGCAGCGGAGAAGGGACCGGCCGCGAGGCGGGGGGCTGGTTTGTCACCGGATCCGGTAAATCTGCGGCCGCAGGGGCGGGATCGCCAGCCTCGAGACATCCTTACCGTTGACTTGAGCACCGCCTAGACGACCGCGCCGAACAGGCGGCCTACCGCGGCCGTACATGCCATGGCCACCGCGCCCCAGAAAGCGACCCGGAGGGCTCCGCGGGTGACCGAAGCACCACCCAGGCGAGCCGCGGCACCCCCGAGGACAACGAGGAGCGCCAGCGTGACAGCGACGACGGCGCGTGTCAGTCCCCCGGCCGACCACGCCGCCGCCAGGATTGCGGGAGGTGCTGCCCCCACCGCGAATGAGGCTGCGGACGCCACCGCGGCCTGGATCGGGCGTGCCCGGGTCATCTCCTGAATGCCAAGCTCATCCCGGGCATGAGCCGCCAGGGCGTCATGGGCCATGAGTTGATCGGCAACCTGAACCGCGAGATCGCGGTGGAGTCCGCGAGTCATGTAGATCCCCGCCAGCTCGGCTCGCTCGGCCTCGGGCGAGGTCGCAAGCTCTCCGCGCTCACGGGTCAGGTCGGCGCGCTCGGTATCGGCTTGGGAGCTGACCGAGACATACTCACCAGCCGCCATGGAAAGCGCGCCGGCTACCAGGCCGGCGACGGCGGCGAGCAGCACGGCCGCGCGGTTCGGATCGGCGGCGGCCACCCCGACGACCAGGCTGCTGGTGGAGATAAGGCCGTCGTTGGCGCCGAGCACCGCGGCACGGAGCCACCCGATTCGCGCACTCCGATGGAACTCACCGTGCATGTTTCCCCGCCAGGTGGGTAATTCTGGGTATCGGCGTCCGCGAACCTGACGCGTTTGGGCAGAATCGAGCTCTCAAAACATACCGTACTCATTCCGTTCGGAGGATTTCAGGCAAACGTGGGATACCTCGGTAGTAGTTGTCATCGTCAGCTCCGTGGCTCGTAGCACAGCACGACCTTTCCATTCCCGAACGCTCGCGTCGTTGTCCGCTTCAGGCTCAGCTGCTTCTTCACACCCTCGAACATCGTCCGCCCCTTGCCGAGCACCACCGGGGTCACCACGATCTGGTATTCGTCGATCAACCCTTCCTGCGCCAATTGCGACACGATGCTCCCGCTACCCATGATCGCCATGTCCGGCCCCGAATCCCGCTTGAGTCCGCGAATTGCCTCCGCCGGATCGTCCTTGACCAGCGTCGTGTTGTTCCAGGCGGCTTCCCGCAAGGTTCGCGAAAAGACGACCTTGGGCATCGCGTTCATCCCCTCGGCCACCGCCGGCATGGTCTTGATCGCCTCCGGCGTCGGCCACCAGCTCGCCATCATCTGGTAGGTCACCCGGCCGAACACCAGCCGCCCGCCGCCCTTGGCATTTTCCGCGACGAACGCCTGCCACTCGGCGTCCTCGCTTTCCCTGGTGTGGGCCCAGCTGAGGTCGCCGTGCTCTCCCGTGAAGTAGCCATCCAGCGACACCGAATTGAACACGATCAGTCTTGGCATGTAGCCCTCGTTGAAGTAGACGGCACGATACCAGGAAGGACGCCTGGAGGCTCACCCGGCCGCACTGTTATTCTTGGGAGACTCCATCAGAACGGTCGCTGCGCCGTGCCCCGCATCGCATTCCGCGCACTCATCGCCCTCTCGCTGTGCGCCCCGCCTGCCTCGGCCCAGGTGCTCGACAAGCGCGCCCTGTTCGCTCGCCAGACCTGGTGGGACAACCGCGATGTCGACTGGTTCGCGCAGCGGATCCCGGGATTCGAGTCGCCCGATTCCGCGATCGACGCGACCTACTACTATCGCTGGGAGCTGCTCACCAAGCATCTCACCTACGGCTCGCCGGAGACCGGGTACACCTTCACCGAATTCATCGACCGGCCCTTCTGGTCCGGCGCCTACGGGGCCATCAGCTGTCCGCTCGGCCTCCAGATGGAGGAGATTCGCTGGCTGGACGATCGGGCCATCATCGAAGACTTTGTCCGCTACTGGTTCGAGACCCCGGGGGCCCAGCCCCGGAGCTACAGCAACTGGTACGGCGCGGCGGTCTGGGAGACCTACGAAGTACTGGCCGATACCGGCTTCCTGCACCGGATGCTTCCCCATATGAAGCGGCAGTACGCCGGGTGGATGGCGGAGCACTGGGATGCCGGTCACCGGATGTTCCGCTGGGACGGCCTGCACGACGGCATGGAGCGCAACATCAACAGCCGGCAGACCGATGACATCGATGCCGGCGCCGAGGGATACCGCCCCACACTCAATACCTACCTGTTCGCGGACGCCCGAGCCATTGCCCGCGCCTCGGCCCGGTTCGGAGACACAGCCGGCGCGCGCAAGTACTCGATCGCCGCCGAGTCGCTGCGGCAAAGGGTGCAGGAGGAGCTGTGGGACGAACGACGCGCTTTCTTTCTGCATCAGTCAGCCCGTGACGAAAAGGACGGGATCCGCGCCCTGACCCGCACCTACGACAGCGGCAAATATGCCGGCGATTCACATGGCCGGGAGCTGATCGGGTACGTTCCCTGGCAGTTCAATCTTCCCGAGCCCGGCAAGGGTTACGAGCGCGCCTGGCGGCTCCTGATGGATCCGGCGGGTTTCCTGGCGCCGTACGGCCCGTTGACCACCGAGCGGCACGATCCCCAGTTCGTCCTCTCGCCCCGGTGCTGCTGGTGGAGCGGCAATTCCTGGCCCTACGCCACGACCCAGACGCTGGTCGCCATGGCGAATCTCCTGAACGGATATCCGCAGAACCTGGTGAGCGCCCGCGACTGGATGACGCTGTTCTCCGGCTACACTCGCACCCAGCGCAAGGAGGGCCATCCCTATGTGGCCGAGGCCGCGAATCCCGACAACGGCTCCTGGGAAGGGCATGACACTCCATATCACAGCGAGCACTATTTCCATTCGGGGTATGTCAACCTGATCATCACCGGCGTCGTGGGGCTGCGCCCGCGGGCCGACGACAGCGTGGAGGTGCATCCGCTCGCGCCCGGGGAGTGGTCGTATTTCGCGCTCGACGACCTGCGCTATCATGGCCGCCGTCTGGCCGTGTTGTGGGATCGCGACGGCACCCGCTACCGTCGCGGCCGGGGCCTGATCCTGCTCGCCGATGGGCGGGTGATTGCCCGGGCGCCGGACCTCCGGAGACTCGTCGCCTACCTCGGGCCGCCTCGCATCAGCGCGCCGGCCGCCCGGCAGGTGAATGTGGCGGTGAACAACGGCCGCGGAGCCTACCCCTGGGTCGAGGTATCGTACGCGGCTCCGGAGCATCCGCCCTCCTACCTTGTGGACGGCAACTACTGGTATCACACCACGCCGCCGAATCGCTGGACCACCATCGGCAGTCGCAATGCCCGGGATACCGTGACGCTGGACCTTGGGGTCGAGCGCCGCATTCAGCGGATCGCGTTGTATCTCCTGGACGATGGAGCGACCGGAGCCGTGCGCGCTCCGGCGAGCTACGACGTCGCGCTGTGGCGGGGCGGCCGCTGGGTGACGGTCCCCTCGCAGCTGCGCGAGCCCGCACGCCCCGAAGGACGCCGCGCAAATCAGGTGTCGTTCCCGCCGATATCCACCTCGCGCATCCGGGTCATTCTG